>OCVQ010000223.1_pt1 | contig 51256 bp, 36 predicted proteins | sample 1539061 | NCBI WGS metagenome assembly OCVQ01 (sample SAMEA3355526, study PRJEB22509) | marine metagenome | biome: marine; feature: river plume; material: water | place: USA | collected 2010-08-08 | depth 0.5 m | reverse complement strand
ACTTGCTGCTGCTGTAGTAATTGTTTCAACTACTGGAGCATCTCCATTTATTTGGTAGAACATTTTTACACCTGTCATAGCTACGTTAGAACCGTTTTGGAATCTCACTTTTACTTCTTGCTCGTAGTTACCACAAGCTGTAGCTGGAAGGGTAGATAAGGCAGAAGCACTGTGATCAATAGTAAACTCGATAGCTCCTGGATCAGGACCACAAGAAGTTCTAGTCACTTTCTTTTGATCTAACGCTGCTAACCCTTGAAGTCCCATGTTAGAGATCTTTGGGTTAGTTGGTTTAACATCATACGCTGCTAAGTTTACAAAACCTGGATCTGCTGCGATTGAATTTGACTCTGCTCCAGAAGCTACGTAAGCAGTTGCTGAAGTGGAAGTAGTAGACCCATTATAATAGGTACAAGCAGAAGTTTGGTGATACACGTTATTACTAAATGATACGTTAGTCATAGTTCCACCCGCGTACAATGCATAGTGAGAATACCCATAACCAGACTGTCCACCTACATAAAAAATGTTGTTGCTGATTTTGAAATCAGTACTTGCACTAAAGTATGCATATAAACCGTAGTTATAATAATCAGTATATTGATCTTGTACAATAGTATTGTGTGCATATACACCAGAAGTTGGGTAGTAGCAAAAGTTATAACAATAGTAAGTAGCAGAGTTCCCGGCAAGAGTATTGTTTGTACATTGTACGTTATCGCCATAATACACCATATAGTTGTAGAAGTAGTAAAGCGCAGCGTTATTTAAAACTCTGTTTCTATCAATGGTGATATTGCTATAGCCATATGCGTAGTTGTAAAAAGGATAAACATAATAGGCATTATTGTTAGATATAACGTTATCTTGAATCAAGATATTACCGTTATAATAAGATTGAATACCATAATTGTAATATAATGCAGAGTTGTTAGAAATTGTATTATTTGCTACCTCAGAGTTGCTTGAATAGTACAATCTAGGACCATAGAAATAATATCCAGAGCTATTGCTTGTAAATGTGTTGTTATTTACTTGCGTAGGTTTAGCGGCAGTACCAGGACATTGGTATACATAGATTCCATACTGATAATAACCACCTAAACTGGTTATTGTATTATCGTTAAATTTACACTGTGTTGAACCTCCACCACAATAGTACAGGTATGCAGGATAAGTTGTTCCAGAACCTGATTGCGCATCAGATCTGAATGACGTTAACGTATTGTTTCTAATGTCAAAACCATCCACATAATACATATAGAAATGACCGTAGTAAACATCTCTGATTACATTGTTTGTAAATGTATTACATTTCGTTTTGTAAGAAGAACTCCTGTAATCTAAGATACCTTGGTAAGGACCCGTAGATGTAGTTGAGTTAGATGACATGGTGTTGTTATCTATTACGTTATCCGAGCCGTGATCAGCAGCTGATCTAGCTGTAGCAGAAGCTGTAAATGCAACATATGCGGTAGATGCATCAGTACCGGTATAATTTAAAATTCTAAGTTTAGAATTTTTTACGGTATTGTTGTCTGCATTGTTGTAAATCCAGTAACATCTTGTTCCCGCAGCAGTGCATGTTGACGTAACATTTAAGTTGTCAAATGTAAAGTAGTCAGAACCATTTAAGGCAACAACTGAGCTTGATGAACTTGTGATTGTTTCACCATTACCATTGATGGATACAGTGTTGGTAGCAGTACCAGATGCTGTAAATGTTACAGACTCGCTGTAAGGACCAGAACCGGTTGCTACGTTTACCGTAACAGGACCCGAAACACCTACACCATTGATAGCTGTTGCAAATGCAGTAAAACTTGCATAATTAGTGCCGCTTGTAGCTGCACCAGAATTAATGGTATACGTACCACTAAGTTGTGCCATTGCAGTTCCTGCAAATAGCATAGAAGAAAAAAGGATGACAGATTTAAAAGTGAAAAGCCAATTTCGTTCGTAATTTTTTGTCATAAGACTGAATAAATTATTAAGTTGTTAAAAAGGGCTTAGGCTGAAACAAAAGTAGTCGATATTTTGAAAAATCAAATAAAATTTAAATAATCTTAAAAAATATTTATTAGGTCTTAAAAAGCACTCTAAACCACTTTATACAATGGTTTAAACACCCCCATTTTTTATTTTTATACATGATTATCAATTACTTGTAAAAATATTGAAAAATATGACAATATAAATTTGGATTTATAAATCACATTTGAATTGAAAATTTGACACTGTTTATGTTAGTTCAAGTTTCAATGATATTGATTTCAGAAGATGGTGCACATTTTGCTTAGGTCGTGACACCATCTCTGAAACTCAATATAGCACCAAAAGTGCTGTATAAAAAATCTGAAGGTTAGCATTTTAGTTACGTTTGATGCTCTTCAGAAGTTAGTATTATAGGGTAAATCCTTTTATCATACGCTTTAGATTAATTACGATTTACCCTTTTTTTTGGAAAACAAATTAAACACTTTCATACTTAGCAAAAGAATGAAGGCTGTTTTTTATTTTTTGTTTTTTTTAAAAAAACCTCCATTCGCTCTTAAGCAAGCCTATGTATCTTTTGCACTTGCAGAACTTAACTGCCTCTCATTTAATTATTCTTAGATGTAAACTTTTTTTTTAGACAACCAATTTTGGTTTGGGTTCATCTATGGTTTATATGTTTAGAATTCTGAACTTTTATTTTTTTTTAATTGTACATACTAGAGAGTTTACTAAGGCCGTTATGTTTTTTAGTGCCTTGTTGTCTATTCTTTCTACTACAATTTAATTTAGCATTTAAACGAAACTAATTTTAACCTTGGACACGGAACATAATTTTAAAGAACGCATACTGCAATCAACCTTAGATCTTATTCTACTGGGCAAAGCGCCCTTGCTTAGTTTTGAACTCATAGCGGAACATGGAAACCTAACTGTAGAAACCATTTCTAGTATTTACGATGATGTTGATGCTATTAGTTTAGACTTAACTGTTGGTGCTTTAACAAAACACCGTGAAGAATCTCTAGCACTTTCAAAACAAAAAGGGTTGGAGGCATTGAGCAATCTGCTCACGCATGATCTTAAATTCTTTTATGATTTAGAAATGGACAGGAAGATAGTCACACCATCCCAATATTCAGAATCATTTCTGTTGTTTGACGAATACATGTCTAACGAATTGCCCAACTATTATATTCAATACTTACAACACAATCAAGATATTGTTCCTTCAGGGGAAAAAGACCTCTTTTATTACGGTCATTTTATTGCACACAGTATTTTATTTTTTAATAGAGTGCAACTAGCTCCATACGTCAACAAACTGGAAGACCGAAAAATAATAACAGAACAAATAATTGCAAGTTTGTTCAAAAAATCACATTTCACCCTTTCCAAATTTCAAACCCAAGATGAGCAACATCAGTTATCGTAAAAAAATATTAGAGGCAGTAAGGTTAATTGGTTCTGTGCAAAGAAACATACAAGGCTTAACCATCAAAAATATAGCTAAAACCGCAAACGTAACCGAGAAAATAGTACTTGACGAATTTAAAGATATTAACGAAATTTTCTTTCAAGCAACCGTTTTGAGGTTCAAAGAGCATGAATCCAAAGCCAAACAAATTTCTAATTTATCTGGAGAATATTCACTATTCACATTAATACGCCATGATTTAGCATCCATTACCTTGTATGCTCAGTATACAGATGACACAAAAGATCATGAAGTATCGAAGTATACCTTAACATCTTTTGAATACTCCCAAAATTACTTTAATAACGTAATGCCAAACTACTATTACAGCATTTTTACCAAAAATCCGTCATTAATGCCGAATAAAGGAATGAGTGCACGACTTTACTCCCACTTTGTGGTGCACAGTTTATTCTTTTTCACCAAAAAAGAACTGTATAGCTTAAACCCCGACGTTTCAGAGACAAATCGTATTGCGAAGCAATTACTTAACCGCCTACTTATTATGCCTGACGAAACTCCTAAAAAGGAGATTCAAACCGCTTAAAAACGATTTTAATAGAGGCTATTTTCTAATCAAAGTAGAGGCCGAATGACAGCCTGATGCTTTGTAAATCGTATTGACGTCTTACCTCTACATTAGTCCATCCCGACCATTGCTGCCAAATTACTTCATTATAAATTTCACCATACGAAGTGTAATTATAGCCCAGCTTTAAATAGGTGGCTACGTGAGGTCTTTTTTTAGATATTATTCCTACACTAGGATTGATGTATGCACCCCCATTTTTTTCTGTTAATTGGCTGCTCGAATTATTGTCATGTGCAAAACTATACCCCACACCTACATCGTAAAAAGCAGATAGTCCGCCATCCCTAAGATTGCCTCGGAGACTCACTCCTAACGGAACTAGATCTGATGTTAAGTTAAACATATAATCGTACCCTACGCATGCAGCAAGGCCAAGATGTCTATTTTGGTTAAGATACTTCCCTAGCGAAATTTTAAATCCTGGATTTAGTATGGCGCCCCAATCAGATTGACCACCACCAAGTCTAGCTTCGAAAGTGCCATAGAGCGCAGAATCTATAAAGTCATAGTGCGGCTTAACCAACTGAACTGTCTCCATTTTATTTTGTACAACCGCAAAATCTATATAGGCTATATCGTCCCAGTCGAGTAAGATACTATCTTTCCAAGTTGCCTTCAAAACAACCTCCTTATCCTTACTCACGCTTAAAACTTCTCCTTTAAGCACCATACCTTTCTTCAGTCTCACTTCGGCGTATTGTTGCCCAAAACTGCTTCCTGCGAGGAAAATAAAGACAAAAGTCAATAAATTGAGTTTTAATTTATTACAATGCATAAACAAAAATAACATTGATTATGCTGATTTAAAATGAAATATTTGTACTTATATTTTTCTACACATAATCATGAAATCAATTCGTTTCACTCCAGTATCACTCGTATTATTTTTTGCAGTGATTTTTTCTTTTTCTGGCTGCAGTAGAGATTGCACTGAATTCAGAACCTATATCAAATACATTCCATTAGAAAAAACAATTACAGAAATACGCAGTAGTTTTAAGGTAGATGTCCCCAAAACCCTCGACAACCCAAAGAAAATATATATTTATGGGAAGTATTTATTTATTGTGGATGAGTTTAAAGGCTTTCAAATCGTGGACAACAGTGACGTGAATAATCCAATGCCTTTGCATTTTATACACTTAGATGGGTGTACCGATGTTTCGGTAAATAACGGCATTATCTATGCAAACCAAGGACCTGACATAGTAAGCTTATCCATAGATAATTTAGCAAACATTCAGCTTACAGGCAGAGTACAAAATGTAATGAATACCGCACTTATGATTGGTAATAATTTTATATATGACTATGATAAAGTAGAGGTAACCGAAGAAGTTCCGTGCGGTTCAAGTGCTTTTAGGTCGGGTAGAAACGATTTCTTTTCAGCTGAGAAGAATGATTTTTCTATTACAAACACAGGTTCTTCTGGGGGCAACAATTCCGGCACGGGAGGCTCTCTGGCACGGATGAGTTTCGTTGAAGGAATTTTATACCTGGTAGACAACACCTCTCTCACTACCATAGAAGTAACCAATGGATTCAAAACACTATACACCGGTAATATTGGATTTGAGATAGAAACCATTTTTGGTACGGCATCTCATCTTTTTATAGGAACATCCACAGGCATGTTAATTTATAACCGAAATAATGGATATCAGCCAACGTATCTTAGTGGGATAAGTCATGCCCGTGGCTGTGATCCTGTTGCGGTACAAGGCAATTATGCATATGTAACCGTGAGAGGCAATGGAAACTGCGGAGAAGCAAATAATGAATTGCTTGTGATTGACATAAGTAACATTAGTGCTCCTACTTTACACAGTGCCCATACCATGAATTCACCTTATGGGTTAGGACTCAATAACGATGTGCTATTTATATGTGACGGAACATCCGGCCTCCGTATTTTTGATAAAAGCAGTCTAGAAACGATAACACAAAACGAATTAGCAACGATTACAGGCATCGACGCTTATGATGTAATACCTTTGGAAACCACATTAATCTTGTCTACTAGTCAAGGTGTTTTTCAATATGACTATACCGATGTAACCAAGCCAAGATTACTTAGCAAACTGTATTAGTTAGAATGCCTACGCGGTGTTAAATGGAGCTTTGATTCTGCAAAAAGGAAACTTGCTTCTTTAACAGCGTCAATATCTTTACTGAAAAAGCTACTTGCCATTGCATGAGCCCCTACCTCCTCAAATTGCTTCATTTCTTTGATGGAACTTCCTAATTTTTTAAACATTTCTTGTATCGCTACAACAGAAACCACGTCATCTTGTTGCTTCTCATTTTTATAATAGTACCCCACGAACGTAGGAACAGTAATTTGCTCAAATGTGGCCTCTACCATGGTCGCTTCTAATAACTTTTGCATTTCTACAATTGCCTCAAGTCTGTATTTGGTATGCCAGTATTGTTCTGCCCCTTTGGGTGCTTCCCATACATTATAATCACCTCCCCTTATGAGTCTTGCGATCTGCAATCCCCAGGGACCTGAAACGATAAAGGCACGGTTATCAAAAACCCTAATGTTAGGAGAAAAATTAATTAAGGCATGAATTTTATTGGTAGAATCAGACGCCAAGTATAGTGCAGATGTAGAGCCCGTGCTAGTGGACATTACGATTACTTTTTTACCCATGGTTTGCGCTACAGCTAGTGCTTTTTGCGCGCTTAATGTCCATGACTCAGCGGTATAATTTAGCATAGGCTCTTCTTCTACTAATCCGTGTTCTGCAAGCAATGGTGCATACAAATTCATGCCGTATCGCTTCGCAAAATCTGAGCTTACAGGACGCCCTTCTGCTGGAGAAGCAGAAAATCCGTGCAAATAAAGCAACACAAATTCAGTCGTTTTCCCCGCAGAATCTGCCCAATAAAATTCACTTTCGTTTCCTGGTCGTATTTCCTTTTGGCTCTCAAGCACTTTTACCCATGATTCAACATTAGCATGTTTTGCTACTTCACTCTGCACATCCAAAGGAATTGCTGGATTACTTGTAAATGGTGAAGGCTTTGGGCCTACTAAAAATAAAAGTGTCAATACACCAATAAAGCCGAGTATGCTAAGTATAATTTTTTTCATGATTATAATTCACAAAATTAACTTTTGTTTTGTCCAAGATATGATTTATTCAAGATGGTCAAATGAACATTGGATTTTATTATTATTTTCGAGGTTTTTAAACGCAAGCGTATATGCCAAAAATAAATCAGTTATTTACAACAAGACACAAGAGCATCTGGCTTTCCATCTTAGCCATTTTCTGTACCTTGTATTTGAATGCACAAACAATCAATGGGAAAGTAATAAATTCTAATAACGAAGCATTAATAGGCGCTTATGTTACGGTGCCAAGTGTAAAAGGAGCTGGCGCAATAACAGACGAAAACGGTGAATTTAAACTTAAAGTTCCTAATTTACCCGCTAGTCTTAAAATTTCGTACTTGGGTTATGCTGACTTGGAAATCATGGCAACAAGTAGTGATAAAATGATAAAAGCCACCATGTTAGAAGCCAATGAAAATGTACTAACAGGAGCTACGGTTAGAGCAAGTAGGGTTTCCGAAAAGCAAAAAGAACAACCACTTACTGTAGAATCTATGGGACTTAAAGCCATTCAAGATGCTCCTGCAGCTTCGTTTTACGAAAGTTTAGGCAATATGAAAGGAGTGGATGTAACGGCAGCAAGTCTTGGGTTTAGAGTAGTAAATACGCGTGGTTTTAACAGTACTAGCCCTGTGCGTTCATTGCAACTGATAGATGGGGTAGATAACCAATCACCAGGATTAAATTTCAGTCTAGGTAATTTCTTAGGAGCGAGTGATTTGGACTTAAAAAGAGTAAATGTAATAGCAGGAGCCAGTAGCGCATTTTACGGCCCAAATGCATTTAACGGAGTAATAGCTATGGAGACGAAAGACGCGTATGATTTCCCGGGGCTTACCACGGAACTTAAAATAGGTGAGCGTAATTTAATGCAATTTGCTGCAAGGTATGCCGGCTTTACCACAAATGATAAAGGCCAAAAGAAGTTCGGTTATAAAGTTAATGCATTTTATATGCAGGCAAATGATTGGGAAGCAGAAAATTATAATCCAACACAAGACAGTGAGCACGGTCCTGTTAATCCTGGAGGTTATGATGCTGTAAATAGATATGGAGATGAAGTACTCGCCAATGGTAATGACGACTTTGACGAAGCAGCAAGGATATATGACAAAGGAGCAGGTTTAGGAACCTTTTATAGAACGGGATATAATGAGAAAGATTTGGTAGATTACGGCACAGATAACCTTAAGCTAAATAGCACATTGAGCTATATGCTAAATGATAGTTTACAGCTGGACTATGCTTTTAATTTTAGTACGGGGAGTACTGTTTATCAAGGAGATAACAGGTACAAACTAGAGAATATTCGTTTTTGGCAGAACAAAATAGAGCTGAAACAAAAGGATAAATTTTTCTTTCGGGTGTACAGCACAAACGAAAATGCAGGCAACACTTATGATATCGTAACTACCGCATTTAGACTAAATGAAGCCGATAAAGAAGAAGGTGATTGGTATAACGATTATGAAAGATACTGGCGTAGAACGGGCTACAAGCAAGTAGAGGCTTTACCTGGTTATGTTGCTTACAACCCATCTATACACGCATCGCAAGAAGATTGGTATAAGACCATTTATTTACCTTTTATTGATGCCAACAGAGATGCAATTAATACTTTCCATGCAAGCAACAGAAAAACCACGGATGTAGGACGACTTGCCCCAGGAACAAACGATTTTGATAGTTCATTTAGGGACATTACTAGTAGACTATTTACCGACGGTGGCACCCGATTTTATGATCAATCCGCTTTGTATCATTATCAAGGTGAGTATAAATTCAACCCCATATTTGGTGCTATTACTATTGGAACAAGCGGAAGACTTTATGCACCAGAGTCAAAAGGAACCATCTTAAATGATACGGGAAATGTTGTCATACGAAATTTTGAAGCAGGTATTTATGCCGGGATAGATAAACGTTGGCAATCAGATCGAATGATTTTAAATATCACAACCCGATTAGATAAAAATCAAAATTTCGACTTTTTAGCTTCACCGGCAACATCATTTATCTATAAGTTAAGAAAGAACCATGTGCTTCGCAGTTCTTTTTCTGCAGCTATTCGTAATCCAACTTTAGCAGATCAATATTTACTGTACGACGTGGGTAGGGCCACATTACTAGGAAATTTAAATGGGTTTGATTCTCTGATCGATATTCAATCATTTAGAGATGCATTTGCTACCAATATTGATATTTCAAAAATTAAATATTACAACGTAGACCCGATACGACCTGAGCAGGCGCGAACATTTGAAATAGGCTATAAAGGGAACGTTGCGGACCAATCTGTTTTTATAGACGCAGGTTACTATTATACGTTTTACAAGGATTTTATTGGATACAATATAGGCCTAGAAGCAGATTTTGACGCCCAGAGTGGTCTGCCTACTGGTGTGGCCGTATACAGGGTTGCAGCAAATGCAACCTCGGGAGTGACTACTCAAGGTACCAGTATAGGTATTAATTACTTCTTCAAAAAATACGATTTTGGGGTAAATCATTCTTGGAATGTATTGAACAAAAAAGGTGCAGACGACCCTATTGTTCCTGCTTTTAACACCCCTGAACATAAGTTCAACATTAGTTTCACAGGTACCAAGTTAAAGCTGCCTGGAAGTAAAGCTGAGAACTTTGGTTTTGGTGTTAATTATAAATGGATACAAGGCTTTGTGTTTGAAGGATCTCCTCAGTTTACAGGGACAGTACCCACGTATGACATGGTGGATTTTCAGATCAATTACGAAATAAAAAAGCACAACACCACCTTAAAACTCGGTGGATCTAACCTATTTGGCATAATGCCTTTATTTGACAAAGATGGAGAAAATGCACAACGAAGCGTTTTTAACAACCTTAATTATCAAGTGTATGGAGGCCCATTTGTGGGCCGAATGCTCTACTTCTCAGTGCTAACTCACCTTGATATGAAGAATAAATAATCATATTAATTAATTATTTATATTGCACCTCTTAAAATTAACAAAATGAAAAAACAGTACTTATTATCATTAATTATTGGCTTTTGCGCAATTACAGCATCAGCTCAGCTTAGGTATGTCGATCCGATATATTCAAATGCAGACATTGAAGTAGTGAGCAACGTGAAATTTGCAACTAACATTGACTTCTTAACTTCAAAGCTGACTAATCCAGCAAAAATTGGTGCAGACATAGTTGCATTAAAAACTGCTGTTGCGATGAGTCAACAAATCCCAGCGACGTATTACAACCCAGCAGATACAAATTCTGTTGTAAAAGTTACTGACCTTAAAATGGATATTTACAAGCCAAAAGCTTCTGTAGATACAAAAACAGACAGACCTGTGATCATCTTTATTCACACAGGAAACTTCTTACCACCACCAATCAACGGATCTCCTAACGGAATTAAAACCGATAGTTCTGGTATTGTACTTTGTACAGAATGGGCTAAAAGAGGTTATGTGGCTGTATCGGTAGATTATCGTTTAGGCTGGAATCCACTTGCTGCAAGTGTAGAAGAGAGAAGAGGCCAATTACTTAACGCGGTATACAGAGCTATACACGACGTTAAAGTAGCTGTAAGAACCTTAAAGACTAATTCTGAAGTATATGGTATAGATACAGGAAAGGTTGTACTTTATGGTGAAGGAACTGGTGCATACATTGCGTTAGCATACGAGACTCTAGATAAAAATTCAGAAATGGAATTAACTAAATTTAGAGCAGGCGGCGTAGGACCATCTTATATCAATAGAGCTAACGTAGGTGAAATAGACGGAAGCGGTGGGACCTTCAATCTTTACGGTAAATCTACTGTAAGTGATAAAATCGCTGCAGTAGTTACTGCAGGAGGCGCATTAGCAGACACTTCTTGGTTAGAAGCTGGAGATGCTCCTATGATTGCTTTTCATTGCGTAAGAGACCCATTTGCACCATTTAACGAAGGAACAGTAATTGTACCTACTACCAACGAAGACGTGGTAGACGTACAAGGCGCTAACCTTTATATTCAAAAAGCAAACGCGGTAGGAAATAACGACATTATCAAAGACATTAAAGCAAATGACCCTTACACTGCAGCAGCTGAAGCTAACTACGGTAAAACAGTTGGTTATATTTATGACGCTCCAGACGATAAAGTAACTATTAATTCTAGTGTAAAAGGACTATTCCCTGTATTACTTCCAATTGCTGCTACACTTTTAAACAATCAATCAAGCCCTTGGCAATGGTGGGATCCATCATCTCCACTTGCTACAGCTGACGTTTCTGGTGGAGCAGGATTTACTGCACACATGAATAGCTTACAGTCTAACCCAGACATGTCTCCAACTAAAGGTAGAACTTATGTAGATACTATCATGGGTTATGCATGTCCTAGAATAGCGCTTATCACTGGTGATATTGCACTTAGCCAATTATCTGTAAATGAAGTACTTTCTGCAAGCATTGCTAACGTTTATCCTAACCCAGCATCTAATAATGTAACTATATCTGTAGACGCTAAATACAGCGTAAAAAGCATCAAATTATTTGATGTTACAGGTAGAGAAGTTTTATTTACTGAAGCAGGAAACAACGTAACATTAAGCCTTGAAACTCTTCAAGCAGGATACTACTTTGTAAATGTATATACTACAGAAGGTGTAGCATCTTCTAAACTTATCAAAGAGTAATCTTCATTAAAATTTAGAAAAGCCCGTCTTCTTATCGAAGACGGGCTTTTTTTATGTCCTTTTTTTTAAACCACCATAAACCTATAGATTGATAGGCACCCAAAAAGCACATTAAACTAAAAAGGCCAATCCTAAATCGGATTGGCCTTGTATATTACAGGATACGTTTCGCTTTAAAACAAACCTCTTATTGTCAGACTAAAGCTACGTCCAGAAGCACTAATATTGGATGCGAATACACGGTAGTTTAAATCTGTAATATTTTCAATCGCACCCATTAGTTGAACGTTCTTTCCCACTTGATAACCAAGTCTTGCGTTAAGCGTGAGCCAAGCCGGCATATAGCCATTAATCGGATCAGCACTGAATGCTTGATTATCTTCACCATACGGGTTATAATCCTTGGTTTTCTTTGCACCGTTATACAGTACAAAAAATTCTGTTTTTAGTTTCTCTTTTTGATACATCACACTCGTCTTTCCAAAGGTTGGCGCTATATGATCTAAAGGAATTTCCTCTGTACCACTTGTAATGCGTCCGAAGGTATAATTCGTAGTATGCGTAAAACTAAGCGAACTAGTGATTTGAGCAGAAAGTGAAAAATTAGCTCCATAAAGATAAGCTTCTGAAGCATTGACGCTGCTTATGACCTGACTCAATTGTCCACTATAAATAATACTATCTTGCCCATTAAATGTAGACGTTTTAGTAGTTATAGCATTGCGATACCACGTATAAAATCCAGTAGCACTTAAGGTTAACTTATCGTTCCACATTCTACTTGCATTCAGATCTAAGTTATAGGTGTATTCTGGCTTCAAGTTGGGATTAGGTACGATTACAGAACCCGGAACACTCTCAAAAACTTTACTCAAGTCGTCTACATTGGGTGCTCTAAATCCGCTTGACGCAAGCACACTCAACTTCCACTCCTTTGTAGGTCTAAAAATTAAGCCAAGATTTCCATTAACGGCTAAATTATTCTGCTCGATACCGTTTACTGGGAAAGGAAAGAATGTAGTGTCGTTAAACTTAGCGCTAAGATTAACGGCGCTCAATCTTAAGCCATCATTCAAAACCCATTTATCGTTTATTTTGTAGGTATGCCCAAGGTATATAGCAGCACTACTCATCGTTGAACCACCGTCGGGATAACGTGTATCCAATGATTGCACATTACCCGTTATGATATTCTCTTTACGCGCCTTAGAATTTACACTATTGGTCCACGCATCAACACCATAATGAAATTCATGTTGAAGTAGTTTTTTAGAAAAATCTGCATTTGCTGTTACAATATCCAGTTTTTCAATCCTGTGATTTAAACTGATATTTCTAAACTTTCTATCGTTTCTGCTTTCTTCTATATTCTGATAAGCCACTGTAATTCTTCCGTTAGAATACCATCCCATATTTTTGTTTAGGTTCATGGTATACGCACTAAGCAATCTTTTTTGAGGGCCATAATACCACTCCGCATATTTAGGAGAATTGCCGCTAGTTTGCGTAAGTCTATCGTAGCGAGGAATATCTGTAGACGACGAATACTGTACATTTAGGGTATGACTAATTCTATCGTTTTGCTTAAACAAGAACTTTTGCATTAGATCATATTGTGAATATCCAGATCCTTTTTGTATTAAAGCGTTAGGATTACTGATTAAAGAATCCACTCCATTAATACGATCGACACTCCAAGGTCGTAAGCCAAAGTCGCCGTACATCGTATTTCTATTTTCGCCTTGTTTTAAATCGCCAAAAGCAGAATAGGTTAAACTCGTAAATGAGCCAAACTTTAATGATCCAATACTAACATCCGCGTGTATGGTTTGGCCTGAGTTAGCTGAATTGTAACGCAACATGGCATTTGACTTAACGAGTAACTCAGGACCACTACTTAACATTGGATTTTTGGTGTAGAAATGCATCACCCCACCCAAAGCATCACTGCCATACATTACACTTCCTGGGCCAAAGAGAACCTCTATTTTCTCCATTGCTGCATTATCTAACGTGAGTATATTTTGCAAGTGACCACCACGATAAATCGCATTATTCATACGTACTCCGTCTACTACCATAAGCACTTTATTGGTTTCAAAGCCCCGAATAATTGGACTTCCGCCACCTTGCTGACTTTTCTGCACCAATATATTTCCGGTATTTTGCATTACATCAGCTGTAGTTTGCTGGCTCATAAAGGCAAGCTCCTTTTTACTGATTACGTCAAATTGCTGTGCAATGTTCTTCGCTTTTTCTTCAAACTTATTAGCTGAAACTACGACTGTATTAAAATCTCGAATCTTCTCATTAAGATAGACTTTAAAATTGCGCTTTTTCAAATCATCATAAGACATCGTAACAGGAACATAGTTAGCCAAGCTTATGAGAATATCCGTAGATTTTTCAAACTTTTGTACGTTAGCCACACCGATACTATTGGTGCTTTCTGTGAGATTATTATTGAGTGATGAAATCTTTACTCCTGCCAGAGGATTAAGTTCCATATCTGTTATTACAATATTTTGGGCAATACTAGTAATGCTAAAAAAGCACAGCACCAGTAACCCGATATTTTTTTTATTCATTGGGTTTATATTTAATTAAAATTGAATGTTTTAATTCATCATAATGCATTGATTATGAAATAGATAATCTCGGATTAATGGATTTATTCTTCCGTGAAAAACTTCAATTTGGGCGATTAGCCCCACCAACCATTGGGCGGTGGTGTTTCTATTTCTGGACACCTGGCCACCGTTAACTCGTTCCTAAAATCAGTTGTTTTCTTTACATAAGTGAAAGCTGTACTGGAAACTAGGCTGTAGTTGAGAAGTAAATACTCTGCACTGTTTTGTAGATTATGTACACTTTTTTTAGCATGTGAACTCATATTTACCAAGTCATCTAAATGCTTAAATAAGGCCTCTTCTTGTGTATCTGTTATACAGACATATCTTATGGAGTTAGCAGATATAGACTTGGAAACAACGTCATACATTTTACCCTTATAGATGAATTCCTTATTTGCACGAACCCAGGTAAGTGCGTTTGACTCACTATTATTAAGCTGAATAACCGTTAGTTCGTTGGGAGGAACTGTACTTTTCAGTTTGCTCTTCACTTCCTTCCGCACAGCTTCTATTTGCAAATAATTGGTCACCATACTACCTGCTAATTGGTAGGCAAGTAAGGCGAGCAATATATAAACAATAGTGGGTTTCAAACTTTTTATGGTATGCTACTTAGTATTTTTAGAAAAATCTAAATCGTACTGCAATTGTAACATAATGGTATGATTTATTTCCGCTTTGTGGGCATCTGCTTTAACCAATAGTTGATTCATATAGCCCGCTTGTAAATTAAACCCCTTCCGCCACTGATATCCAACATTAGCTCCTATCCTATTTTGGTTTAGCAAATTGTATACAGGTCCTGGTTCTAAATCTATAAAAACCTCGTTCCATCCATTCAAATACCATGTTTTTTCTTGCATGGTAGGTTTATTAATAGGGACATTCAGGTTATACCAATACCTAAATCGGTTCGCATACTTTATTCCGTCATTTACATAGTTTCCCTCAATGGCATCTATTGTTTTTTTCTGAATAAATCGTTCCTCTATTCTGTACCTATGCATCATGTTAAGTCTACCTATGTTCTGTTTTACAATAACCGCTTGCCAACCCGTAAGTTCATTATTGGTGTATTTGGAAGGTTGCTGACCGTAGGGGAAAGAAACCACCCAATCTGCACCAACCGAAAGTAAAATATTTTTATCCATCTTGTAATTAACCCCCGCACGCAGCAGGCTTTGTTGCCAAGCATAATTATCATCCAAACTTCTTCTGAAATGATAAAGGGTATGCAGTTCCCATTTATCATTAAGTTTATGATTCCCGACATACATGAGCCAATTATGATTTTGATTTACAACTTGTTTTTGGGCAAAAGTCCCTATTGTATTCATTATCAGTATAGATAATACTGTAATTCCTTTTTTATTCATTCCTAGTTTTTTTGTTTGTTATATTTTCTAATTATCAATCCAAGTGGACGATCATAGTTAAAGTAGCTCATGGTCCAGTTAAGCAATGAGACGAGCTTATTCCTGAAGCCCACGAGCGAGTATATATGGACTCCCATCCATAAAAACCAAGCACCAATCCCACTAAAATGGAGTTTCCAAATATCGGCAACGGCCTTGTTTTTCCCAATAGTAGCCATTACGCCCTTGTTAAAATAGGTATATGGCTTTGGTTCTTTTTGTTGAGCCACCCGCATAAAATTTTGAGCAAGGTGAACGCCTTGTTGTATAGCGGTAGTAGCCAACATAGGAACCCCTTTTGGGTAATCTGATTGCACTTGAATAGCAATATCTCCAATGGCAAAAATATTTTTAAAAGGGACTACATGATTAAACGCATCCACCACAAAACGACCGCCTTTAGCCTCCACTTGATCTTGTAATCCAGCAATTAAATTCCCTTTAACTCCGGCGGTCCACATTAGTGTCTCACTGTTAAATGTAGTTCCATCTGCCAATTCTACTTTTTTGCCATCGTAATTTTTAACTTGGGTATTTAACTTTACCTCCACCCCCATTTTGGTAAGGTATTCCAATGCTTTAGCCGATGCACTTTCTGACATATTAGCCAATAGTTTATCCCCTGCTTCAAACAAAACGACGTGCATTAGTTTAAAATTTATTTCAGGATAGTCCTTTGGAAGCACATAGTTTTTCATCTCTGCAATAGCTCCAGCCATTTCTAATCCTGCGGGGCCTCCTCCAACTATGGCAACATTTACCAACTCTTCTTTGTCCTCTTCAGTTAGGGCATTTATGGCGCGCTCTAAATTTTGCATCAAATTACTTCTAAAATCTAAGGCATCCGATACAGTTTTTAATGTTAACGAATTGATTTCTATTTGTGCATTACCAAAAAAATTAGTGCTACTTCCCTGCGCTAAAACTAGGTAATCGTACTCAACATCGCCAATACTAGTAATTACTTTAGTTTCTAAATGATTTATGCTTTCTACATTGCACATTTTAAATGTAAAGTTGGATACATTTCTAAATGTACGTCGCACAGGATAAGCAATATTTCCAGGCTCTAAACCACCCGTGGCGACTTGGTATAGTAGCGGTTGAAACGTGTGAAAATTATTTCGATCCAACAAAATTACTTGATACACCGATTTCTCAAGTTTCTTGGCAAGATTTAGTCCCCCAAAGCCCGCTCCAATAATGACTACTTTTTTTCTTTCCATGGGATTAAAATCCTTAGTCTTTTCTTTATTCACGATGCAATCTTGTAGTTAGCTATTTGTACTTACCATTAGGTTCTCATTAGTTTGAAATTACACTACTCTTCTTTTCGAAAAGAGTAGTGCTATTTTCATTAACAACCCCTTTAATTTTAATAATCAATTTGTAAAACACAGTCACTAAACAGATACCTCCTCAGAAAGTGGATGATTAGTAACCGAGTGCAAGTTAGATGTATTTACTCGCTGAAATTGAAGTCCTTTTATTTCAAAATCTCGCTTTAAACCCATTAAATGATGTTTAACACTGTGATCGACATAGGTAACTTTAGCAAAATCAAGGGTTAAATTTTTATCTGCCACAGCACATATTGCTTTTTTAAACCCAAGATAATTGCAAAAAGTAAGCGCGCCACTCAAATAAATAACAGCATTATCCCCTTTAGTCTCTGTCTTAACAAAAGCCTTGAAAAGGTTAGTAAAACTGACTTTCTTAACCATCACCATTAGTATATTCAGCACAATACCCGCAGCGATTCCTATGAGTAAATCAGTCATCAGGACTACAACTATAGTTACCAAAAATACCAAAAACTCGCCCTTCCCAATGTTCCACATATGTTTAAATTCTCTGGGAGACGCTAATCTAAAGCCTGTAAAAATTAGCATTGCAGCTAATGCAGAAAGTGGGATATGATCAATCACAATGCTGCCTATAAACATATAAAACAATAAAAATAAACCATGAATAAAATTGGACCATTGTGTTTTGGCACCGCTATCTACGTTTGCTGTACTTCTTACAATCTCACTAATCATAGGTAAGCCCCCTATAAATCCAGAAACTGACGCTCCGAAGCCTAGCGCTTTTAAGTCATTGTTTAGTTGACTCTTACGATGTTCTGGATCCATACTATCTACCGCAATAGCACTTAGTAGTGATTCTATAGCTGTTACCAATGTTATACTAACAACGGCTATCCAAAACGCACCTGTAGCTATTTTACCAAAATCTGGAAATTGCATCGCTCCTAATATACTATCTGGAAGATGCACTAATAACTGAGGACCTACTTTATGCTCTGAACCCAAAAAATTTACTACGTGCTCATGTTCAAAATCGAGCACAAACTCTAAAGGTATGGCGACCAAAAGAACCCATACCGGCGCAGGGATTAATTTGATCCATTTCACCTTTAATTTAGGATAAAGAATAAGTATTGATAAAGACACTAAACCTATGAAAATAACCTCAGGATTAGAATGAAAAAAAGCACTAGGCACTTCTGTGAGTATTTCAAAAAACTCATGACCGTGTACCGATACGCCTGCAGCAACAAAAAATTGCTTAATCATGATGATAATACCAATAGCTGCAAGCATTCCATGCACCGCGGCGGAGGGGAAAAAGTCGCCAAACTTGCCCATTTTTAGAAACCCAAAAAGCGCAATAAAAAGACCAGAAACTACAATTGCCGCCAAAGCATAAGGATAACCTACAATTTTATCCCCACCACCTAGGCTTTCAATAGCAGCCAAATTTACGACAATAAGACCAGCTGCGGGTCCAGTGATGGTGACCCACGAGCCATTAAATCTTGAGACAAATATACCGCCTACTACCGCGGCAAATAAACCTGCAATAGCGGGAAATCCACTTGCTATCGCAATACCAAGACATAGAGGAAGCGCAATTAACGAAACGTTAAAGCCGGCTTTTAAATCATTTTTCCAAAATTCTTTCAAGCTTGAAAGTCCTTTGCTGTTTATTGATGTGTTCATTTTTTGATTTACTTTTTTGTTCCGATTTTATTCGGGTTATTTTTTGTTTATGAATAATACTTTGTAATATTTTTTAAGAAGAGCGATACGCGCTCTCGTGATACGTTTTGTGATGTGGACCCAGAAAAACACGTGCATAAATGCGTATGAGTGCCAAGCCATCTATGATAAAACTAAGCGAGACAAACACAGCTAGAAATAACTGCCCACTTTGTATGTGACTATAAATCAAATCTTCGCCGATAAAGGTGGGAGATATTGGAAATCCAGCCATGCCAAGGCAACATAAGAGAAAGAAAAATGCAATTCTCGGATGCTCATACGAATGTCCATAAAACTGATTTAGGAACACCCTTCTCTCTAGCTTTTTTAGCCATAGAATAGTAGCGAAGCCAAGTAACCCAAACAGCAATACACCACTCAAATAAATAATGATATGTTCCCAATTTACATTGTCATTAAACGAAATCGCCATGGCAACCCATAAGTGATTGAGCAATACCAAAGCGAAAGACAACCGAACACTTCTGCGCTCCGTAAAGGCCTTGATAACTAATATCAAACCGATTAGCGCAAATATCTCAGGAATATACTGTGTAATTTCTGAGGGGATATCTGTCTTAAAGTACAACAAACAGAACGCACCTACAAGCAGCGGAACAAAGAAGATGAGTATATTAGATAGATTAAGGAAATTGAGACGAGCTCCTATATTCTTGACAGGCAGCCACAATCTCTTGTACAAGAAATCATCTAATTTCCATTCTTGTAAGCTCAGCATATAAATTGTGTAGCTTATTTTTTTGGACCATTTCTTTGTTAGTTGATCTGCATTTGGTTCAAAATTAAAAAACTGCTCTCTAATTTTATACGTAACAATACTGGGAGATATAAGCAGTTGATATGTGCGTAAGAATGCATTCCCAACAAAATGAATCAGTGCTAAATCATACCAGCCAAACGCCAATTCAATAAAGATAATTCCAATTTGCGCTATGGACGAATAGGCTACTTGAGCTTTTATCGAAGATTGTACTCTAGCCGTAAAGGTCGAAAGCGTCGCAGAGACAAGTCCAACGAGTATCAGTTGCACCTTAAAGAAAAGCATATCTTCCCAAAATCCAGCAGTACGTTGCAATAAAAATGCACCAATATGCACGGCCAGAGACCCATAAAATATAGCACTACTGGGCGTAGGTCCTTCCATAGCACGTGGCAACCAAGAAGAAAACGGAAACTGTGCTGACTTGATAACAGCTGTAAGTAAAATAGACATTGCTACACTCAACGCCAGTAATTGATGATGGGCAATTTGGTTATGTACAAGTGCCAAATTATTTAATTTAAAAAACGTAATATTCTCATGCCACAAATGATGACTTAACCACATTGCCAGTATAAGTCCGATATCGCCTACACGATAAATAGAAAACACTTTAACAGCGTTCTTTACGGGCAGATACCTATCACGGTAGTAGGCAATTAATAAGAATGACGACACACCTAAAATTTCCCATCCTAGAAATAGTGTTTCAAAATTACCTGATAGAATTACGACATTGTAGCCAAAAAAGAAAAACATAATATTCGTAAAAAACCGACGATAACCATGTTCATTGTGCATATAGAAGCTACTATAAATGGTAATAAGAAAGGTCATTATACTTCCTACTAGCAGATATACAGCCGTGAGTTTGTCAAAATATAAATCGATAAAAAACTCATAACCCTGCATTTTATAAAGTACTACTTCTTTGATATTGATCACCTCAAAATGGCGAAATGCCCATACACCGACAAAGGTAAATGTCAGTAAAAGATGAGCACCCGTCGCTAATATTACCGAATAAGAGATACCTTTTTCGGAATGTTTGCCGAAAAGCATCGCAAATAGAGCGCCTACAATAGGCAAGGATATCAATACGGGTAGTATTTGTTGAATTTCTATCATCATGATGCTAATTGAGCTGAAATGTTTTGAGAACTATTTTCTATTTGAGACACTAAACTTCCAAGCAGACTAGATACTAAGTCTAACGGATCATATTGCATAAACTCTTCATTACTAAAACGATATATTTTTTTAGTATCGGGGTTTACGGCCACCATATTAACCCATTCATTTTTGAACCACTCATACGTTACAGGATTTGATTTAATAGCGGAGAGGATAACCTCTGGATAATGCTCAATAATCATCAAAAGTCGAAGTGGATCGTGAAGTTCAGTCATTTGAGTGGGTAAGCCCGGTCTCAAGTCGCCTTCAATGCCATTGGCTATTGCATTTAAACCAATTACATTATGCGGTAATTTGGAGCCTGCCCCTAGCTTGTGATTATCGACTCTACTGAAGTAATATTCTAAATTAATACCACCACAAACGGGCGCTGCTGCATTAAGAATGGTAAGTAAGAAAGTCCCATCTGGATCTTGCTTACAATCATAGCTATTCATAAACGCTCTCCTATCCAAAAACAAGCCCTTAGTCATTTCTCTGCGACCTACCACACATAGACAGTTACTGGCATGATTTAACTCGGGACGAGGCTCAAAAATAGTAATAGACCTTTTTTTAACCTGTGCATGAATCTTAGCTGCAGATGCTTTGGTATTTATGGTCACAAACCTTCGCGATCTCTCTTTGGCATTTAAAGTTAATGCGTTATTGAAAGTATGTATATTCTCCAAATGTCTCGTGGCATTTTCTGATGTAAGAAATTCTTCGTCAAAAAAAGTGACCTCATCTCGCGTGGTGTCATGTAACCCTCCAATGAATTGTGTGCCCTCAGGAATAAAAATTCCTCTATCTATCAGTTCACTTCTAACCGATGGCTTGTTTGCAATAGTTGCAAAAATTCGTGCATTTACGCTACCCGGCCTCCCACAACATGCCCCGCAGTCATATCCCGCGTAATAGGTATTGTTAACGCTACTTGCGCCATGGCCTATCATATAAATAAGCGGCGCAAGATCATGAGTGAGTCCAGTGCTTTTAAGAACCTTTTCAACCACCAATGTCATTTGTTCCAATGTGAAACCGATTTGCAAGCCGTCCTTTGTAAGTGGCTCATTGACATGCTCTATAGTTAGTTTTGCCGTAGCATCCATAAAGTTGAACGATGAATTTGCCGCAGGGGAGAAGCTAGGTTTAAAAATACTAAACGCTAATTTGAACGCTGAGATAAACCCATAGGTGTGCGTCAATAAGAAAGCACCTAATATGCCATGCGTATGCTTGCTAAAATGTACATCCCGTTTAAGCTTTGCCGTAGCGCCAAATTCTTTAACTAAGATTTTTGGCGTAACAGGAGCTGGACATACTTTCGTATGAAATTTACCATTTTCAGGTTGAAAATAATATTCCAATCCAAAATGCCCCGGAGTTCCAAAGGTTTGACAATTAGGCTCTAGTTGCTCAATATATCTTCTCCATGAGCACTCTCTATCGTCAATACACATAAATGCTTGAAAACTAGCAGTATGAGGCTCTGAAATAACTTTATTTTTTTGAATTCCAGTAAGTACTTCGTCATAAAACGTATTCTCAAATGCTTGCTGCCATAGCTGCAAAGTGCATTGATAATTAGTAACTTTAGCCTTCTTAAATAGATCTATTGAACGGATACTATTATTCAAACCCAAAGGCTTCCATTGTGTTCCAAATTTAGTATCCAACACATCTATCTCTAACAATAATTCAAGAATAATTGCTTCTTCTAAAGTAATCTGTCTTTTGTCCAATAGCGCATCTAGGTTAGACTCTATAAAAGCAACCATACCAGACCAACCTGGATGGGCAAACTGCAAATCGAACAGATAGTTTTCATATAGTGACGCCCTCCCAACCAAAAGGTCTAAAAGCTGAGTAATAGTAGGACGATTCAGTTGAAATAGTTTTTGAACTCTATCACTATTAAATAAACTAACCTTACTGTATTTCTCCAGTTCACGCAAGGAACTCATAAAACCGCGTGTTGTCACAGGAAATTGCCAAATAGAAATACCTTGATCCAGATAACTATTCAGTATACGAAACAAACGGGTATGCGTTAGAGTATTCATATCCACCTTATATAAATTTTTCCATGACGCTCTAAGCTGGCCCACAAATGGATTATAGGTAGCCTCAAACTTATGATTAAGCATCATTTCCCTCCAATGCGGAATTTGAACATCACCGTAAGTGCTGCGAATGGCTTTATCCAAATGCTCACTGGGTATACTGTCTTGCTTATACATCTCTCTGAAGGCTCGCAACGAGAGACTTACTTTACACCCTAGCATGGCAGAAGCTCTAGCCGTTGCTTCAAAAAAGGACTCCGCTTGAAAAGCGTGTAAGGTATTATGATGCACAAAATCCTTTAAGGGAGCTTGTGCCGGTAGATAATGCTTAATTTGGTGCAAGCATTCATCTACATCAAAATGATCTTTTGACATTTTTTATTATTTTAAACTGTTTTTTGGGGAATAACTAAAACACTGCATCACAAATTGAGGCAGACCTAAACTACTTAAATTAAGACTAAGCGTGTAGTTTTAGAGAACAGTATAAAATGTAAAGCGGTGCGTGATTTACATTTTTGGCTTGAGCTACATAATCAGCAGAAGCCATATCCGTCTGAGCTGCAAAACGCAAACTCAATGCTGGATTAATCAGAAATAAGCTAGAATAATCGCCATAGTCTACTGCATATTTTGATCTTGTAGTACTTTCAGAGAATCCTTCTGAAGCTTCTTCTTCTATCTCACTATTTACTTCATCTATAAACGAAGTACGATCAGAAAACCCAACAGCAGTGGCATACAAAAAGAGTAGTATCAAAAAGCTACTACCTAACCACTTACTATGTTTTGAATTTATCATTCTAAAATCGGGGCAAATGTAGAAAGAAATGTAATGTGCGATACTTATATTTTATTAAATTTAATAAAACGTAATGAGCTTATAATAAAGCTTATATGGACTAATAATCCATTAATATCGACGTAGAAGTAATTGGCATGGTAGAAAATCCATGAACCTTTTATCTGTTTATCTCTTTACCCAAGTCATATATTTCTTGAATATGTTTGAGCTTATCATCAAAGTCGATCTTTAGATCAATAAGCTCCCCGGTTTTAATATCAAACACCCAGCCATGCACGGTAGGAAAACCCGTATTTAAATAATGTTTTTGTAACACCGCTGTCTTGATAACATTAATACATTGCTCTTGCACATTGAGTTCTACTAGTCTTCTGTATTTCGCATCTTCATCCGAAATAGAATCTAGTTCTGATCGGTGTAATCGATATACGTCTCTGATATTACGCAACCATGGATTTAATATTCCCAAATCTTGAGGTTTCATGGCAGCTAGAACACCACCACAGTAATAATGCCCGCAAACCACTACATGTTTTACTTGCAAAACATCAACGGCATACTCAATTACAGAAGCTGCACTTAAATCATTGTTTGCAACTACGTTGGCTATATTACGGTGAACAAACATTTCCCCTGGATCCATGCCTGTCATTTCTTCTGCCGAAACCCGGCTGTCACTGCATCCAATGTAGAGCACTTCAGGACTTTGTCCTTCCGCAAGATGCTTAAAAAAATCTTTATTCGTAGCTTTTTTACTCGCTACCCAATTTTTATTGTTTTCAAATATTTCGTTGTACGCCTTCATGAAAGTATCGTAAGAATTTTAGCTTTTTAGTTTTAGCAAAAATAGCAGACTTTAGGTCATTTCAAATTAAAATAAGCACTTCATCCTCAGAAATTGTGAATAATAGCGTATCAATCGTACTCCTCCCACCATTGCTCTGTAGGTGTATTTTGTAAAGTAAATAGTTCTCCTATTCTAGGTGTGGCACACAGCACATTTTGATTTTTAGCTTCTTCTACAAAACGTCTTATGGGTTCTTTCCAATGATGGTGTGCTAAGGCAAATCCAGCCCAATGTACGGCCATAATGCGCATCACATTCCCATCAAGCGCTGCTTGCACACTCTCTTCTGGATACATGTGTATATTATGCCAAAGTGTATTGTACTGTCCGCATTCCATAAATGCAAAGTCAAAAGGACCGAGTTCCTCACCTATAACCTTAAAGTGATCTCCATAACCTCCATCACCACTAAACCAAATACGTGCAGTTTTTGACTTAATAGCCCACCCTCCCCACAAACAGCAGGACTGATCGCTTATAAATCGACCACTTGCATGTCTCGAAGGCGTAAAAGTGATATCTATTTCATTAAAAAAAGCCGACTCGTACCAGGTAAATTCTTTAATCTTGTTAGCATCTATTCCCCATAGCTGCAAATGTCTTGAAGCTCCAAGAGCGACATAATACTCCTTAACCTTAGGTTTAAGAAGTTGTATACTTGCTAAGTCCAAGTGGTCATAGTGATCATGCGTAAGTAACACCAAATCAATAGTTGGTAATTGGTCTATTATAGCTAAGGTGTTGCTCGAAAAACGTTCTACCTTAAATGGAGCAATTGGGGCAGCATTTGGACCAAACATGGGATCTATAAGTATGGTCTTGCCGTTTAAGCGCATAAGAACCACCGAATGTCCAAACCAAATAAACTTGCATTCATCACTTGGCGCTAAAAAAGCCGCTTTATCAAATGGTAAAATGGGCAAAGGTTTGACTGGCGCTCTACCGCTTTTATCAAAAAATAGTTTTTGTAGCATTTTGGGAGCATCCTTAATACCAATATCTACTCCGGTTCTCTCATAATTATAAAATTTATCACCCTTCCATTGTGGAGATCGGCTATAATCCTCTTTGAGTTTTGGGGTAAGCTTACCCCCTAATTGCTTGGGTCTCATGTACGAATTACTAAAACATAAAGTATCTTACGTTATTTATGGGCAAGCGCATTAATATCTTTGTTTTCAAGGTGTTTATTGGGTTGTGAATACAAAAGGGTATTTATCATTGCTTTACCAAATAAGCTACTCACCGTCACCGACTTCATTCTTTTTAGAACTGGAAATAACGGTGCCATGATTACATACATTATTCTGTACCACCCTGTACTTGATTTTATTCCGTCTTCAGGTAACAATACGCCCAATCTAAACATATAGGCATCTTTAAAACCCTTATTAAGAATATAGTTTTCTGTTTTGCCTTTTACCCTAGCCCACATCGTTTTGCCTTTCTCAGTAGAATCTGTTCCTGTTCCACTTACATAATTCATTACCATAGATGAACTAGCCGTAAAACAAGCATCTGCAAGAGACTTGGTTATCCCAAATGTTAAGGTATTAAATTGAGACTCATCCATACCAATAGAGCTAACACCCATGCAGTGAAAACAAGCATCATATTCCTTAAAATGATCAACCAACGGGCTAAAATTCGTAAAATCAGCATGTATCACTTCTGTTAACTTAGGGTGCACTAGGCCTAATCTTTTACGATTTACAATGAGTACTTGCTCCACTTTTTCATTTCTAAGACACTCATTTAAAGTACTTCGACCCACCATGCCGGTACTTCCTGTTATAATTACTTTCATATGATATTTTTTTGTAGATGGATTGACTGTGTCTATACCACTTCTCATGCAAAGATACATCTAGATCCTTCTGCACTATTTTAAATTACAACCAAGTCCCTTAATTTCCTTGACAACTTAAACCATTCAGGCATTTATATTTGCGCATATACGCTCTAATGCAAAAAACATTATTTATCCTCTTTTCCATAATTTGTTTGACGTTCCCAAAAAGATTATCTGCACAATCAGCTAGTTCTGTTACCAAAGGAGATTTCTTTGTTTATTGGGGTTACAGCAGAGAATGGTTTACCAATTCAGACATCCATTTTACCGGCACTGACTATGACTTTACCATACAAGAGGTGCAGGCCAAAGACAGGCAAAGTCCATTTAAATGGGACCCATACTTTAAACTAAATAAACTTACCATACCGCAATATAACCTCCGCATTGGCTATTTTTTAAATGATAAATACAGTATAACCTTGGGCTGGGATCACATGAAATATGTGATGGTTCAAGACCAAATTGCAGAAATAACCGGATCTATAAACAATATAGATTCTGCGTATAATGGCACTTATGCCCACAACAACATACAATTAACTCCTGATTTTTTAACCTTTGAGCATACAGACGGACTTAATTATGCGAATGCAGAACTTCGTAGATTTGACAATTTAACCCATAAACCCAAACTAGCGGTAAATCTAGTTACCGGAGCAGGTGCAGGCGTGTTATACCCGCGCACTAACGTGGGCTTAATGAATTTTGAAAGAGCTGATCAATGGCATTTATCAGGCTACGGCATAAGTATAGTTACAGGTCTGAATGCTACCTTTTATAAACACTTTTTTGTACAAAGCGAACTAAAAGGGGGCTTTATAAATATGCCAGATATATTGACTACTTATCATGAGTCCGACCGTGCAAAACAGCAGTTTTTCTTTAGCCAATGGAATGTAACATTTGGCGCTCAGTTTAATATTTTAAAGAGGTAGGTAAAGGTTTTGCACCTTAGCCATAATACTCTACAAACTGATTTTCAGTCTCATAAAGTTTAATGCAATGCAAGTTAGCACCCTGAGGCAATTCATGTTCAATCTGCTCCCATATTTTTATTACGATATTTTCGATGCTCGGCATTACATCTTTCAAAAAATCCACATCGAGGTTAAAATTCTTGTGATCTAGTTTTGAAACCACTTTATCCTCTAGTATTACTTTTAGTTTTTTAAGGTCCATTACAAACCCCGTATCTGGATTAGGAACACCTTTTACCGTAACGTACAAGTCAAAATTATGACCATGCCAATTCTTATTGGCGCATTTGCCAAACACCTCGTCGTTTTGTTCCTCCGTCCAATTGGGGTTGAAAAGCTTATGCGCTCCATTGAAGTGAACCTTTCGGGTAACGTATACCATAATATTTTGCAAAAATAAGGTAAAGATCAAGTCTAAGCTTAACTCTTTCCATAAAGTATTTAGTTTATAATACACTTACAACTCTTCTATTTTACCTTTTTGCCACCTTGAATATTATTTAATCTTTTTGACACCGCTAAATAGGATTAATTTTGTGCTATATGGCGATACTCATTACCGGTGCAGCAGGATTTATTGGAAGTTGTTTGGTCTCTTTTTTAAATGAAAAAGGCTTAACCGATCTTATTTTAGTGGACGATTTCAATATCCCAGCAAAAACAAGAAATTTAGATGGCAAAAAATTTACCGCCAAGATAGATCGTACTATATTTCTAAACGACATAAAACGTCACAAGATAGACTTCGTATTTCACATTGGAGCTCGTACGGACACCACGGAATTTGACGTACGCATATTTGACGAACTCAATATTCACTACAGTCAAATTTTATGGAATTATTGCACGAACAACGACATTCCCTTCCTATACGCATCCTCTGCTGCTACTTACGGTAATGGAGAATATGGTTTTGACGACCAAATGGATACCAGCCTGCTTTTACCGCTAAACCCTTATGGGCAAAGTAAACAAGATTTTGACGTTTGGGCATTAGCTCAAAAAAACAAACCCCCTTTTTGGGTCGGATTAAAGTTCTTTAATGTTTTTGGCCCTAATGAATATCATAAGGGACGTATGGCAAGTGTTGTATTGCACGCCTTTAACCAAATTGCCCAAAACAATCGTTTAAATCTATTTAAAAGCCACCATCCTGATTATACAGATGGAGGCCAAATTCGTGATTTTATTTATGTAAAAGATTTAGTAGAAATCATGTGGTTTTGGTACAAAAAGCAAAGCCAGAGCGGCATTTACAACGCTGGAACAGGTGTAGCGCGTACATTTAATGACTTGGCAAGTGCTATTTTTAAAGCTTTAAACAAAGAACGTATCATAAACTACATCCCTACACCAGAAGATATACGGGATAAATACCAATACTTTACAGAAGCTAAGATGCAAAAAACCAGAGACGCTGGTTATGACCACGCATTTTACAGTCTCGAAAATGCCGTTGAAGACTACGTAAAGCGCTATTTAGAAAAGAACAAAACCTATTGAAACGCGGTATACAAATATCTTGGGTTCTGGCTACAACGCTCTCTTTGTGGCTGGTTGTGCATCTTGTAACCTCAATGAAGGAGAATAAAGCAGAGACTATTACCGAGGATATTTCACCATTTATCACCCAACTAAAGTCCGAGTCTGACGAAATATTTGAAGCCATAATTCCAATTAGTTTCAGCACGGAGTCTCAGAATATTGGAAAAGCTTATCAAAATAAAAATTGGTATATACTGAGATACGATAGTACACAAGCTACGTATTGGAACAGTAACAAAATTGCACTTGATTCTACCATAATCCAAGCAACTACCTTCCCACTTATCTACCGATTCGGGGATGATTTATATGCTATTTTTAAACATCCAACTGCTACATTCCTTGCTTTCCGGATGGCGAATGATGGAAAACCATATGTAAAATTACGCCATGCTTTACCACAATTACACGGGTACTATTTTGATTTAGGCACACGCCCAAAGATCACCACATCACTATTGTTTTCGTTTGTAAAAGTCTCAGAAACAGAGATTGATTTTATAACTATCGCACTAATCACAACCTACATCATGTTGTTTTTAGCACTCGTTTATATAAGAAATAAAGACATTAAAATGTACGCAGCAATAGCCAATATTGCCTTTGTTCAAATTGCTGCATTTTATCATCTTAATTATGCCTTTAGCGACTTTTACCTATTCTCAAATCAGAGCATACAACTCGTTGCGGCAAACCACCTTATTCCGCTGCTTTTTATGCACTTAGCAGCTATCATAAGCATTGGTATACTGATCATACAATTGGTTAAAAAACTTCACCGTACTTTATCTATACCTATTTTAAGTGCCTACTTATTTTTCTTGGCGGATTTTTTTATCGATCTCTCTAAAAGGCTCGCTTTACGATCTTCTATTTCTTTTGATTTTGAAAAACTTTTTGAGCTAAGCGCCTTATCATTTTTGGCATTAGCATTTATATCACTCAGTTTTATTGCTTTATGGTTATTGTGTTATTATAGTAAGTTAAAGGAACAACTCAACCAGCTTTCCTCATGGGCGGGTATCTCTATAGGTTTACTTATTTTTATTGTTTTTCAATGCTTAGATGCGAGCAGAAGCATTACTTCTCTGAGCTACCCCATACTACTAGTAGCAATAGCTATCTTTTTACACTATCGGATTCCCAAAGTTCAGACGGCAATTTACCTTTACTTTCTGCTAACTACCCTTATTACCACTAATATCGCCTATTTTAGCCAGCAGGCTCGTCAGCAACTATTTTTAGAAAAATCTGCACAAAATCTAATTGAAAATAAAGATCCAAGAGCCGAACGAATACTCAAATCTTTTGAAAATCAACTTTCGCAAGAATTTCTTACCCCTACCAATTTTCAAGATTTCATAGCCAATAAGGACAAAATAGAAAATCGGATAAAACACCTTTATTTCAGTAATTATTTAGAAAAATACAAGCTAAAATTATACACTTTCGGGCCTAACCAAGAAATAATAACAAGCAATAACCCATACACGTTCAACGACTTAGACAGTGTGTATAATACAAATACTATACGTACGGCTAGTGCCTACTTTTTTCAGATAGACGACCCTACAAGCTTGAACGGCTACATTGCAAAATACGAAAACTGCAATCTTGAAGGTCACTTTGGGACCACCTTTATACTGTTGCAGCCACGCGTTGTTCAGTCAGATTTTTTATACCCAGAAATATTCGCCAATCAAAGGTTAGAAGAGACTATTTCTATAGATGACTATTCCTACGGGTTATACTTTAATAATGTATTAATTAGTCAAAAAGGTAGTTTTCCATACTTACTAAATAAGTCGCCTCGAGCCATTAACTCCAGCATCTTTGCCATAGGTAGCATTAGGCATCGTATCTTTAAAAAGGGAGAATATTCCCTAGTTATGTCGAAAGCAGAGAATAGAATAAGAACTTGGCTGTCCATACTAACGTTTACCATTACATTGCTGCTTGGTATTTGCCTTTTAATATCACTAGGCACCTATATCATGATTGATAAAGAAGCCCCTTTAGCCACCGCTTTTTTACCAGGTACATCTACACTACTAAGTGCCCGCATACAAACATCACTCACTATTATCCTAATGTTAGGACTGTTATTTTCTGTTTACATTGTTATAAACATTGTTAGAGCGAACTATAACAACAGTTTAGAAAACCAATTACTAAACACGGTAAAGAGCATAAACAGTCAGTTTCAAAATAAAATAGATTTAAGAGATAAGCTAGCAAACGATGAGCAGCGTACACTTTTACTGAACGAAGCCAGTAATACGTACAATGTGGACATCAATTTATATGATGTTCATGGAAATTTAGTGAGCAGCACAAAACCTTACCTTACTGCCCAAGAAATCCTAAGTTTTCAAATTAATCCTAAGGCTTACGAAGCATTAAAAAAAGATAAAAAATCACAACTCTTAGCCCAAGAAGAAATAGAAGGATCAGACTTTCTCAGCGCATATATTCCGATTTTAGACAGCCGTAATGAAGTTATAGGATACTTAAATACACCATTTTTTGCTAAAAATGAAGAGCTCAATAAGCAAATATCAAATCTGGTGGTTAACATATTAAACATCTATTTTTTGCTCATTATTGGAGGAATTATTTTGACTTACATAATATCTCGACAAATATCTAAACCACTCTTACTTATCCGCCAAAAAATAGCCACTACGGTGCTTTTAGGCGAGAATGAACAAATAACCTATAACCGCGATGATGAAATAGGACAGCTGGTAAAACAATACAATAAAATGGTCTTAGAACTGCAAGAAAGTGCTAATCAAATGCGAGAAACAGAAAGAGAAGATGCTTGGCGAGAAATGGCTAAGCAAGTAGCACATGAAATAAAAAATCCGCTTACTCCTATGAAGTTGAGCCTGCAACACTTACAACGTGCTTATGACAGTGGACCCAGCGAAAAATTAGACACCCTGTTTACTAAAACCAGCAAGTTACTCGTGGAGCAAATAGACAGTTTGAGTAACATGGCTAGCGAGTTTAGTGATTTCGCTAAAATGCCAGAAGATAAGTTTGAAACCTTCAACATCTCCAAAATAATGGAAGGTACTATTGACCTTTTTAGACAGTCAGAAAATGTAGATATAAGCACTAAGATAGCAACGGGAATGTATGTAAATGCTGACCCAGAGCAAGTGAGACGTATATTTAATAACCTGATAAAAAATGCAATTCAAGCAATCCCGGAAAACAAACAAGGCAAAATAGAAGTGCATCTTATTGGCCTAAAAAAGACCATTAAAATATCCGTAAAAGATAACGGAACAGGTATCTTAAAAGCCAATTTCGATAAGGTGTTTGTCCCAAATTTTAGTACCAAAAACTCAGGTATGGGCCTAGGACTGGCCATTTGTAGGAAAATTACCGAAACATCAAATGGGTCGATATCTTTTATAAGCGAACCTAATAAAGGCACTACTTTTACTGTAAATCTACCCCGAATTGAAAATAATTAAAATCATAACCGTAACTCTTCTTATTTGGGCATGTGGTAAACAAGTTCAGAATCAAAATTTTGACCAAATCGTAAAGAAGAAAGAATATACTGCTTTAATGTTTATAGCACCAGACTGCCCGCTATGTATGAAGTTGGCAACTCCTTTTTCCGCACTATCAGACTCTTTCCCCAATGTACAATTTTTAGCGGTATACAGCGGCATGTATTACGAACCTATGGAAATAAATATGTTTGCTACAGAGACGCGGTTAAAACCTCCTATTTTTAGAGACTACAACTATGAAGTAGCCCATCAATTAAATGCGGGAATTACGCCTGAATTTTTCTTATTGGATAGTAACTCCAACGTTCTATACCAAGGGATGTTGGATGATAGAACTGTAATAATAGGAACCTACAAACAGATCTGGAACAAACATTACCTCAGCGATGCCATAACGGCAACCCTAGCTAAAAAGCCGATAAAAGTAAAGAAGACTGAAGCAGTGGGATGCGTGTTAGAATACTGATTATTGTCTGATCACACAATCGCAATTGGTATCAATATACCCTCTTTTACCGTCAGCGGTAACACAGGCATCTTTAAAGTTTAAACGTAATTCAGGGCAGTCAAATCGCTTATCCGTTTCTTTAGTTACACAATCGCAGTTGGCATCTACATAACCTGTTTTACCATCTCTGGTGATACATGCGTCTTTAAAGTTTAAACCTAGTTCAGCACAATCAAATCGCTTATCCGTTTCTTTAGTTACACAATCGCAGTTGGCATCTACATAACCTGTTTTACCATCTCTGGTGATACAAGCATCTTTAAAGTTTAATCCCAATTCAGCACAATCTTTTCTATCCCTATCTTTATTTTCTCTTTGTTTGAGGCGGTCTCGAATATCCTTAAAATCCACTTTATCTGCACAACCTGCATACAAAAATGCTCCCGAAATAATTAAAAGTCCTAATACTATTTTGTTTTTCATGATGGGTTAAAGTATTACCAAAAATAGCACAAATAATGAAAAATAAACAAGTACCCCTATTTTTTAAGGTAGGTACCTACGTGTCTTGCCTTCTTTTCTTCGTAGATATCGTCTATTTTTACCAAAATCATAGTTTCTTCTACATCCCCAAAGTCAGGATTCATAGCCGTACCGAATGATTTCATAGTTGGAGATAAACTCATGTAACTATTGATAAGTGGCGGGATATTTTCACCACGTTCACGCACAAAACTATTTAATATCTTATGAGCTTCCTTGTATTCTAGACCTGCAATACTCTTCATAAACATATTTATATCCGTGGTCATAGCTTGACCGTTTATAGGTCGTACCAATTCATCAGGATCCGGAAAAAAATATCCCATAAAATACATTAAAGCATCACGAGCTTCAGTATTATAACTAGTGTACATAGTTACTTTACCTGAATAATATTTAATATGTGGTGTATCTACCACAATAGCGCCCAGTCCGTCCCAAAGATTATCCAAAGCAAAAATGCCTTTGCGAGATCCTGCACTGGGTTGAAAATTAGGCTGAACCCAACTTCTACCTAGCTCAACAGTATCTGCCAAATAATGTTGTTTAAAGTCCTCAGAAAAAGTAAAATAATGTCTAGTTGAGAGTGCTATAGGGTTTGTTCCCAACACCTTAGCACAATCTATAAAACGATAGCCCCCTATGATTTCCTCAGCATCAGGCGCCCATACAATTAACTGCTCATAGCAATTCTCTGCAGTGTCAAATTCATCAATATCTAATGCCTTCCCTGTACCACCACCTGCACTTGCAAATGTTATCTCGCGCAACCTTCCTATTTCTTGCATCACATTGGGGCTATTATGATGATTAACGATATAAATTTCGTTATTACCCTTATTGGTTCTGCGCACAAATCTCTCTGGAGTTAACTCACTCTTAATCACTTCCAAGGGCAATGCTGGCGCTATGTAATCTAGGTTTAAACTCACTTTGATTTTAGACTGTATGCTTTTCTTTTTATGTCTTGCGCCAATTCAGTATCCTTAACATCTTCGTCTAAGTCGTTAGGATAGATAGGCTTGCCAAAGATAATTTTTATCGTTGTATTTTTTTGTTTAAAGAGCTCATTTACTAAATAAAGCATTTCAATATTGGCCTTTATTCCTAATTTTTCACGAAGATTACTTAGGTTATAAAAGAAATTACTCAGTTTACCATCAATGATTACCGGAACAATCGGCACATTGTGTTTTCTTGCCCGAGTAACAAATGTTTTTTTCCAATCTAAATCTTCTATTACACCATTTTTGCGGCGGCTCACTAAACCGGCAGGAAAGATTACAACTGACTCATCATTAGCAAGCACTGAATCTACATTTTTGAGCGATGGAACAGCCGTAGCACCCATCTTATTTACTCCTACAAAAATATCTTGCATTGGCTTTAGGTTCAGCAAAATATCATTGGCAATAAATTTTATATCACTTCTATAATGACTAAATTGATCTATAAAAGCAAGCGCATCCATACCGCCTAGAGGATGATTACTGGCAAACGTTACTCCACCTGTTTTAGGTGCATTTTCAATCCCTTCTATGGTAGCCGTAATATTAAATTCCTTGATCACATTTCGACAAAATTGCACACCATTAGCACCTTCATTATCGTGTATAATGCGGTTTACTTCATCTTGCCAAAGGATTTTTTTAAGATAATTTAGTATAAACTTAGGAAGCCTTTTCAGTAACTTTGGGTTCTTGTCCGCTATTATCTTCTCTATATCTATAAACTTTTTTGTCATAAAGTTTGCGAAAATAGCTTATAACTTGACTTTAAGATTAAAAGCGAAGCATCCATGTTTATTTTTTTTACTACTTATCCATTATTTGCTTTTACATCAATTAAAACAAATATGATTAGGTCTAAGTTCAGGCCATACCTATGGAACCCGCCTCAGCGAGCTTTGTAAGTATATATTATGCTTTTATACATCCAAAATCAATTACCGTGCATCCTAAAGAACGCCGCTATAAAGCTATCTTCTTTTCTATTTTTGTCGAAATACAATTTTGTCAAAAGACTTATTCACCAATCAGATTCTAGAATTATACAGAAATGCTATATTCGGCACACTGAAATGAAAGAAGCTATTTTCATTGTATTAGCGGCGAGCATGCTTTGGTTGGCAGCTTGCACTCCACAAACCGACCTCACCTACACGCAAGATATTGCCCCTATTATCTATCAAAATTGCACACCTTGCCATCGAAGTGGTGGCGCAGCTCCCTTTTCACTTACGGAGTATCAACACGTCTTTAGAAAGAAAAAAACCATATTAGCGGTTACCCAAAGAGGACTAATGCCACCTTGGCCAGCTGACCGCAACTACAGCCACTTTTTAGGAGAACGATACTTGAGCGACTCAGATAAAGACAAACTGAAACGATGGATAGAAGGAGGTGCTCCAGAAGGAGATCTATCTCTGCTCCCATCTTTACCTTCATACCCTGAATTTAGTTCAATTGGAAAGCCAGATACTACCCTCTGGTTTGACAGTATTTTAATAAAAGGAAATAGCAGAGATAAATTTTATATCGCGACACTACCTATAGAACTAAGCAAAGATAAATTTGTACGCGCTATGGAATTTTTACCTAACCAAAATAATTTGGTACATCATATGAATGGTCGCTTACTCAATTATGATGAAGATAAAAAAGCAAACATCAAAAGCGGTAAAAGACTACTGAATCTAGAAACCGATGAAGACGACTATTTACAACAATTTAATGCTTTAAATTTAGCCAATGACGATGGCAGCAGACCCTCCCAAATAAACTCTGCCGTAAACTATCTCCCTGGCGTACAAGCTCAGTTATATCCTGAAGAAATAGGTGGGTTTACCATGCACAAGAAATCTATACTACTAGCAGATGATATACATTTTGGCCCTATACCTCAAGATAAATGGGACCACAGCAGGGTTAATATTTTCTTCAGTAAAACACCTCCTAAACGTCCAATCAACGAAGTTATGATGGGAACCAACGGTGCAAGTAAAATTATTCCACCATTGATTATACCTGCAAATGAAATCACAACACATACTACTTTTTTGAAAATTCCTCAAGACATTAGCATACTGACCATCAATCCTCACATGCATTTGTTAGGTAAAAGCTTTAAGGCCTATGCAATTACCCCAAATCAAGATACCATAAGGCTAATAAGCATCCCCAAGTGGGACTTTAGATGGCAGTACTTTTATACATTTCCAAAAATGCTTAAAATACCTGCTCAAAGTGTGATCTATGTAAAAGCAACTTTTGATAATACCACTCACAATTACAATAATCCTAATAATCCGCCAAAAGAAATAAGAGAACGCCTCGATAACGGCGGTGCCGGTATGCGTACTACGGATGAAATGCTTCAATTTATCATCACATGGCTCCCTTACCAAATGGACGATGAGAATTTGAGCTTAGAAGCTAAATAAATCTATGTTATGAGCCTCTTTTATCTATAATAAAATGGTTCAATACAGACACGAATAAAACCACAAAATGCTTAAAGCTTCGAAAATCGTATTACTAGTAAAGGCCCAAAAAATCACAAAGGCCCTTCTTGGTATGTATGCAATAGTTTTACAATAAACCCTTGAGCAAAGTTTTCATACTAACTTCTTGACTTATAATATGCTCTAGTTCAGCGATTGTTACCCGGCGTTGTTCCATACTGTCTCTGAACCTAAGTGTTACCGAATTATCCGTTAAACTATCATGATCTACCGTAATACATAGTGGTGTACCAATGGCATCTTGTCTTCTATAACGTTTGCCAATTGCATCTTTTTCTTCATAAAAGCAATTAAACTCTAAGCTCAAATCTTTCATTATTTTCTTAGCAATTTCAGGTAAGCCATCTTTTTTCGTTAGTGGTAAAATAGCACATTGGTAAGGCGCTAAAGCTGCAGGTAATTTTAATACTGTTCTGCTATTCCCTTCTCCCAAATCTTCTTCTTGCAATGAATTACTCATGAGTACTAAGAACATTCTGTCTAAGCCTATACTGGTTTCCACCACATACGGCACGTAGCTCTCATTCGTCTCATTATCAAAATATTGGAGTTTTTTACCTGTAAATTCTTCATGTTGCTTTAGGTCAAAATCAGTACGAGAATGGATACCTTCAACCTCTTTGAATCCAAACGGGAAATCATATTCTATATCCACCGCAGCATTAGCATAGTGCGCCAATTTTACGTGGTCGTGATATCTGTATTTACCGGCATCCGTACCTAAATTCTTGTGCCACTTTAGTCTGTGTTCTTTCCAATACGCATACCATTCCATTTCAGTACCAGGACGCACAAAAAATTGCATTTCCATTTGCTCAAATTCTTTCATACGCATGATGAATTGACGCGCAACTATCTCATTCCTAAACGCTTTACCCGTTTGTGCTATTCCAAAAGGAATTTTCATTCTTCCTGTTTTTTGCACGTTTAGGTAGTTAACAAAAATCCCTTGAGCTGTTTCGGGTCTCAAGTAAATTTGACTTTCGCCATCGGTAGCACTCATCTGTGTGCTATACATTAAATTAAACTGACGTACATCTGTCCAATTCTTAGTGCCACTTAAGGGGCAAGCTATCCCCAATTCAATAATCAGATCTCTAACTTTGTCCAGCTGACCACTTTCCAATCCGTCCTTTAACTTAGCGTCAATTTCTGCAATAGTTGCATTGTTACGAGCTATATTAGGATTAGTGGCTACAAACTGTGCCTCATCAAAAGCATCACCAAACCTTGCTTTAGCTTTATCTATTTCCTTTTTATTTTTAACCCTATATTTTTCTTGATATTCCTCTATCAAAACATCTGCTCGATAACGTTTTTTTGAGTCTTTATTATCAATCATGGGGTCACTAAAACCATCTACGTGACCACTGGCTTTCCATACCTTAGGAGCCATAAAGATTGATGCATCTATTCCTACTATATTTTCGTGCAACTGCACCATACTCTTCCACCAGTACTCACGTATATTTTTCTTAAGCTCTACTCCATTTTGACCATAGTCGTAAACGGCAGCAAGGCCATCATATATTTCACTACTTGGAAAAACAAATCCGTACTCTTTACAGTGGGAAATGACGTTTTTAAAATGCTCTTCGGACATATCTAATAAGTTATTGCAAAATTATCTATCAAAAATTGATAGCCTAACATAAATACACTTTGATTCCGTAAATATGCGTACAGAACACATTTCAATATCAATCTCATCATTTTTGAAGACAAGAAATAAGATCCAACTGCAACTCAGAATTGCAATCATCTATTTTTAAGAATAAAAGTTTTCTTTTGCTAGATTGAAATTAGTAAAAACAGATTTCTTAAAAAATGCGGGCACGCTATTTAGCGGTTCGTTTATAGCGCAAGCCATTGCTTTTGGAGCAATGATTTTTTTAGGCAGACTGTATAGTCCTGTTCAATTTGGTGAGTTTGAAGTGGTATTTAAACTAAGTGCTGTTATCATAGCGATTGCAGGCCTAAGGTATGAACTCGCCATAGTAGTTGAAGACAGTACTGCGCAGGCACAAGAAGTTACCCGACTTACTTTATTGATAAACGCAGTAATCAGTCTATGCCTAGTTATATGCATCGCGCTGTTTAAAAACCAAATCGCAGGTTTACTCAAGCTAGATAACGTAGATCTAATATATTCTGTCCCCTTCATAGTTTGGCTTAGCAGCAGCACAGAAACGATAATAGGATGGCATAATAGAAACAAAGAATATGCAACTATTTCAACCAATCGGGTAGTGACTTCCTCAAGCAGCGTTGTTTACAAACTAAGTCACCCCTATCTTATGGCAGGATGGAACGGACTGCTTACTGGACATATTCTGGGACAAGTCATTTCACTAGTTCAAATCTCTCGAAAACTACCATTTAAGTTGTTTGAAACTACTCGCCAAAAACTAACCACCATTTTTAAGAAATACAAATCACTGGCCTTGCTAAGCTCACCAGCTGCGCTCATCAATATTCTGGCTACTAGTATGCCTACTTTCTTCATTACTATTTATGACAGCACAGAAGCTACCGGACATTTTGCCAATGCCTATAAGCTAACCTATTTGCCCCTCGGGATGATAGCTGCCGCCTTAGGACAAGTTTTCTTTGAACGCATATCACGGATTAAAAATAAACAGGAAGAGACATCTCAAATGGCACATCAGCTTTTTAATTTGATGTTTGCTATTGCTATAATTCCAATCGTGATACTGGTTGTATGGGGAGACAACATAGCCCCATTTATACTCGGAGCTCAATGGACAGAAGCAGGAAAATATATTCAAATCACCATACTATTTTACTTTTCTATGTACTTAACCACTTCGTTTTCAAGCGCATTAGTTATTTACAATAAACTCAATATTCAGCTGGTGTATAATATCATTTTCTTGATAGGCACTTTTTCAGCACTGTATTTTGGGTATACCGTAGGCGGCGATACACAACGCGCACTTGCATGGTTTGCTGTAGTAGGTATCCTTCTACGCGTTTTTATTCTTAACTATTTCTTTTATCTGTTTGGCAAAAACTTAATAGCAAAGACCATATTTGCAATACTAATAACCACTGTACTGGTCTGGGTTGGTTTTGGGATAAAAGAGGGATTTAATTAAAACACATTGGGAGTACTTAAAAATATACTAGAACAATTAGACGACAATGTGCTTAAAGCTCTTGTAAAATGGCTTTGGCCACAATACAAAAGGCCAAGATTTGGCTACATGAAAAACTATCAAGTATTACAACGCTACTTTATCTCACAGAAGATATTGCGCATAAACGGAAAAGTGCCATGGCCTGCAGATTTCAGAAGTAGGATTGTAGGTTGTGAAAATATTATAAAAGGAATTTGTTGTGACCCAGGAGACAATCCAGGGATATACATAAATGCTACTGGCGGTTTAAAAATAGGCAACAATGTAAATATTGGGCAAAACACAACGATTACCACTACCAATCATTACAAATACGACCACCGCAAAACCAGCCATACCAAAGGAGTTACGATTGGCGATAATGTGTGGATAGGTGCTAATGTTAGCATTGTAGCTGGCACAACGATTGGCGATAATGTAACCATTGGCGCAGGTTGCTTTATTTCAGGTGAGATACCCAGTAATCAAACTGTAATACTAAAGGCTGAGAACTTGAACATCATCCCCAAAACAAAAGCATATGAGTGGGATTGCACACAAGACGAATTAGGCTAAGTTGTCTACCACAAACAGTAAATTTCACAATCAATAGACTTCCAAACCCTTCACTAAATATTTTTTACAAAACTTATAGAGCTGAACTAAATAATAATGTTAGTTTTGCAGTCCTTTTTTAAACAAACGAAATGGCAAATCACAAAAGCACGCTAAAGAGAATAAGAAGCAACGAAGCTAAAACAGCTAGAAACAAGTATCAGCATAAAACGGCTAGAACTTGGATCAAGAAAGTACGTCTTTCTGAAGACAAAACTGAAGCTGACACTGTATTGCGTGAGACTTTTTCTAAACTTGACAAACTCGTTAAGAAAAACATCATACACAAAAACAAAGCAGCTAACTTAAAAAGCAAACTAGCGAAACACGTAGCTAGCTTAGCTTAACTTTAGTTAAAATAAATATATTTGAAGCCTTGACGAAATCGTCAGGGCTTTTTACATTACACTTTTCTTGACAGACTATGTTAGCATAAAAAATTGGGCCGAGGATGATAAACCTCGCGAAAAACTTACCTCCAAAGGCAGAGAAAACCTAAGTAATGCCGAATTATTAGGCATACTTATTGGCAACGGAACCAGAAGCAAATCTGCAGTAGACCTAGCTCGAGATATTTTACAAATTGCTCAAAACGACCTAGCCAAGTTAGCCACTTTAAGTATCAAAGATTTATGCAAAGTGAGCGGCATTGGCCCCGCTAAAGCCATTACCATCATTGCTGCTATCGAGTTAGGTGGTAGACGCAAACAAGCGACAGAAACACCTGAATTTATATCCAGTAGCAAAGATGCCTACTCCTATTTTGGACCACTTTTACAAGACAAACAATACGAAGAATTCTGGATACTTTTACTGAAACAAAACAATGTCATAATAGGCGCTCACAAAATCAGCGAAGGGGGGATGACAGGGACTGTAGCAGATCATAAACGGATCTTTAAAGTAGCCCTTGAAAACTACGCTGCCCATATCATCTTATGCCACAATCATCCCAGCGGAAGCTTAAAACCAAGTGCTGCAGATCTTAAATTAACTCAAAAACTGGTAAGTGCCGGGAAACACCTCGATTTAGGCATTTTAGACCATGTAATAATCAGTCACAAGGGCTTTTATTCATTCGCTGACGCGGGGTTGATTGAATAAAAAGAAGGCAAGATTTAAACAAGTTATCAAATTTTACGATTTTTTAATTTTCTAACAATCTCATTATTAAAGAATAAATATTAGTAATGATTACATAACAATATGATGATTGTCTCCTAACTGCAATATTTAACGATTCCACATATTTTTGTTCTACTAAATTAAAAAAACTAAAATTATGCTAAAACGAATCATTTTACCCGTTGTAGTTCTTGGCTTTCTATTGCTTAATTTAAGCAGTTTTGGTCAAGGAAATACTACGTCTTCTATCACCGGAGAAGTTAAAACAAAAAGCGGTGCACAACTAATTGGAGCAGCAGTAATCGCAGTTCACACACCTTCTGGCACCAAATACGGAACCATAGCGCGTGAGGATGGCCACTTTGACTTATCTGGCCTAAGAATAGGAGGACCGTATACCATTACGGTTTCGTATTCTGGCTACGCATCAGACCAAGTAAGCGATGTGTATTTACAACTGGGGCAATCGTACAAATTCAAAGCAATTCTTGATGAAAACACCAGTGCACTTTCAGAGGTTATTGTTGGTGCGGCAAAAAGTGGACTTAACAATAGCCAAACAGGTGCTGAGTCTATTATTGACGCAGACCAAATCAATAATTTACCTACCGTAAGCAGATCCATTGCAGATTTTGCAAGAACTAATCCTATGACATCTGTTGACGGAGACAACGTTCTTTCAGTAGCAGGAAATAATAACCGATACAACTCTATATTTATAGACGGTGCTGTAAACAATGACGTATTCGGACTTGCAGCTTCTGGAACAAATGGCGGTCAAACTGGAGGTTCACCAATATCGCTAGATGCTATCGACCAAATTCAACTAGTAGTAGCACCTTACGATGTAACTATTGGTGGATTTGCAGGAGGCGGAATAAATGCGGTAACTAGAAGTGGAACTAACAAAACAGAAGCTTCCGTATATTCTCTTACGAGAAACCAAGGATTAGCAGGCAAAACACCAACAGACAATGCAGCTGTAACCCCTGAAAAATTAGCAGACTTCTCTGCTAACACCTTTGGAGCTAGAGTAGGTGGCGCTATCACGAAAGATAAGTTATTTTACTTTGTCAGCATTGAAACTCAACGTCAAACTACTCCTCAGCCTTTTAACTTTGCAGATTACACAGGTACATCTTCAGCTTCACAAATAGATGCTTTCCGTAGTAAATTACAAAACGACTATAACTATGATGCAGGTGGATATTTAGACAATCCAGATGAGCTTAATTCTAACAAAGTTTTTATTCGTTTTGACTATAATATGAGTCAAAAACACAAGTTAATGGTAAGACACAGTTATGCCTATAATGAACAAATTGATGCGAATCGCTCTTCTGCAAATGCCATCAACTTCTACAACAACGGTATCTTCTTCCCAAGTACTACGAATTCAAGTGCAGTAGAATTAACTTCACAATTAAGTAGTAATAAAACCAACAACCTAATCCTAGGCTATACTCGTGTGAATGACGATAGAGATCCAATGGGCGAGAATATGCCTTACGTCGTTATCCGAGACGGTTCTGGAACAATTAACGCTGGAAGTGAGCAGTTCTCAACAGCCAATCAGTTAAAACAAAACGTACTTACCCTTACAGACAACTTTAAAATATATAGCGGTAAACACCAATTAACTTTTGGAACACACAATGAGTTTTACAACATGTACAATCTGTTTGTTCGTCAAAACTACGGAGTATATACTTTCGACAGTCTTTCTGGTTTTATGAATAATCTTTCTGCTAGTGACTACGACAGAGGTTACTCATTAGTAGATAATAAAACCGGTGACGGCTCGAAAGCTGCTGCAAGTTTTAACGCAATGCAACTTGGCTTTTACGCACAAGACGAATTCGCTGTAAATACTAAATTAAAATTAAGTGGCGGTCTTCGTTTAGACATACCTATGTTCCTTACTCAACCTACAGATAACCAATTATTTAATGAAACTACTATCACTACTTTAGAAGCAGCTGGTAAAGACCTAGCAGGCGCCAAAGCTGGACAAGCTCCAAAAGCTCAAATGATGATCTCGCCAAGAATCGGATTTAACTACGATTTAAACGATGACAACAAAAACATAATAAGAGGTGGTACTGGCATCTTTACAAGTAGAGTTCCTTTCGTATGGCCAGGAGGCATGTACACTAACAATGGTTACACAGTAGGTGGCGTATTTAATAAAAAGATTCCTTACAATGGAGATTGGCAAAATCAACCAAACGCAACTGATTTAGGTGCTACAGATGCTGTTCCAAGCGGAGAAATGAACCTATTTGTAGACAACTTCAAATACCCACAGGTATGGAAAACAAGTGTTGGATACGATAAAGCATTAAACAACGGATTCAAAGTGAGCTTTGAGGCATTGTTTAACAAAACATTAAACAACATCGTGGCGTCTAACTTAAACGTGGCCAATAGCACTACCAACTTAACCGGCGGTCCCGACGATAGAGCATTATATAATAGAAGTGCTGCACTTGACAAATCTTACTCTTATATTATACTAGTAGACAACACAAATAAAGGATACTCTTATAACCTTTCAGCTCAAGTCCAAAGAGCGGTTAAAGAAGGTTTCTCAGGAAGTCTTGCCTATACTTTTGGGGAGTCTAAATCTATAAATGACGGTACTTCTTCTCAAAACTCTAGTAACTGGAGATATATGGAGAACGTTAACGGTAGAGATAGACTTGACGTTAGCTATTCAGATTTTGACATGGGACATCGTTTTTCAGGTTTTATTGGATACGCTAAATCTTACAGCAAAAACCATAAGACTGGAGTTTCATTTTTCTATAATGGACAAAGCGGTAGAAGATTCTCATACATCATTGCAAACGGTAGCCGCATGACTAACCAAAGCAGTGATAATAACGACTTAATATACATACCTGCTTCTTCAAGCGATATCAACTTAGTAGATTACACTGCAAACGGTGTTACCGTTACAGCTGCTGAGCAATGGGCCGCATTAGACGGATTTATCCAAAACGATAAAGGTTTAAATAATAATAGAGGTGGTTATGCAAGTAGAAATGGTTCTAGACTTCCATTTACTTCTATTATTGATTTTAGAGTATATCAAGATTTCTACATCACTTCGAAAGGTAAAAAACATGATTTACAAGTAACTTTTGATGTATTTAACTTAACCAACATGATAAACAAGGAGTGGGGAAGAAGATACTTCATGAGCAATGACCAGTATGCGCTTTATGAGTTTAAAGGATTTCAAACGGGTACAACTACTCCAGAATACTACTTCAAACAAAAAGCAGATACTAAACCATATACTATAGACGATAGCGGTATCAATAGTTCAAGATGGCAAGCACAAATAGGGGTAAGATACTCTTTTAACTAAATACCTTAAAACCTAAATTTAAAAAGGAAGGCCAAAAGCCTTCCTTTTTTTATAACTAATATTGAAATCACCATGTATAAAAAAATAGTTTGCTGTTTAGTATGCTGTATTACCTTCTTTAATAGCTACGCACAAGACACCCTCAAAATAACCTTTGGGTCGTGTAACGACGAAAAAAAGTCACAAGAATTTTGGAAACCCATCCTAGCTCAAAACCCAACACATTGGTATTGGCTAGGAGATATTGTATATGCCGACACAGAGAATATGAGCGAATTACGTAAGATGTATTCACACGTCAAAGAAGATTCTAATTATCGAAAATTAAGAACAAATACTGCTATTGACGGCACATGGGATGACCACGATTATGGGTTAAACGACGGAGGACAAGAATTTCCTAAAAAAGAAGAGAGCAAAAATGAACTGCTGCGCTTCTTGGATTTAGAAAATAATTCAGCATTAACCAGTCACAAAGGGGTCTATCACTCTTCCCTGATAAAGACCTCAGATATGAATATCAAAACTATATTCCTAGACACGCGTACATTTAGAACTGCGCTGCAGTCCAGCTCCATAAAAGGCAGAAGATACGATACTAATAATATTGGGAGCTTTTTAGGCCAAAAACAATGGATATGGCTAGAAGAGCAGTTACAGGACAGCACCATAGATCTTTTTATTTTAGCGAGTAGTGTGCAGGCATTGGCTATAGATCAAGGTTACGAATCATGGGGAACCATGCCCCACGAACGCCGAAAATTACTCAAACTTTTAAAAGACAAACCAGCTATCATACTTAGTGGCGATAGGCATATTGCCGAAATATCCATGACTCAAAATGGGAAATATCCACTATATGACATCACTTCAAGCGGTCTAACGCATACATGGGGTTACTATAGATATGAGCCTAACGGCAATCGAGTAGGAGGCCAATTTGCTGTGAAAAATTTTGGTATGCTCTCTATCTGCAAGTCAAATGACATCCTATACGTAACTGCTGAACTCCTGCAAATACCAGATGCTACCGTTATAGAAAGATTAAAAATACCCTTCCCTACCTTAAAATAATTTCAGTTGCTTCTTTAGCTTGCTTGGTGTAAGGTTATTGAGGTCAAACACAAATGTGATGCGATCTGTAAATTTAGATAACGATGAGGATTGTATCAAACCCCCATTAGTACCATCTTGATAATTGGTAACATCAGAACTTTGAGCTAAGTTAAAAAATACCTCGAATCTATCTTTTACAATCTCAACTTCAACTCCCACATTATAAATAAACTTTGTTCCTGAACTATTCCAATTTTTTGTTGCGATATCATCAAAAAGCACAATCTCAACATAGGGTTTAAAAGGGATTTTACCTGGCAGAGGAACTGTTATAGTGCTGCTCACAAGCCACTTATTAGAGGAACTAATGGGCCCAACGAATTTGGAAGCATTCGCATTCCCGTTTATTTGATTCTGAAACAAGCCGTAAGTCGCATTTCTATGCATTAAATAATCATCACACTTGTAATCGTAATACCCTGCTTTATCATACCCTCCCAATTGGTTATTGTACTGATCTGAGTTACTTTTCTTGAGCATTACAGCACCATACAATCGAATTTCTAGGGGCTTATCTTGTATTCCAATATCTAAACCATATCGGTAAACACCACTTATTTTAGCAAAGTCAGAACCATTTACATTAGTACCTTGATTAGCATAAAATGAATCTAACCCAGAATTTGACTGCACCTTTTTACCAATTACAACGTCCTCAGTCAATCTACCATATTCTGCATTACCCACAAATGAAGAACCGTTAATCTTACGCGTATTTTTAGCTGAATAGGTTAACGTAATAAAAGAATTACTACGCGATTTAGAAAAAAATGGGCCTGGCAGAACTTCGTTAGAAATAAAATCAAATTGAGGTTTAAAGAAAACCTGATCTACAGCCAGCATTACGTTTTTGGTGATTTGACTACGCAAATTTTTCTTCGGAAAATGATAGACCAAATAAGGTTTAACTTTGAGATAACTGTAATTTGCTAATGCATACCCATCATTGGAAAGAACTAAATTTTCTCTCCTGTTCAAAAAGCTAAATCGCTTAGCATTCACTCCAAATTCGATGTATTGTGACGGCTTTTCTAATGTCTTGATATAAGTTAGCCCAGCCGAACCCGTAATCACTTTCTGCTCAAATGAATACATTGGCATAACGTAATATTGCAATGCTTTGTCACTAATGGCATAATTATGAAGCCCTACTCCTACCATCATCTTGTCATAGGCATTCCATCCCAAAGCAGGTACAACATAGATTTCCTTAGTTTCAGGTTTGTCTGCGCCTGTAAATGCTTTCAGTTGCCACTTGGCATTACTTGAATTGTTGCCTTTAAATAAATCTATTGTTTCGCTTTTGGGATCAATAAGCAACTTGTTTTGATTCGTATCTGATATTAGCATTGACTCACCAGACTTGAGCATATACCATTTAACTTCTTTTTTCCCAATAGTACTCTTAGATTGAATTGGAAATGGGGCCGATATACTGGACTTATTGGTCACATAATATCCATCTTTATTATTGCTTATAGCAAAATCAAGCTTGCCTTCCATGTTAATTAAGTCCTTAAAAAACCAGTTCAAATCTTTACCACTTGTTTCCTCAAACGATACTTTCATATCATCGGGTAATGGATGCTTAAACTTCCATTTCTCGTAATAAGATGTCATACAACTTAAATATACTTCATCGCCTAAATATGCTTTTAGATACCCGATGGACTTAGCTCCAATTCCATATACACTCATGCCATAGTTCCCGGCAGTCAATAATTCGGATGAAGTTCCAATCGCTTGATGCTCGTTGCGCAGCAAATTGTCTTTTACCAATGCCATCATTATACCTGAATTAATGTCTGCCTTATCTTCTTTTCCGTTTTTCATAGCTTCTGCCTCATAGTAACTATTTATGGATTCATCCATCCACGGAAACCTACGCTCATTATTAGCTAAAATGCCATAAAACCAATTGTGTCCTACCTCGTGCACAATCACTTCCTCGTTCAAAAAATCGCATAGCGTAATCATGGGATATTCCATTCCGCCACCGGCTTTCAATTCACCATGCACCACCGTTGCGTGACTATACGGATATACACCTACATTATCAGAATAATAAGTAATTGCAGTTTCGATGGCGTTTAAATATTTTTTATCTGGTTCTGGCGAAACCAATCGTGCCAAAACATCATTTTCACCAACCCTTATCTTTTTGGTAACATACCCCCATCGTTTGCTCGCAAACCAAGCAAAATCATGTACTTTATCTGCTTTAAAGACAAGTGTCTTAGTGGATACAGAACTAACAGGAAAGGTGTCTGAAGCTATCTTGCTCTCACCTAACTCTAATTCGTTTTCGCATTCACCTGTTGCCACTACCACATAGTTATCGGGCACCGTAATACTTACCTTAAAGCTTCCAAACTCAGAATAAAATTCTCCTTGATTAAGGTATGGCATAGCATTCCAGCCATTTACGTCATAAACTGCTGGTTTGGGATACCACTGGGTGATGAAATAATCTTGATTTTCATGTCCAAGTCTTGAAAATACTTTGGGTACTTTTACCGTAAATGGAGTGGATAGAGTAACTTTTTCTCCTGTTTTTATGGGCTTAGTTAATTGTACGCTTACCACATCTATATTGTTGGTCGGCTTCATAACCAAAGGCATTCCATTTGCCATAAATTCGAGTTGATCTATGGATCCCCTATCCGACTCTTTGGCATAATAAAAATCTAAATCTCCGTTTTCCTGCATCTGCTTTGCAAACGCTGTAGAATTATTTTTATACGCATTTGGCCACAAGTGTATATATACCTCACTCAGCGTTTGAGGACTATTATTGGTATAGGTAATAACTATATCTCCAGCTAAAAGATGATTTATATCGTCTAGTTTAACCTCAATAACATAGTCAACTTGCTGTTGCCAAGTGGCTTGTTTTAATGATTGTGCTTTAGATGTGAAGCTAAAAAAGGAAAAAAGACAAATTATAACGTACTTATTCATGTTTTTGAAGATATAATGTTGGCAAAACAAACCCTTATAACGAACATTGCACCGTTCTTATAGAGCAAAAATGCTTAAATTTGGATGAACAAGAGAAGGTAATGACAGAATACGGCGATTATTTGGATGAAGAGATGGAAGAGAGAGCTCGCAACTTTGAGCGACAGCTTAACAGTGGCGACACATTCTTCTATGACACTGACGAGCTAGGTCAAATCATAGATTACTACCTAGACTTCGAAGAGATAATTAAAGCCACTCAGGCTATTGCTTATGCAGAAAGCATTTACCCCTTTGAAACCTATTACAAGATTAAAAAAGCGGAAGTATATATTGCACAGCGCAACATCAATGGCGCCGTCAAGCTACTTGAAAAATACCGAACTATTGAGCCTCAAAACATTGAAATAGCTACACTTCTTGGCGACTGTTATAGCATGAGTCTTCAGTACAAACGTGCAATTGAATGTTACATGTTTTCTCTTAATCAAGAGACCCAAAACGAAGAAATACTACTACGTCTTGCTCGAGTTCACTTTGCGATGGGTAACCATAAAAAAGCAAATTCGTATATCAATGCAATACCTACAAATTACATCTACGATGAGTTAAGCATTCAAGAGTTTATTAAACTTTTTTTAGACTATAATCAAAATGCGGAAGCCATACTATTCCTAGAAAAAGTCATAAACGAAGATCCATATAACTACAGTGCATGGTACTTTAAAGGCTTAATCTATCAGCGTATGGAGGAATACAATGAATCCGTAAATGCGTACGAATTTTGTATTGCTATAGACGAAACCAACACTCTTGGTCACTTGGGTAAAGGCAATAGCCTCATGGAAAGTAACGATTATAACGCTGCCATAAAATCATTCACTCTTTCTCTGGATAATGACGAAAGTGATGCTGAAGTTCTTTGCAACATTGCAGAGTGCTACGAAAACTTAAAAGATGATAAAGGAGCAAAGTTTTATTATGAAAAAGCAATAAAACTAAACCCAAATATATCGGATGCCTACTTTGGTATGGCCATGATTTATAAGCGTAAAAAAATGTGGAAAGATGCCAAGAGGTGCTTGCATAAGGCAATAGATATTGACCAATACGAAAGCATGTACCACATTGAACTAGCAGAGCTTTATCTTACCCTAGAAGATAATACCTTGTGCTATTATCATTACAATTTAGCATACGAATTAGACTCGGAAACCGTAGAAATATTATTGGATTTTGCACATGCAAAATTTGAATTTAATGACATAGATGATGCCATTGAACTATTGCTGGAAAACTTAGAGGATCATGACGAAGATCACCGCATGTATTACCGCATAGCCTCCTATAATTTTTTAAGAGGTCATTACGAAAAAGGATATAATTTCTTGCACGCGGCCCTTAAAATGAAAGCAGATGAATATCTTTTACTATTTGAATTTGCTCCTTTCTTAGAAAACGAAAAAAACGTTTCAAATATCATAGATTTGTACACGAAATAAACCAATGATTAATACCGAATTTAATTTAACTAACATCCCGCAACGTACCACAAAACCGAGAGAATCTGGCCTCACAATGGTTATGGATAAAGGTTTGAGTTGCAGAGAAGCTGAAGACTTTTTAGAAGTTTCAGCGGATAAAACCGACATTTTAAAACTGGGTTTTGGAACCAGTGCCGTTACCCCAACTTTACAACGTAAAATAGACATCTACAGAGAAGCAAATATTCCGATTTACTTTGGAGGTACTCTGTTTGAAGCATATGTTATTCGAGGTCAATTCGAAGATTACAAGCGTCTTTTAGATAAGTTTAAAATGACACACGCTGAAGTATCCGACGGTAGCATTGAAATATCAGAAGAGGAAAAATGCGG
>OCVQ010000219.1_pt1 | contig 51742 bp, 86 predicted proteins | sample 1539061 | NCBI WGS metagenome assembly OCVQ01 (sample SAMEA3355526, study PRJEB22509) | marine metagenome | biome: marine; feature: river plume; material: water | place: USA | collected 2010-08-08 | depth 0.5 m | reverse complement strand
CTATATAGGAAAAGATAATGAAATATTTGTTTGTGTTGTTGTTGCTCATAGGCGTGTGCAGTAATGCAGAGTATGAATCCTGTGAAATCTATGAAGAAGTGCCATTCATAGAAAGAGAATACTTTCGCTATCCTGCAGAAGGATACATAGAAACAACAAGCTACCGATTACAGTGCGTCGACTTTCTCTAATCTTGACATAAGTCTTTCTGCCCTGTTAGTAACTTGATTGTACCAACGAGAATCGCGACCCTCAACTGCTGCGAGTTTCCAATTTTTATTATATAAGTGAGTGTTCATTTTCTTGAATCTTTTTAGTCCAGTTGGACCAAGATTAAATATCATGTTGACCAATATCTCCTGCACTTCTGCAGGGAACCTGTCAAACGTCCCTTCTCCGTATAGACTCCTGCAATTGCAGATTGCGTCGTCGAGATCTTGGTTAAATACTCTTCTGACTCGCTCTTCTGACACGAGAGTTCCGACTGGTTGGTCATATTCTTCGTCGAACTTTGTGACCAAGTGGCCAACCCCAAAGGTTGGATAGCCGAGGTGATCGTTGTAAACTTCATATACAACTCCTTCATCTATCATCAACTGCTGAAACACTTTATCTCTATTCATTACATGTACACCTCTTGTAAAATAGTGTATAATAGTAGAACACCATTGGAGAATATATGACATCTTTTTACACAAATGTTAGCCAGCGCGGTAATTATTTATACGTGCGTGGCTTTGACGAGAACGGTGATAGATACCAATCTAAGCACTTCTACAACCCATATATTTTTATACCATCTAATAAACCGACTGGCTATCAAAGTATTCACGGCCAAGATGTAGAACCTAAAGAGTTCGACAGCATATGGGACGTAAAGCAATACATCAAAGAGCACGAAGGATGGCAAGGCTTTAACATATATGGATATACACGCTGGGCATACCTTTATATTTATGACACGTACAAAGACATTAAACCAGACAGCAATCTGATCAATGTTGTTAACATCGATATCGAAGTTATGTCCAATGACGGATTTCCAGATCCTAATGTGGCCGAAAGAGAAGTAACAGCCATCGCGCTTATTCGCCGTGATCTTAAGATAGTTCTAGGCTGTAAAGACTTCGATGCTCGAGGGATGGAAAACGTTTACTATATAAAATGTGATAACGAAAAGCATCTACTTAATAAATTCTTACAAGCATGGGAAAGAATGGATGCCGACGTTGTTACTGGTTGGAACACAGAGTTTTTTGATATACCTTATCTGGTTAATCGTATCACCAAAATTTGTGGTGAAGAATCAGTAAATCGTTTATCGCCATGGGGCATTGTTACAGAAAGAATGGTATATCGACAAGGTAGCGATAAGCAATCTCAAACTTATCAAATATTCGGTGTGGCTTCTTTAGATTATCTTGCTGTGTACAAGAAGTTTAGATTACAACCACGTGAATCATATCGTCTTGACTTCATTGCTGAGACAGAACTTGGTCGTAAAAAACTAGACTACAGTGAGTATGCTAGCTTACACGATTTGTACGAACAAAACTTTCAAAAATATATCGAATACAATATCGAAGATACTCAACTTATTTTCGATCTGGAAGAAAAGCTAGGTTTTATTGGTCAGATCTTTGCAATATCATACGACGCAAAGATTAACTACACCGATACTCTTTCTTCGGTATTGATGTGGGACGTGATCACACACAATCACCTAATGGACCACAACAAAGTTGTACCTACAAACCCATCACATCGACAAAATAGAAAAATCGTTGGTGGTTATGTAAAAGATCCACAGGTTGGCATTCATAACTGGGTAATGTCATTCGATTTGAACTCACTGTATCCTCACCTGATCATGCAGTACAACATATCACCAGACACGGTTTCACATGAAAACTTTTATAGCGTATCTGATCAGAATCAACCTATTTCGGTTGATGCCCTCCTTAAACAAGAGATTGATACAACTGCGTTGAAACAAATGAATCGTACTGTTACGCCTAACGGTAGAATGTATTCGACAGGTGATCAAGGTTTTCTTGCTGCTATTATGCAACGTATGTACGATGATCGTGTAGAATACAAGAAGAAGATGATTCACGCAAAACAAGAGTATCAAAAGAATCCAACTCGACAACTTGAGATCGATATATCTCGTTACCACAATTTGCAACACGCTAAAAAGATTCAACTTAACTCAGCTTATGGTTCTCTTGCTAATCAATACTTTCGGTGGTACGATAACGAAAACGCAGAAGCTATTACCATGGCAGGTCAATTGGCTATTCGCTGGATTGAAAGTAAATTAAATGAATGGCTAAACAAAACGCTGAAGACCAACGGTCGAGATTATGTTATAGCAATTGATACCGATTCAGTGTATGTGTCGTTTGATAAGCTGGTTGAAATGACAAATCCGGATGATCCTATTGACTTTCTTGATAAGGCTGCAACACAAATTGTTGAACCGTTTATCGACAAGGCTTATGAAGAACTCGCTGAGTATACAAACGCACGTTCTCAGAAGATGATCATGAAGCGAGAAAACATTGCAGACAAAGCAATATGGACGGCAAAGAAACGATACATCATGAATGTGCACGATGAGGAAGGTGTAAGATACAATTCGCCTAAACTCAAGATGATGGGCATCGAGGCAATACGATCTTCCACGCCTGCAATATGTCGTAAGTATATTACCGAAACGTTAGCACTCATCATGAAAGGCAATGAAGAAAACGTACAAAAATATATTGCCGATATTCGTAATGAGTTCTTCTCGTTGAAGTTTGAAGATATTGCCTTTCCTCGAAGTTGCAACTTTGTAAAATGGGAAACGAATGCGCAAGGTAAATCCTTTCCGGGCACATGGTCGGATCCTAATCGTATCTACAAGAAATCTACACCTGTTCAAGTAAAGGGTGCCTTACTTTATAACTGGTACTTAGATAAGTATAACTTGGAACGTCAGTATGAAAAGATACGAAGTGGTGAAAAGATTAAGTTCTGTTATTTAAAGAAACCAAATCCATTTCATGATACGGTAGTAGCATGTGCACAAGAACTACCACCAGAATTTAATCTGGAAAATTATCTTGATTACGATAAGCAATTTACAAAAAGTTATATTGACCCAATCGAAACTATATTACATGCCATCGGTTGGACATCAGAAAAGAAAGCAACACTCGAGAGTTTTTTCATATGAAGCCTACATTATTATATGATTTTGTTTCAAAAGAAGATCAGCAAGCATTAAAAACGTGTGCTGTCTCGAGCACGGCTTTGTTTGAACAAACTGATTGTCATGACCCACGATGGAAAGGCAGAAACGTTTACGTATATGATTTAGATGCCGTTACTCAAAACATTATACTTGACATTGCAGTAAGAATTCAGGATAAGATTCGAGAGCTTGAAAACAATCAAAACATATGGCTAGAGATTCCTATGCTTTCTCGATGGTTAGAAGGCGACGAGTTAGATCCTCCTCACGCAGACAACATAGAACCAGATGGCATAACACCTAATGCATCACCATGGCGATCACACGGTGTTGTTATCTACTTAAATGAAGACTTTGAAGGTGGTAATTTATTTTATTCTAATCATAATCTTGTTGTTACACCTGTACAAGGTCTGTGTGCAATTCATAGAGCTGGCTTAGAAGATCAACACGGTGTAAGAAAAGTACGATCAGGTACTCGTCACACGATAGTCACATTCGCGACAGAAGATTACAATCACGTGGCTGAAAACTATTCATTGTTAGATCCATACTTGGCATATTTAAGAAGTGAAGGATCATGAAACGTACAAATCCAGTAGCAAAGCATGCTCGAACTTTTAATAAATCCAACGTCATGACTGACCGTAAAAGGGCAAATAAAGCTGGCTACGTTAAGCACAAAGGAAAAAGTAATGGACAATAAAGATGCATTAGATTTACAATCAACTGATTGGGGATTTACACTTGTTGATGGTGATGAATTATCAGAAGTGCAAGAAGTACGATCTGAATTAACAGAAACAGAATCTTCAGTCACTGAGTGGATGCATCAAGCTGAGGAATGGCGCGGTAAAGCAAATGAAATATACAAAGCCGTAATGCCTCTTCTCGATAATTTATCTACATCACCCGATAAAGAATACATATATTGGCCCGGGGAAGATCGAGTAAATAAGATTAACGATTTTAAGTTAAGGCTTAATAAAATTCTGGAGGATTAAATGAATATACACCATCTTGTGTTAATGATGGGATTGATGTTGACATGTGTAGGTGGGTATTTTTCAATCGTCGGACTTGCAACAATTTTTGCAGGTGCATTTTGGTCAGTTGTCATAATGGCAGCGACATTAGAGTTATCAAAGGTTGTAGCAGCATCGTGGATTTATAGGTCGTGGTCAATTGCACCTGTACTTATTCGCACATACATGGTATTATCTATCATTGTGCTGGTGTTTATTACTTCTCTTGGTATCTTCGGTTATCTTAGTAAGGCACATCTTGAGCATTCTATATCAACAGGTGGAACAAATGAGCTTCAGATCGAAAACCTTCAAAGACAAATTGGAAACCAGCAGCGTTCTATTAAGGATGCAGAAACAGTTCTCTCGCAACTCGACGCCACAGTTCAAACCCTCATCGATTATGATAGGATCAGAGGTAAGGACGGTGCGATCGCCACACGGCAAGCGCAAGGCGAGGAACGTGCGTCTCAAAACGAGAGCATCAATAATGCATATGCTAATATCGAGCGACTCCAATCGAGTCTCAGTCCCTTGCAGAGAGAACGACTCGAGCTTGAAGTTGAAGTGGGTCCTCTCAAGTATATTGCAGAATTAATTTATGGAAAGGATAATGCAGCTGAGTATTTTGACGTCGCTGTTAGGTGGATTATTATATTACTTGTATGTGTATTTGATCCATTGGCCATCGTGATGATCATCTCTGGTAATATTGGATTATCCCGTAAACCCAATATAAAAATGATGACAAGTGCAGAAGTCATGAAAGGCGTCAAGTCGGTAGAAGGTTATAACCTAAAAGGATAAGATACATAATGTTAATTATTGCTCATCGTGGAAATATTGGTGGCGCCGATCCTGCTGTAGAGAATCATCCTAAGCAGGTAGACAGATGCATTAGCGGTTATACATGGAACGTCGAAGTCGATGTCTGGAGAGACAATGGGGGTCGCTGGTGGCTAGGACATGACGAACCTCAGTACGAAGTAGATATAGGGTGGTTGTACACTCGTTCTAATTTCTTATGGATACATTGTAAGAACGACGATGCCCTTTGTTTTTTACAAAATAATCCTATGTCAAGCGAATTTAATTACTTTTGGCATGAATCAGATGATTTTACAATCACATCTAACGGATATGTTTGGGCATACCCAGGCAAGAATGTCAGGAAGCCGTGTAGAGCGATCGCGGTGATGCCAGAATTGACAAGTAATCTTAGTCTTTCTAATTTTAGAGGCGTGTGCACTGACGACCCAGGCCGATATGTATGATAAAGCTTATATTATTTGATTTAGATGGTGTGCTTATCGATGCCAAACAAATTCATTACGATGCCTTGAACATCGCACTCGGTTCGAAGTATCAAATAAGCTTAGAAGAACATCGAAACATTTACGATGGATTTAAAACTCGTCAAAAGCTGCAAATGTTAAGTGATAAAAAAGGATTAGAGATGCATCTATGGGATGACATCTTTGATAAGAAGCAAGAAATTACTCGCGATAAGATGCGAGACTTAAAACCACAGTCACACATCGTCGAGCTTTTTCAAAAATTACAAAAAGATTATATGATCGGTGTTTGCTCTAATAGTATTAGACGCACTGTATTGACTGCGCTTGCTAAAAGCGATCTGCTAGAATATTGTAGCATTATACTTTCTAATGAAGACGTAAAGAACAGTAAGCCGCATCCAGAAATGTATTGGAAGGCTATGTCTTCTATGAACTGCCTGCCGAAAGAAACAATCATTATCGAAGATTCTCCTCCAGGACTTGCTGCAGCTAAACAATCAGGCGCACAGTATATACGTGTATCAGATCCAAGCGAAACTAATATTAATCACATATTACCAAAGGTGAGAAACAATAAAATGCATGACAAACACATACCTGAATGGCAAGATGAAAAATTAAACGTGCTTATTCCAATGGCTGGTGCTGGGTCTCGCTTTGTAGAAGCAGGATACACATTTCCAAAGCCGTTAATTCAAGTGAATGATAGGCCAATGATTCAACTCGTCGTCGAAAACCTGAGTATAAAGGCTAACTACATATTCGTTGTACAAAAAGAACATCGAGAAAAATATAACCTAGACACACTACTCAACCTAGTTGCTCCTAACTGTAAAATTGTAGAAGTGGATGAAGTAACAGAAGGAGCGGCTTGTACCGCTCTTCTTGCAAGAGAATTTATCGATAACGATCAACCTCTTTTCTTTGCAAATAGTGATCAATATGTTGAATGGAATTCTGCAGAGTTTATGTATAATATGCAAGAAACACAGGCAGATGGTGGCATTCTTACATTTAAAGCAACGCATCCTAAGTGGTCATTCGCCAAAGTTGATGATAACGGATTTGTTACTGAGGTAGCAGAGAAAAATCCTATTAGCGATAAGGCTACAGTAGGCTTTTATTATTGGAAGAAAGGCAGTGATTTTGTAAAGTATGCGGATAGCATGATAGAAAAAGAAGTAAGAGTAAATGGCGAATTTTATGTTTGTCCTGTTTTTAATGAAGCAATAGCCGATAATAAACATGTGCGCACTCATGAAGCAAATGCAATGTGGGGCCTTGGCACTCCCGAAGATTTAAATCAATACTTACAGGATAAGTGACATGAAGGCAGTAATTGAAGTTGGAACTAATATAGGACAAGACACTCCTAGTCTTCTTCGTAAATACGATGACTCAATGATTATATCGTTTGAGCCTATTCCTGACTTGTATGAATTAAATAAGAATAAGATAACTCACGAAAGAGTTGAATTTGTCAATGCTGCTATTGGTCTTAACTCCGGCTCAGCTAAATTTAATATTACAAGTACTGCTGGAAAATTTAAACATCGTGGCTCAAGTAGTTTATATAGTTTTGCTGATGATCTACAGCAGAAATGGCCTCGCGAAGATTTTAACATGGTAGAAACAATTGATGTTCAAGTTTATTCTATGGAAGACGTGATAGAGAATTATCGCATTGACCATATTCCTTATATGCATTGTGATGCACAAGGTGGCGACTTAGACGTATTAAAAAGCTATGGTAAATATATCAATATACTTGATGGAGGTGTTATCGAGGTATCAGATAAGATAAGTCTATATAAAGGAAATGTTAATGGTGCTGAAGAAGCCAGACAATGGTTAGAAGCTCATGGCTTTCACGTATATAAGACAGCACACAACGATCCGCTAAAAGCAGAATTAAATATGTGGTTTGAACGTGTATGAAGATTGCGGTATGTTATTCCGGTCTTATTAGAGGAGACGCTCTTACCAATATAGAAAGTCTAGTAGAAGTGCTTGGCGACGCAGCTGATTACTATTATACGACATGGACAGATCAAGCAACTAAAGATGTACCGATAACTGAACGGTTTGAACAGCCTGAAATGCATTACAATCCAGCAGTAGATCCTACTGGTGAGTTTTCTCATTACTATCAGAGATTTATTCGAAATAGGCAGGCACACGGTGAAGCGTGGAAGGATAGATCAAAGCAAATAATTGCCCATGCACATGCCGTGAAGTCTTTACCGAAAGCATATGATATGATCGTTCGTGTAAGATATGATACGGTTTTCGGAAAGCAAAAAACTGACATATATAATTACATATATCAGAGTTACGAAGAGAACGTGGCATATGGATTCTTTACACCTCGGCACTCGCGTAATCCTGATGATATTAATAGTACAATACAATTAGACAGAAACAATGAACGAAGAAATAAACACTTAGTTGATCATCTTATTATTCATCCTGAAAATATATTTGATCCTGAGTATGTGTTTAAACTTCATCACGATAAAAAACTTATGGTCGCAGAATACGGTTGGTATCAAGTGTTAAGTAAGAATAATGATCATAGATGTTTTAAAGGACTAGGAGGTCTCGAAAAATTATGAAGATTGCAGTACTTTTTTCTGGATTACTTAGCGACGAAAGATGTTTTAATGTCGCAGTTGCAGAAGTAAAACGCCAGCTACCAGACGCTGACATATTTTGCACAACATGGGAAGGCCAACTTGAGCACAGTCGCGTTGACAAATATTTTAAAGAGCCTAAAATTCGTTATAACTCTGAGCACTACATTCACGTAGAAGCAGTGCAACGATTGAGATCGCTCATGACTAAGGGTCCTTTGGATCTCAAAGATCCTAAAGTTATTAAGTTTAAATATCTTATATCAGAAGCTGGTCGTAGACTTGGTCGCAACAGAATTAAACAACATCTAGGCTATGCAATGGCTTATGAAGAATTTATAACAGACGAGTACGATATTGTTATTCGAGCAAGGTATGATCTGCATATTAAAAAGTCTGTTTTACTTAATATGTGTAAGGAAGTAATGAATAATAATTCTGTTGTTTCTTATGGCGCGTCAGATATTGAAGCGGGTATGCTAGCATTGTCAGACTTTTTAATTGTACATAAAGCCGATCAGTTTAATCCTGAGCATGTATATAAACTTGTCAATGATAAGCAATTGAAAACAGGTGAAGCAGGATGGTGGCAAGTACTCGTAGAGCCATATGACTGCGAAGTTAATCAAAAACAAGATTTTAGTGCTGTCAAAATGGACTCGGAACCTGACGAATGAAAGTAGCTGTTTGTTTCTCTGGATTACTCAGAGGTGATTACGAAGCAACTGTAGAACGAATGAAGTATGTTATACCCGAGGCTGATTTCTTTTGTACGACATGGAAAGGTCAGCCTACGAGTAATATTATTGTTCGCGAATACGAACAGCCAAAGATGCATTATCATCCTCAACAACTGATTATAAAACAGTATATGCGACTGTATAGAAAGATGCTGGATACCAATTGGGATCTTAGTTATATCCCATTCCAAAAAAGAATCCTCGGTAAAGAAAAGAACGAAGAAGAAATAAAGAAAGTAATTACTTCCCGTAATAAGAGCAAACATCAAACAAAACAAATTTTAATTCATGCTATGACATGTAGAGATTTTGTAACTGATGATTATGATGTTGTTATTCGGGCAAGATACGATACTCACATAGACAAAAGATTAAAAAACTGTATTAAAGATCTTTGTGAAGCTACTTACAAGCATAGGCAACCACATGGATTTAATCATTTTAATACAAAGGGGTTGCAAGGAGTACTTCAGCACCCTATTGAAATAACTGGAAACAGAAGTTTAGATTGTAATGACTTCATGATAATTCATCGTCGCGATATGTTTGATCATAATTTGGTGCAATACCTACATGATCAAAAACTATTGACACCTGCAGAGGCAGGGTGGTGGATGGTACTTTGTAAGCCATACGAGGTATGGTCTTATGAGGTAAGAGGTTTAGTTCGTCTTGAAAGCCAAGCAAAAAACGATAAGCTTTACTTTGATGCTTTTAAGCAAGGCGACCACCGTCAATGGTTATACGGCGCAAAAGAACACATGAATTCTGCTTTAGGTGATATAGACAAACACTGCTAAAGCATGTACATTTTATCCAATCTGTAGTACTATAATACATTAATGTACGTTCGACGTGGAGATATAAATGAGCTTACTTGCAAAACTGCAAAAAAATTCTAAGATTAAAGATTCATCTACCCTTACAGATTCAATATTCTTTAAAGAAAAGGATATGATTTCTACAGCAATCCCTGTTATTAATATTGCCCTTGGTGGTTCACTCGACGCAGGTCTTACGCCGGGTCTTACGATGTGGGCAGGTCCATCTAAACACTTTAAAACTGCATTTAGTCTATTAATGGCTAAAGCATATCTTGACAAATATGATGATGCCGTATTACTTTTTTATGATTCAGAATTTGGTACACCACAGTCATACTTCGATTCATTTGGTATTGACAGTGATAGAGTTCTACACACACCTATTACTGATGTTGAAGAACTTAAGTTCGATATTATGGGTCAGCTTAACGACATCGATCGCAAAGATCATGTAATTATTATCATTGATTCTATCGGTAACCTTGCATCCAAGAAAGAAGTAGAAGATGCATTAAACGATAAGTCAGTTGCTGATATGTCTCGAGCGAAACAAATCAAATCACTATTTCGTATGGTTACACCTAAGCTTACTCTTAAAGATATTCCTATGGTTGTAGTCAATCACACATATAAAGAGATGTCGCTGTTTCCTAAGGATATTGTATCAGGTGGCACAGGCGCTTACTATTCAGCCGACAACATTTATATTATTGGTCGTCAACAAGAAAAGCAAGGTAAAGATGTTGTAGGTTACAACTTTATTATTAACGTAGAGAAATCACGGCATGTTCGAGAGAAGTCTAAGATTCCTGTGAATGTTTCTACTGAAGGTGGAATCTCTCGTTGGAGTGGCCTTCTTGACATTGCAATCGAAGGTGGATTTGTTGTAAAGCCGAATCAAGGTTGGTATTCAAGAGTTGATGATTCGACCGGCGAAGTAGAAGAAAAAAGATTTAGAATTAAAGATACAAACACAGCTGACTTCTGGTCAGGAATTCTAGCTTCCGATAAATTTAATCAGTATATCAAGAAAACATATAAGTTGGCAACTGGTTCTATCATGATGGATGAAGAGTAACACATTTACATATCGTCTATATTGTGTTACAATTATCGTATTACTTACAACTTATAGGAATAATGTGTGTCTGACTTATCTATAGAAGATGTTATATTTGCAAATCTAATATCTAATGATGCATATGTAAGAGCAACGCTGCCTTACATCAAGAAAGAGTATTTTTCTCGAACAGAAGAAGGTATCATATTTGAACTGATTCATGAATACTTCTCTAACTATGATGCGAGCCCACCTCGAGAAGCATTGTTAATTGATCTTGAAAAAATACAGCTCAATGAAGGATTATATAGTTCAACATCAAAAATGATTGAACACTTTTGTTCTACGAAAGTTGAAGCCGATTATGAATGGTTACTTGATCAAACTGAAAAATACTGTCAAGACAAGGCCATCTATAATGCTATCATGGAATCGATTGGTATCATAGATGGTAAATCAGACAAAGACAAAGGTGCGCTGCCAGAGCTTCTATCTGAGGCTCTAGGCGTATCATTTGATACCAATATTGGTCATGACTTTCTCGAAGAAGGTGATGCTCGGTTTGAATTCTACCATCGCACTATTGAAAGAATTCCGTTTGATATTGACATGTTCAACAAAATTACAAAGGGTGGTGTACCTCGTAAAACACTTAACGTTATCTTAGCAGGCACAGCGGTAGGCAAATCACTTATGATGTGTCACTTCGCAGCATCTAATTTAATGGCAGGTAAAAATGTTTTATATATAACATTAGAGATGGCAGAAGAACGTATATCAGAACGTATCGATGCTAATCTTATGGGTGTACGGCTCGATGATCTTGAGACATTCCCGAAAGAATCATATGATACAAAGCTAGAGCGAATTCGAAAGAAAACATCTGGTAAGTTAATCGTAAAAGAATATCCTACTGCTACTGTAGGATCTGGTCACTTTCGACATCTTCTCAATGAACTCAAGTTGAAGAAGAAGTTTGTACCAGATATTATATACATCGATTACTTAAACTTATGCACCTCTTCTCGTATTAAAGGTGGTGCAAATGTAAATAGTTATACGCTCGTCAAATCAATCGCCGAAGAACTTAGAGGATTAGCCGTTGAATTCAATTTACCGATCTTTACAGCAACGCAAACCAATAGAGAGGGCTTCTCGTCTTCGGACGTCGACCTTACAAACACTTCAGAGTCATTCGGATTGCCCGCCACGGCCGACTTTATGTATGCCGCGATATCTTCAGAAGAGCTTGAAAGCCTCGACCAAATCCTCATCAAACAACTCAAAAATCGATATGCTTCCGTTGCTGACTATCGAAGATTCGTAGTTGGCATCGATCGCAGTCGAATGAGACTATATGACTGTGAACAGAATGCACAAGAAAATGTGATGAAAGACACCGGTCCTATCATGGATAATACGAGCTTTGGTCAAGGATTAAAAGCCGAAAAGACACCTAACTTATCAAATGCGTTTGACGGTTGGAAATAATGAAGATTAAAGTTGAAGTTGATTTAACGCCTGATGAAGTACAGGATTTATTCATACCGAGCAGTAAGCAAAAAGAATTCGCTCAAGCTATGTATGCCGCGTATATAGACGCTATGACAAAGGCTGCGAGTGGTGCTGTGAGAAAAGTATTTAAGAAAGGAGAGCAATGAAAAAGGTAAAGTTTAAACATTGGAAAACAGACGAACCATTGGAAATTGTAGGTGAGCAAGTAATATACAATGCAAACTCGCGAGGTGATCGTTATATCTTTAAGAAAGAAAATGGTACGTATGAAGATATTATAGTTTCCTCTGTGATATCGATTGAGGATTTACGTGATGATGGAGATAGAGATGACGACAGAATATAAATTTAGAGAGAAAGAATTGCTAACCGAGTTTCAAGGATACATTGACTCCACGTATGGTCAACACTATGCAAAGAATGGTAAGCAAACACTCGAATCTATTATTCGCGATGGTCATGGTACTGGTTTCTGTATGGGTAACTTACAAAAATACAAAGATAGGTACGGTGAGAAGGGTGATACACCTAATGAGTGGCGCAAGGATCTTATTAAAGTAATGCACTATGCGTTGTTTCAACTTTATATTCATGACAAGGAACACGGCAATGATGAATGATCTAGTTACAAAAGGAAGTAAATGGATGGTGAATGATCTAGTTACAAATGTGATGTTGGTACTCGCGCTTATTATTCTTATACCTATTGCAGTTGTGTGGGATCTTATATATACTATAGTATCAATAATTTATTCCGTTTGTACCACTATTGATAAGAAAGGATCAATAGTGATCGATGGAATATTCGACCGCCTGTGGAAATTGCGGGCAAATAAATAATGGAGAAAGAAGTGGTTTACGTTAAATTACCAGTTGAAGTTTTAAATAAAGTATTGTCAATGCTGGCAGCTGAACCGTATAATCAAGTTGCAGATATTATCAAAGAAGTACATGAATCTGTAATTGTTATGCCGGCTGCAACAGAAGTTAAAACAGAATCAGACGAATCATAGGAGAAGTCTAATGGAAATAGTAGCAGCAGTAGTTCTCGTTGCAATCGTAGGATTTGTAGCTTATCGTGTAAAACAAACACGTAATAAGCCGCCTACATCTGGTGGTGGTGGCGGTCAAAATAACGGCAGCAATCAAAACCTTAAGTAGTACCAACACCACATAACCCCTTCACCAATAAGCACATTAGTGTCCAGTTAAGTTTGGAACACATCTGATAAAGTGGCTAGTGTGCTTATTGGTGGAGGGGTAGTTTAAATTATTTCTCATAAAAGCATGTACAATGCTGTCATTCTATGGTAGAATGGTTATAACAAATGAGGAATATTACATTATGAGCACGATAGCAGTTTTAGGCTTTTTGATTATAGCGATACAAGTATCCTTTATGCTTGTAGTCATAGGTGCTGTATTCTGGATCTTATGGGAATTCAAGGGTATAATCTTCAAAGCCTTATTTGTAGGATTTGCGGTTATATTATCATTGATCGCTTTAATAGCAGCCTTAGGAGCCTAACATGAACAAAATCATCTTACTGTCATTGATGCTTACAACTGTCGGTTGTGCGTCACAACCATCTAATTACTCTGACACCTCAACGCATGAACAACGAAATGTTCAAGCTACAGGTCGTGCTGCCACAGAAGCAGCCAAGTCAAATACGAGTACAAATGCTGATGTACGTCAAGACGTAAAGGTTACGCAACCTGTCAATCCGCATGGATTCATTGTGTATGATGCCAATGGTAAGCGAGATCACCGAGCAGAGTTGAGGTTGTTGCAACAAAAATCTCAGTATCGCAAGCCCGGATATGGATCTTATTACCTTACGAATACCAAGCGAGAGTTTGATTATGAGATGCGTCGTAAGATGGATAAGTCAATTGATAGGTTGATGGATAAGATATTTTGATCGTATACGAAGACATATTGAGTGAAGATCAGTTAGATCATGTCTTCTTTGAAAGAGATCAGATCTTAAACGAAGGTGTATTCACGATCAATAAGCTAGTTTGGCCTAAAGATATGTGGTCTGGATATACTGGCTCTGTTTATTTAAAAGAAGCAGGTCCAAAAATAACAAAAATTGTTCTTAATATATTGAATATGAACATTAGAATGACCACTGAAGACAGACGAACCATTAAAGTTGCTCATAATTTTTGGGATTGTAATGCTGGTATTAATTGGCACGAAGATCAACACGTTCAATGGGCAGCAACGCTTTATCTTACTCCTGAGTACGAAAAGCCATGGGGTGGTTTCCTTTGTACGAGAAATGAGGTATACTATCCTAAGTTTAACACACTTGTTATTAATGACAACAAAGAGGAACATAAAGTAACACCTATTCTTAAGAAAGATTTACCTTGGCGACACACCCTTCAAATATTTGGACCTATATCATGAATCGTTTTATTATTGAGAATACACCTATACAATGTGCACAGTCTCATTGTGATAAGCACGTACCTAAGATGGTAGTCGAAGAAGCACAAATGTTGTGTACTGCACATCGCTTGTTGGACGGTCAGCTGACGATGATTCCAGCATACGATAAACAAGGCAATCAAGTCTATCTTAAAGACGGTTCTCGTCGCATGAAGAAGCACTGGAAGCTGCCTGATGAGCGCGAAGAAGGACTATATAAAGCCGCACATATGAAACATCCATGTACTATATGGAGTATGGAGACGGCAGGAAATTACAATTGGTCAGTTGAACTATTCAAAGCCCTTTGTCAAGAATACACACATCGATATGGTAAGCAACACAAGTCAGCTGAGTTAATTGACAGCCTGTCAGTTGCTCCTCGATCTATTTCGCAATCGCTTGAGCTAACACAGATGCCGCTCGCGATGGGTGCAAATCCGGAGTGTATTGATTACAGTGACATTATCGGTTCTTATCGTAAGTTCTATCAAACAAAGCAAAGTCGCTTTAAGATGGTATGGACTAATCGTAATGTTCCAGACTGGTTCGCATATAACTAATAACTGCCTCATTATAAATAATTCAATTAGTTGAATTCATTTACAGCGAGGAGCCAGTATGTTAGCCTTAACACCAGCTCAGCTCAAAAAGAAAAATTCTACGACAGGCGAACAGCGTATAGACGTACTGTTGGATGCTTGTCGTAATAATAAAACTCTTATACGTGCTGACACCGAAAAAGAATTTACGCTTGCAAATTCATCTGAAAATCAAGATGCGATAAAAGAATTTACCAAAATAGGAAAAGCTTTTATTCTTATAACGTCAACGGGTGAAGAGATTAGTTCTTCGAAGATTGGTAAGTCTGGTTTATTTGGAGGAGATGGTGCTGGAGCAGGTGGTGGTACAAAACAAACTGCCATTGCCGAATCTTTGCAGTGCATATACTGTCAGATTATTGTCGAAAAACCTAACATCACTCTTGATAAGATTACGAAAACAAAAATGAAAGCTGCATTCGCGAAGGTTCAAGTAGGATCTACTACTTTTGATCAGTGCTATAACTTGGATTCGGGTTGGCACGCATCAGCATTTTGGGGTGCTACACTTCTTCAAGAGAAAGGCTACATCAATAGTAATCATGTATTTCATCGTGATTCAGCGGATATGAAGCAGATATACGCACTCGCCAAACGAGGTTTTCAGAATTCAGATATACCACCAATGAAAGATGACAAATGGAATCCCGGCGATATATGGGCAATTGATAAAACTGCAAAGTTAGATCAGCTACCAAACTCTACTATTAAACAACTCAATAATGCATTACTAAGAAACTATTTTGACAAAACAATTATTGGCATTTCATTAAAGAAAGTTAATAAAGAAAAGTTTATTAAGTGTGCAGAGATTAATAGCACAAACAAACGGCCAGGTGGACTTAAATTTGACACGGTGTATATAAGTGGTAAAACTACACGTGCTAATTTCTTCAGCGCCAAGAGTGGAGAGTGTGAGTATACTGGAGCAGGTGGTGTTAAAGGTAAATTAGAAATAAGAGCTAACAGTGACCTCGGTACTTTAAAAGCTGAGATTACAGGAAAGACTGCTCGCGGTGGTGGTGCAGGTTGGGGTAAGTTGCAAGATTTTATTGCCGAACACATGACATCAAACTATAGGCTACCTTCTAATGATCAACTGAAAGCCGAAGCAAGAACCATTAAAAGAGGTAATGCTGCACCTATTAAGAAGATTTTTAGTAAAGCAAAGAGAATGGATTCTTCTCTCGACCTTAAAGAATTTTCAGATATGCTAGTAAGTAAAGATCTTGCATGGATTCATTCTAAAATAGGTGTTGTGTATCTATGTTATGCATTTCACATGAACAAGTCGAACAAGAAGTCAGATAAACTTGTCGACAGTATTGTAAACTATGCAGGAAGTCAAACAGCTCTGTCGAGTGTACACCTAAAAGTATATGAGTAAATGTTAGATAATCCGTATAAAGTAATATTTGATCGTGTAGATACACATAAATATATTTCAACGATCGAACTAAAAGATGGTTCAGTTTTATTATTGATTTTAAATAGACTACAATATGCTGGAGCAACAACGTGGGATTTTTATTTTACAAGGGATGACGAATATATTCCTACTGGTACACGGGATGAAATAAAAATATTTTCAACAGTTGTAAACGCATTGTTATTATTCGTCAAACACATGCAACCACCAGAAATTTCGTTTCAAGCAAGAAATTATGACAAGTTCGGACCATCTGACAGAGGGTCAAAAGAAAAACTATACGATAGGCTATTGAAAAAATATTGTAAGCCAGACTCCGGTTACACGTACCATACCAAGACTGACATTACAGGTACTAAATTCTATATAACACGAGATTACAATGAAAAAATTTAATAATTTTATAATTGAAGAAAAGAATACACACATGTACCACGTGGAAGAACTCATATTTAGAGAAGGTATAGCAGGTACTCGAAAGGCTATTAACTTTCTTAGAGATCTGCGCGACATGTTAGCAGGACATTCCAAGGATGCAATATCTCGTACTGTAAAGTGGGATGGTGCACCTGCAGTGTTTGTAGGTATTGATCCGTCGGATGGTAAGTTTTTTGTTGCAAAGAAAGGCGTGTTTAATAAGAATCCGAAAGTTTATAAGACACCTGAAGATGTAAAAGCAGATACTTCAGGTGATCTCCAAGCAAAATTACTCGTTGCCTTGCAAGAATTTAGTAAACTAGGAGTTAAAAAAGGTGTCTTTCAAGGTGATCTAATGTTCACTAGCGGCGACGTTAGTAAGGAGAACATAGATGGAGAAAGCTATTACACTTTTCAACCTAATACTATTGTTTATGCTGTGCCTACTAAGTCTCCGCTTGGGCGTCAGGTATCAAAAGCTAATATTGGTGTTGTATGGCACACAACTTATAGCGGTGATTCTTTTGAGTCTATGTCTGCTTCTTTTGGCAAGAATATAGTATCACAATTCAAAAGTTCATCAAGCATATGGCAAACAGACGCAACCTACCGAGATGAAACCGGTAACGCAACGTTTACGAAAAAGGAAACGGCTGTTATTACTGCAAAATTAGCAGAAGCTGGTCGATTGTTTAAGCAAGTACCGCCTGCATTGTTTAATGCGTTTCAGCAAGATCAAGAGCTCCTCGAGAAAGTAATGGTGTTCAATAATACATTTGTAAGGAAAGGTAAAATTCCTGTACCTCGGCAACACACGAGAGCATTTATTGATTACTTACATGAGTATTATAAGAAAGAAGATGCTAAAAGAAAATCACCAAAAGGAAAGGCTGGAGTTGCTGAGAAAAAAGCAAAGATGATGAGTTACTTTTCAAAGTTCAATGTTAAACAATGGACGGCGCTTTGGTCTCTTATGAATGCTGTTGCAGAAGCAAAGCAAATGATTATCGATAAGATGAATCAGGCAGGATCTATGGGTACATTCCTTAGAACACGGAATGGATTTAAGACTACGAACCCAGAAGGCTTTGTTGCCATTGATCATTTAGGTGGTAATGCAGTTAAGATTGTTGATAGGCTTGAATTTAGTAACGCTAACTTTAGTCCTGAATTTATTAAAGGATGGCAGAAGTAGTGGTAATCAGCCATTCTCATAATTTTATTTTTTGTAGAATACCTAAGAACGCATCATCAAGTTTAGCAGATTGGTTCGCAAAAAATTATTGTAACAAGAATGATATATGGACCGACGTAAACGATAGAATGGGTGTTGCTAAAAACAATATCCCGCAAACTCTTGTCGCCAAGTACAGAAATCATAGTCGTTATATACATCTTACTTTACAAGAGATAATCGATAACGATGTCATCAGCATAGAACAAGCAAAATCTATGCAAAAAATCGGTGTTCTTCGATGTCCTTTTGAAAGGCAACTTAGCTTATACTTTTGGCTGTGTAGAAATAGACGGTCAAAGCATAACGTAGAAGATTTTAGAAGTCAATTTAAAGAAGGTAAACACAACACCGATACCAATAATTTAATTAAGCAAGTTGATTACTATAAAATTAACGGCAAGCTAGAAGACACCACATGGTGGCTTCACAGAGATATTGCAAACAAAACAAATGAGTTCGAAGGCATTCATGGAAAGGCAGAACCAATTCCTATGCATAAATCTGGTGTAAGACCTACTATACCAATGAACGAATTGATCGATCAGTATTACGACGAGGCGACACTGACCGCAGTACGTAATTACTTTCAAGAAGATATATCATTATATGAAACCCTCTAAGGCGTACATTCTTAAAACAGATAATGAAAAATCTGTTCAATACGCAGCCGTTTGTGCCGAGTCATGTGATAATAATGGTGTTGAATGGGAATATGTAAATTGGTTCAGTGAAGGAAAAGCAAAAGATGCTTGGGCTTCTATTGGTATTCCAATTAAAAATTTTGATGGGTACAAGGCGCAGAATGAGAAAGCACAGTTTGCTACATCAGGACACGCATTCATATGGAAAAAGATAAGAGATTCTAATCAGGCTGCATATGTTTTTGAACATGATGCTGTACTTTTTCATAAAGCAGATATTGACATACCAGATAATTGTATTGTTACTCTTGGATATAAACTACAAAAAATAGAACAATACGATCATGCAGCCGCAGGTCCACCACAAAAGATTGTTGATGTGAATGGTAAAGGCCACGAAGGCGCACATGCATATGCAATTACACCAGAAACAGCACGGCTTCTCTTAAAAGAGATAGAAACGCTCGGTGTCAGAGGTGCAATCGACAACACACATTTCTTAAGAACAAGAAAAACATCTGTTCCTATAAAGATTATGTGTCCTACACCTGCTATAGGGTGGTTAAGAGAGTCGACCATATGGAAACACTCTGCATACAAAAATTATGAGTTCATCGACTCCTTCAAGGCTCATTATGTTAAAAATTAATTTATATAAATAAATAACATTAACGAAGTTAGGCTGAGGCAATCCTTCATGAAAAAAATAGTAATCTCCTTCGGGAGAATGAATCCGATTACTGTAGGCCATGAAAAATTGGTCAATAAGATTAAGTCAGTTGCTCGCAAAGAGAAAGCTGAAGCTGCTCTGTTCTTGTCACATTCACAGGACAAGAAAAAGAATCCTCTTAAATACCTCGATAAAATCCGATATGCTACTCGAGCTTTTGGCAAAGTTGTCAAGAAGTCAGATGCACGTACAATTATAAACGTATTACAAGATTTGTCTGGCAAATACGAAGACGTTACTATTATTGTCGGTTCTGATCGCGTAAAGGAATTTGATGCATTGGTTCAACGTTATAATGGTAAGGATTACAAATTCGATACACTTAAAATAGTATCTGCAGGAGAAAGAGATCCTGATTCTGAAGGCGTGGATGGCATGTCAGGATCTAAAATGAGGGATCTGGCTCTTACTGGTAAAGAAAAAGAATTTAAGTCTGGTTTGCCAGTAAAACTACAAAAATCAAAAGATGGCGGCGATATGTATAATAAGATTCGCGAATGGGGTGGTATCACTGAAGACATGTCTTTGGAAGAAGCACTGAATGCGCAACAACGTATGAAGAAAAAGATGATCATGCGACGCATTAAAGCCAAAATAAAATTAGGTAGACGAAGGGCCAAGTTTAAGATGGCTAAACCTGCTAAGTTAAAGATAAGAGCAAAGAAAAAAGCAAGGGAATTAATTAGACAGCGAATTGCCGGCAAACAAGGTAAGAACTATTCTTCTTTACCTTATGCATCTCGTCAACAAATCGATAAGAGAATGGCTACAAAATCGGGCGCTATAGAAAAGCTTGCCAAGAAGATGCTTCCTAAAGTCCGCAAAGGCGAGCAAGAAAGATTAAAGTCTGTGAGGTCTGCAAAGAAAGAAGAGCTTGAAGTTATAAGCAGAGTGTATGACGAAGTATTAAACGAAACATTATCTGAGAAAGTAAAGAAGAACTTAAAGAAGAAAAGTGAAAAGTATAATGTACGTTACGAAGATTTAAAGGAAGCATATTTAGAATATCGTAATACTATGTCAGCACAAGAAACGTTCGATAGGATTAATATAGATCTTATTAACGAAGATGATAAGCCTAATAAAAGAGGCGATGACGCCAAAGGTCATAAGCGACCTACTGAAGACGGTGCCGGTCTTACACGAGCAGGTGCTAAAGCAGCTGGTGTTAAAACTGCCGTAACTACAAAACCAAGCAAGCTTGATCCAAATGGTAAAGCAGCAAAGCGTCGTAAATCATTCTGTGCCCGAATGGGTGGAATGAAAGGTCCTATGAAAGATGAGAAAGGACGGCCAACAAGAAAAGCAATGTCACTACGAAGATGGAACTGCTAATATGAAATTTAAAAATTTTAAAGAGTCTGCAGCCGAAAATGCAACTCGTGAAAAGATCAAATCAGAAAAAGAAGCTGATAAAGTAAAACATGATCGTATGCTAGATTCTGCTCGCCGTAGAGACGTTCAAACAAAGAATCGCATGGAAGAAGTCGAGCAGGTTGATGAACTCTCCAAGCTTGGGTTGAAGAAGTATATCAACAGAGCAAGAAGCGACCGAGACGATGCTGTATTCAGGTCAGGGACCAAATCCCACTATGATCAAGATCACTCAAAAGAAGATGAACGTGGTGATAAACGCGACCGTGGTATCAACATGGCTCGAGCCAAGACCAATAAGGGTGGAAGAACCACGCAGTCTCCTATTGTCAGAGCAAAGGTCCGCGCCACCGAATCCGTCGAAGAAGTCGAGCAGGTTGATGAAAATATGTTTGGGCACGAAGGTAAGAATAAAATTAAATTCCACCATTCTGATGCCAAAGTTCACAAGAGCGCAGTGGACAGCTTTCCTGACCACCACAAAGCGGAATTTGATAAGAAGAAGAACACAACAACCATTCACCTGAAGAAGTCTGTCGACAAAGACACGGCATCAAAAGTCGGTCGTTTCAATTCTAACTGGAGAACTCGATCAACTTATCATGAGTCTACACAAGATCAAGATATTAAAGATCGCGAAGGTACTCAGCCGGCTGCATATCATAAAGGTCTAAAGAAAGGAACTAAAGTCAAGCGAGATGCTCATTTTAAGAAGCATGGTCCAAAAGATGACAATGATGCATCAGCTTATAAAGATGCACCCGGTGATAAAGAAGCTCGAAAGAAGGGCTTACGAAAATCTAAATACACTCAGTTCGTTAATAGAATGATGACGATGGATGAAGAGAACATCGACGAGATGACACCTGCCTCTAGTAAGGCACATCTGAATATGTTCAAGGCTGCCCAAAAGAAGAAGGACGATGCTAAGGCGATGTCTGACCGAGAGAAGAGACTAGCTGCCAAAGGTTGGAAGAGAAATGATCGAGGTGGTATGTCTAAGGAAGAAGTCGAGCAGTTCGATGAAGCGAAAGGTATGAAATGGTTTGAATGTCGGGGCGAGAAAGTCGAAGTGGTCAATCGAGTCATTAAGGCAAAGAACGCTAAAGAAGCTGAGAAGAAGTTTCGGGCGATGGAGAAAGGTATCCTCAATGTTCGGGTCAAAGAAATGAAAGGCAAAGTATCAGAGTCAGTCGAGCAGGTCGAAGAAGGCATTGAGTATCATGCACACGGTAAAGTCTTTAAGAAGAAAGGCGAAGCCATTGCTCATCATGTTAAAAAGCTCGGTAGTCGGTCATATTACAATCACGAAGTACACCGTGTAGATACTAAAACAAATACCATTACACACGGTTTTGATGGCGAAGGTCGTAGCAAACATCTCGGTTTTAATAAAGCTAAGTACGATAAATTATCAGCTGGTAAGCCTATCGGTGAAGAAGTCGAGCAAATCAATGAGAATAGCTTTGCTGAGAAATCAAAGAAGTCTGGTATTTCTACAGGTACATTGAAAAAAGTTTATGATCGTGGAGTAGCAGCATGGAAAACAGGCCATAGACCGGGTACTACTCCACAACAGTGGGGACACGCGAGAGTAAATGCCTTTATAGCTAAGAAGAAGAAAGGCGGCTTGAATCATGATAAAGATTTGGCATGATAAATAGTAAACAACATATAAATTTAAAGGGTATATCATAATGAGTGAAGACAAGTATAAAGCGCTATCAGCAGACATTGCCAATATCATGCAGCAAGGTAATGATTTGCGAGCACAATGGCAATCTGCGCAGTTTCATAATCCAATAGCTGCGGCAGCTGAAGCTTTAGCTCAAGAAGAGCAGGCGCAAAATGACAGTGCGGCCGATGAAGATGTCAATGAAGAAGACTAACGATCCCGATGGGCCTCTACATAAATGGGGTGAACCCGAAGGTGTAGAAGATTATAAAAATAAAACTCCAGGACAAGGTAAAATGAAAAGCTTTAAAGAAATCCAACAAGAAAGCAAAGATGAAGTCTTTACGAGTCTCGACCACAAGATTAACGGAAAGGATCACGATACGAGGATGCGAGATAGTTGGAAGAATATTCATAAGATAGCTGGAGATTTACAAAGAGAAAAAGATAAGAAAGCTCGAGAAGCTGAAGCTAAGCACAACGCTGAGGAGGCTAATATGAATGAAGGTAAAACTGATAAAGCTTTAATGGCAAGAGTAAAAGGCCTTAAAGGTAAGCAAGGTGTTATGGCTAGGTTTCTTGCCAGTCAAGGCAATACCAAAGAGCTTAATAAGTTTCTTGCAAAAGTAGAAGAAGGATATGGTAAGAAATCAATGAAGGAAGAAGGTTGTCCTTGTTGTGGTGGTGGCGAGTGCAAATGTAAGTCAGGCTGCGAAAGCTGTGACTGCAGTGGACAGATTGATGAACTGAAAGGCAGTACTGTTAAGAGTTATGTATCCAAGGCAACAAAAGACCGCAATGTGAACAATGCGCATGGTATGGATCACCTAGACAGAAGTCAGTCATCTGCTAACTTTGGCGATACTAAAATGAGCGATTCACAATTCAACAAAGCCAATAAGAGATTCGCCACAGCCGATAAACGTCAAAGCGGTATTGATAGAGCTAAAAAGAGATACAACGAAGATGTTGAGCAGGTTGATGAGCTTGATACTGCTACTCTTAAATCTTATTCTAAGAAAGCAGGTCGTGAAGCAGATAAGCACGCTGTTGCTGGCGACAGGTATAGTCCAGGCTCGACGAATAAGAAGTACCACGACAAGAAGATGGATAAACGACAACGTGGTCAAGATCGTGCAGACCAAAAAGTCTTTGATCGGGAAAATCCTGTTAACGAAGTTAAAAAACCGTTTAGCTCTGACTACGTAAAGAAAGCTGCATCACCACATATAGTAGCATTTAGAAACGGAGAGAAAGCAACTGTTATGGCACACTCAAAAAGCGAAGCTTTAAAGAAAGCACGGCAACAAGGTGAGCATAAAGGAAAGAAAGTCGAATATGCTGCAGCAGCTGAATCAGTTGAACTTGACGAAAATAGATTGCTTAAAGTCAATACACTTTCCAGCGTTGAATATCAAAGAGCTAAAAAACTAAAAGGGTTCGACAAATCAAAATATACATGGGATTCTAAACAACAACTGTATATTAAAGAAGCACGTCAATATAAAGTGCCTTCTAACTATGCTGCAATGATGGCGAAGAAGCGCAAGAAGGCAGGTACGTCTGAGTTTGGTTCGCACCCCGATAAGAAAAAAGATGTCAAGAAAGAAGAAGTCGAGCAGGTTGATGAATTGTCACGAAAAACATTAGCAGGCTATATCCCTAAAGCGGCTCGGGCTGCCGCGGCATCTGCTGTTCATGTCGGTGCTAATATGGGAGACAACCCACAAGAATTAAAGACTGCCAAGAGAAACTTAGGTAAAGTCCAAAAGCGTGAGAAAGGAATTGCTACTGCTGCCAAGAAGCTGTCCAAAGAAGAAGTAGAGCAGATTGACGAGATAGGTGATACTCCAAAAGGCAAGAAGGTTCTTGGTGCCTATGTTAAAAAAGCTGCTGGTAGTATGGCAGCCAAGCAAAGTCTTGCAAAGACATTTAAAAACGATGGCTATCCTCACCTTAAGAAAATGAATCGGCATTCGCCTAATAATATCCAATTCGATAAGAAAGGCGATCGAAAGAAGACTGACCCGAAAAAATTCAAGGCGGCCAAAAAAGATTATGAGGCTACAAATAACCTATCTAAGGACTTCTCGAGTGGAGCAGATAGGCGCAGGCAAGGTATTGGTCGAGCAGTTGATAGATTGACAAAGGAAGGTTTTCAAGGTCAGCGTGTTAGCTTCACCGCCGAGGCCTCAGTACGAGGTGAGACAGGTTGGACAAAGACTGGTGATAAACCAAAACAGACGTCTTATAAGTATGATAGCGGCTGGAAACCAGCTTCAGCTCAACGTAAAGACGAGCGCGGCAATACAATTAAAAATGTTGCTAAGCACCTTGCTAAAAAAGGTTTAGCGAAGGTATCATCTGAAGGACTTTCTCCTAAGCAAGAAAAACATTTAGATGTACACGACGATGGCAAAATTGATCACAAGGATTTTGCAAAGCTTCGTAAGAATAAGAAAAATAATTAAGATAAATACATTTAAAATAAGAGGATACAACCATGTCACAATGGGGAGATAAAGATCAACTGGACAACGCACCTAAGTTTGTTGTAGATGCAGTCACCGGTGATTCAGGAGCTGATAACTATGGTAGCACGCCAAAGGGTACATTCGGTGTAGATGCACAAGAATCAGTTGCTGCTCGAGACGATGGCAAAGGTAGCGTACCGACTGGTTGGGTTCTTCGTGAAGAAGGCTCCGGCGGTCGTGCAGGACGAGTAACGCACGAAGTACTTGTTGCACTGTCAGCAAATGCATTCGGCGGAGTAGATGATGATATTACTGATGCTGTAGATTTTGTTGGTGCTGATGCTGCCAATACTGGTACTGCTGACGATACACAGTTCCCAGATAGCTAAATAAAAATATAGCTCCCGCCTCTTGTTTAGGCAATGCGGGAGTGTTTTAATAGGTAGATTATGACACCGTTGAACGATTCAAATTTTACATTGTATGCTGCAGCAAATTATACAAATACTTGTTATGATACTGAAGAGTTTTATGATGATATTAAAAGATTTAAGTACTTAAAGAGATTGTTTTCTCGTTATCAAGACAACGATGATCTTAAAGAGAGACTTATTTTAAATCATCTTATTACTTTATATAATGTTTTTAACGGTGATGCGGTGACAAGAATGTTGTTCTATAAAACTGACGAAAGACACTGGCGAATTTTAAAAACATTTTTACTTTATATGCAACGAATGCCTAAAGTAATATATCACCTCGAGTTCCATAATAATCATGTAAAGGCTGATATGATTGGTGTTGATTTGAATATAGCTGATACTTTAAGGAAAATCTAATGGCAAAGGGCGTCATAGACATTGCACTTATATACAGTTTCCTCAAGAGACTGGTGACACCTTTTGAGAAGTGGGATGCATATAAATTAGGGATGATAGACAAGGACGGAAAAGTCATTGTCGATAAGCAAGATAGAACACAAGCTCAAGATAAATCTTGGGGTTATTTCGATCGTCTCGTAGCCAATCTTAAAAAGCTACTCGGCAAAATTCCAGGCGGTCGATCGCGATTAGCGTCATTCGCAGCAGCTCTTCTTTTAATAAGAGAAGGCGATGAATTGGACTGTGATGATTTACCATATTTAGAAGAACGGCTTGAGCACTATCTAAACGAAGTTGTTTATTTGCAAGAAGAGAATAGTGCTGGTGCTGGTCAGATAGCAGGTATAGGTATCGGACCAGACGGTGAGCCCGGGATTAAAAGAAAGAAAAGAAAGACGCAGATGATGACCCGAAACTATATTGAAATTGGTGGTCAGCGCAAAAAACTGGTGAAGTAATGTTAACATTGTTAGGTTCTATTGTAGGCTTTTTAGGAAGTTCTGTTCCAAGTGTAATTAATCACTTTGGCAAAAAGGAAGATAATAAGAAGCAACTTGAAATTATGAGAATGCAGATGACGATGGCTGAAAAGAATGCAGACATCGATCTGATGAAGTTTCAAGCTATGGCATTAGATAATGAACATCAAAGATTGATTGCGCACGACACAGCCATGCAGAAAGACACAGGACCTTTGTCTTGGTTAAGAAAGAGTGTAAGGCCTGTTATAACATATTTATTTTTTGGTTTGTTTGCATCAGTTAAAGTATCATCTTTAGTCGTTGCATTAGAAACCCAAGATTTCCAAGCAGCAATATTGACAGTTTGGGATCCAGAAACACAGGCAATCTTTGCCGCTATTATATCATTTTGGTTTGGATCGAGAGCATTAGAAAAAAATATTTTTAATCGACCTTAAACGTAGTAAAAAATGGATAATATAAACGAAATGTCGCAGGATATAGAAAACAACCGGTACTATCAACGTCTGGAGCAGACTGTTGCTCGGCTCGATACTTTAAACGACAAACTCGATAAGATCATGGAAGGTCTAGCAAACGCGCGCATAGAGTCTGCCCGGGTTGAAGAGCGTGTTGCTCAAATAGAAATCAATAAGGTTGATTACTGGAATCGCCTGAACAGGCATTCAGAAGAAATTGATCACGCTAAAGATGAAATAGCTAAACTTTCTGGCCAGTACACTCTGATGAAAAGTCATTTTGATACAGATACAGAGAGATGTGAAGAAACTCAAGAAGAGCACAAAGGCAGGATTGCTGAGCTTGAACTCAAAACCGCTGAAGTACTTCGTACTACGGTGCTGATCAACAGAGCATTCTGGCTATTCATTACTGGTTTTTCAGCTTATCTAGGAAATAATGTATTCCATTTATTGTAAACTTGTGGTACAATACCATTGTGGTTAACAATATTGGATTTAAATTATTATGTGGTTGGAAGCAAAGTATATTGGATTAGTATCCAATCGTCTTCAGCAGTTTAAGAAGACTAAACAAAATCATTATAACTTCCGTTGCCCTGTCTGTGGTGACTCTCGAAGAAACAAATACAAAGCCCGTGGTTGGATCTTTCCGAAAGAGAAAGGCGGGCATTTGTATCACTGTCATAATTGTAACATAACTCTCGGCATTGATAAACTGCTTGAAACAATCGATCCTCTTATTTATCAAGAATTTATAAGAGAAAAGTTAGCAGAAAATATGACACCTCGTAAGAAATCAGCATCAGAGGTGTTTGCTGAGAAGATGAAACCTCCTGTGTTTGTCAAGACAACAGCATTGAATCAACTAAAGAAGATCTCTCAGCTGTCTCACAATCACCCTGCGAAGTTGTATGTGATGTCTCGAGGTATACCTACATCATATCATTCCCTTCTTTTCTATTGTCCACGGTTTAAAGAGTGGGTCATGAACATCGATGAAAGCCTTATGAGAAAATCACAAGGACAAGATGAGCCAAGACTTATTATTCCTTTTTTAGATGAAGATAAAATCATGTTTGGTTTTCAAGGCCGCTCGTTTAGATCAGATGGTCTTCGTTATATTACACTCATGCTCGATAAAACAAAACCAAAGATCTTTGGTCTCGATAAGTGCGATATGTCAAAAACGCATTTCATTCTCGAAGGCCCGATTGATTCTATGTTTGTTGATAATTCTATTGCAATGGCAGGTGGTTCTATAGATTGGACATGCATCAACGAAAACTCAGTGTTTGTGTTTGACAACGAACCACGATCAAAAGAAACATGCGATAAAATATACAAAATCATCGATAAAGGCTATAAGGTGGTTATTTTTCCTGAGTTTATCAAGTCAAAAGACATCAACGATATGGTGATGAAGGAGGGCATTATAGATATAAATGGAATCCTTAACAGCAACATCTCTTCAAATTTAGAAGCCAAAGTAATCTTTACAGGATGGAAGAAAATATGAGCAACGAACTCACGATCTCAGAGTACTATAACGCAGAAAATAAAAGAGCAGCAGACCTCTCAAAGGACGAGCATCATTACGTTTGTCGGCTTAGTACCATAAACAATCAAGGAGTTAAGGTTCCATGGGGCACACGTTTGGTGTATAATAAGAATGTACGATATGCTGAAGATCTCTGTGAAAACTTTACTGAAGGATATGGCATTTTTAAAGATTTATCAGACTTCCACGTGACAATGGCCAAAGAGCCCAAGGAAAAACCCGAATGTCAGGAATAGAACACACACTACTTTCAGTTGCCGTATTGATGATTGCTACATACGGAGGATACAGCTGGGGTAGTGCACAGGCTTTTCATAATGGATACGTAACAGGTATTGCTGACGGCATTAGTGGTATATTAAAAACATTTAAGACAGAACTAGGTATAACCATTGAGGACCTAGAAACAGGAGAAGAAATAGATGAGTGAATCGTTATTGGAAGCTGTAGCAGCAGGCGCAAAAGCTAATATGATTAAGGCAAAAGCAAACCTTAATGTATACATGACAAACGCTGCAGGCATTGGAGAACACGGTGATGTTGTCGATGAGGTACGAAAGATCGTAGAAACATACACCCACGAAAAAGAAATCTTTGATAACACGATTGAGTTAATGGCATCATACGAACAAAAATAAGGGCACGTGATGATTAATGTAACAAAAAGAAACGGTGAACGCGAGCCTTTAAATCTGGAAAAGTTTCACAAAGTAGCAGGTTTCGCGTGTGATGATTTGAGTGGTGTATCGGTATCAGATCTTGAAATCAAAACACACATTCAGTTTTATAATAATATAAACACAACCGATATTCAGGAAACACTTATTAAGGCAGCTGCCGACCTTATTACAGAAGATAATCCTAACTATCAATATGTAGCAGGTCGTCTTATTAACTACGGGCTGCGAAAAGAAGTGTATGGTCAATTCGATCCTCCTTCTTTAAGAGAGCACGTCGAGAATTCTGTAACATCAGGATTCTATGACGAAATCTTTTTGGACAGTGACTTAGGATACACTGCCCTCGAATACGAGTACTTAGAATCTAAAATTGACCACACACGAGATTTTAATCTTACTTACGCAGCAATGGAACAAATGCGCGGTAAGTATCTTGTAAAGAATCGTGTTCGTAACGAGATTTATGAGACACCTCAAATGGCAATGATGTGTATTGCGATGTGTCTATTCCACAATAAAGGTGTTAACAGAGTTCATTACGTTGCTGATCTGTATAACGCTCTGTCTAATTTTGATATTAGTTTACCTACACCTATCATGGCAGGAGTTCGTACGAGTCAACGGCAGTTCTCATCATGTGTTTTAATTGAAACTGATGACTCATTGAATTCTATCAATGCAACAGCATCCTCCATTGTAAAGTACGTATCACAAAAAGCAGGAATTGGTATTGGTGCAGGTCGTATCCGTGCACTTGGTTCTCCTATTCGCGACGGTGATACGAGTCATACTGGTGCTGTACCTTTCTACAAGTATTTTCAAAGTGCTGTCAAGTCATGTAGTCAAGGTGGTGTCCGCGGTGGTGCAGCTACCCTCTATTATCCACTCTGGCATTTGGAGGTCGAGGATCTATTAGTTCTGAAGAACAATAAAGGAACTGAAGACAATCGAGTACGACATCTTGATTATGGTGTGCAGTTTAATCAAGTTATGTATGAACGTCTTGTGAAAGGACAAAACATTACTTTGTTCTGTCCAAACGAGGTTCCTGAATTATACGAAACGTTCTTTACTGACGTTGATAAATTCAGAACGTTATATGAACAGGCTGAACGAAAGACATCTATTCGTAAGAAGACAATTCCTGCTCGCGATCTTTTTGCTTCGTTTATGCAAGAACGTAAGGATACTGGCAGAATTTATTTAATGAACGTCGATAATGCTAACGATCATGGTGCATTCATTAAAGAAAAAGCACCTATTCGCATGAGCAATTTGTGTTGTGAGATTAACCTTCCAACAAAACCGCTCAACGATTTAAGTGATCCTAATGGTGAGATTAGTCTTTGTACTCTTGCTGCTGTTAATTGGGGTAACATCAAATCACCTGAAGATTTCTTTAAGCCGTGTACTATTCTGGTAATGGCGCTTGACGCGTTGCTTGATTATCAAAATTATCCAGTCCTTGCTGCACGGCTTGGCACTGAAAACCGTCGTCCATTGGGTATCGGTATTATCAATTTTGCGTATTGGTTAGCAAAGAATAATACGAACTATCAAGATCCTGATCTTGAGTTGATTCATGAATATGCTGAAGCGTGGTCATACTATCTCATTAAGGCATCAGCTGATCTTGCTGAAGAATACGGTGAGTGCTATAAGTCAAATGAAACAAAATATAGTTTAGGTCAATTACCGATCGATACTTACAAGACAACAGTCGATGAATTGGTTAAACCAGTTTATTCTCGCGATTGGGATTCTTTGCGCGATCAGCTTAGAAAGACTGGTATTCGTAACTCTACCCTGATGGCCCTGATGCCTGCTGAGACGTCGGCACAGATTAGTAATAGTACTAATGGCATTGAACCACCGCGCTCTCTGGTCAGCATCAAGCAATCTAAGGATGGCGTACTTAAGCAGGTTGTTCCTAACATACGAAATCTAAAAAATAAATATGACCTGCTATGGGATCAGAAGTCTCCTGAAGGCTATCTCAAGATTATGGCAGTGTTGCAGAAGTTTATTGATCAAGGCATATCAGTCAATACTTCATATAATCCTTTACATTTCGAAGAAGAAAAGATACCATTATCCATAATGATGCAACATATGCTAATGTTCTACAAATATGGTGGTAAGCAACTCTATTACTTCCAGACTTTTGATGGAGCAGGCGAAGAATCGATATCAGTAAATGATGATCAGTTAGAAACAACTAAAGTAGATGATGTTGATGATTGCGACTCTTGTAAATTATGAAACACATATATAAAGAGCTTGAATCAAATAAGAGGAATTCATGACAGTTTTTAATACTAAAAACATCGATACAACATTGCAGCCTGCATTCTTTGGCGAAGACAATGGCATTGCAAGATACGACAAACAACGCTATAGTATTTTTGAGAAGTTAACTGAAAAACAGTTAGGTTTCTTTTGGAGACCCGAAGAAGTTGATGTAAGCCGTGATAGCAAAGACTTTAAATTACTGACTTCACATGAACAGCACATCTTTACAAGCAACCTTAAACGTCAAATCCTACTTGACTCAGTGCAAGGGCGTGCACCGGCGGAAGCGTTGCTGCCAATATGTTCTTTGCCTGAACTCGAGAATTGGATTTTAACATGGACATTCTTTGAGACTATTCATTCTCGATCTTATACTCACATCATTCGTAATATTTACAATGATCCTTCTAAAGTCTTTGACGAAATGCTAGACATTAAAGAGATTGCTGATTGCGCTGGTTCTATTTCGAAATACTATGATGACTTAATTGCCAATCCTACTAAAGAGAATCTTTGGTTATGTCTTAACGCTGTGAATGCATTAGAGGGTGTACGATTCTATGTATCGTTTGCCTGCTCATGGGCCTTTGCAGAACTGAAGAAGATGGAAGGCAACGCAAAGATCATTAAGTTTATTGCACGTGATGAAAACATTCACATGGCATCGACTCAACAAATGATTAAGTTATTGCCGAAAGAAGATGCTGAGTTTGCTAAAATTGCAGAAGAAAAAGAAGATGAAGTACGCCAGATATTTGCTGATGTTGCTGATCAAGAAAAACAATGGGCTGAATACTTATTCAGTGGTGGATCTATGATCGGATTAAACGAAAAGTTATTAGCTGATTACGTAGACTTTATTGTTGCTAAACGTTTACACGCTATTGGCTTAGGACCTCGTGTATCAACCAACCCTTTACCATGGACAGAAAAGTGGATCAGTGGTAGCGAAGTACAAGTAGCGCCACAAGAAACTGAAATTACATCATACATTATTGGTGGCATCAAGAAAGATGTTGACGATGATACATTTAAGGACTTTTCGTTCTAAGGAAGCACTATGGAGTTATCTGATTTTCACGTAAAACTATTTCAACAATGCGTTGAATATAAAATGGTATCGTCAGCGAAGTCAATACTATACATTGGAAGTAATATCATTAGTGATTATTCAATACTTCAAGAGTTTTTTCATAAGAACGAAATTCACAACCGACCTGACACAGTAGAAGACTTTTGGAATGAGCTGGGCTTTGAAAAGGTCACCGTGATTGAACATGACGTGTCGTTAGAAGATGATGATAGAAACTTTAATATATTAGAAGCATCAGAACAATACGACGTTGTTTTTAACAGTGGTGATTCAATGCACTGTTTCGATCAGGTGGCCTTTTTTAGGTTTATGCACAATTCTGTAAGTCTTAACGGTCATATGATTAGCGTAGGTTGTTGGCATAATGGAACAGATAAGTTCTTATATAACTATCAACCAAACTTTTTTGCCAAGATAATGGGCGCCAATCAATACAATTGTCATGGTACTTACTTCAGTCCGTTATCAAGACCGGCTGATGAACATCTGTTCTTTCAAAAAATCGAATTAGGCTTTGAGTATTCTAAGATGAAGTACTTAGATGAGACCGGAGCTACTAGCATAGACATTCCTTGGTACATAGGCGTGCTTATGCAAAAAGTTAACGACGAGGAATTTAGGCCATATGTATAAAAAAACAATTAATTGTTTATCATGTGAAGTAAAGTGTGATGTTATAATTCGTCAAAATAATTTTGAAACTGAAGAAATGGAAATAGAATTTTGTCCTATATGTAGTGCAGCCATAGAAGACAGCCAATCACTTACAGTATGGAATGAAGATGAATAAGTGGGATATACGTTTTATGGAGATGGCAAAAGAGATCGCTGGTTGGTCTAAAGATCCATCTAAGAAAATTGGTTGTGTAGCCGTTGGTGATAATCATCGTGTGTTATCAACTGGCTACAATGGATTTCCTCGTGGTATTGCAGACGATGATGAGCGTTATGAGGACCGAGAGCAGAAGTATAAGTATATAGTGCACGCTGAAAAGAACTGTATATACAATGCGTGTATGAACGGTATATCATTAGCCGGTGCTAAACTTTATGCGTATGGTCTTCCTATTTGCAATGAATGTGCAAAAGGTATTATACAAGTTGGTATCAAAGAAGTTATTATCGACGAAGGTGGTTTTGATAAACCTAAGTGGAATGACAGTTTTAAGGTGTCAGAGAAACTCTTCGAAGAAGCTGAGGTACATATAAAATATGTCGACTTACGAAAATCCATGGATCCACCAAGGTACACCTTTAGAGAGTTGTGATGTTACCGACTATCAAGGCATGGTGTATCTCATCCGCTGTGAAGAGAATGGTAAGCAATATATTGGTAAGAAATTCTTTTGGTCTGTTCGTAAACTCCCTCCTTTAAAAGGCAAAAAACGCAAGCGTACAAAGAAAGTAGAATCTGATTGGAAAGATTACTACGGCTCAAGTAATGCATTAAAGGAAGATATTATGCAATATGGGCATGTACGTTTTAGTCGTTTTGTGTTAGAATTATGTTATACCAAGACACAATGTGCTTATTATGAATTGAAGCATCAGGTAGATAGCGAAGCAATCATTAGTGAGAATTATTATAATGATTTTATCGGTGGCAAAATAAATGGAAGGCATTTGCAGAAATTATGAAAATTGTATTATACACCCTTGAAGGGTGCCCAGGTTGTGATGTTGTTAAGGACTACTTTGCTACACACAATATTGACTATGACACAGTGCACGTACCAAACGATATGAATCCACATGCGTTTACGTTAACGTTTCCAGACAGCGAAGGATTTCCTCACTGTATGATTGACGGTGAATTTATACCTGATCCGATACTGTACTTACAAAGTGGTTTTTAAGGAGTTATTATGCTAGACGTATGGAGAATCAAAAAGACAAAGCAAATCGTTTATCCAGTTGGCGCTGCTGTTAAAGGTGGATATACTGATGTTATTCTTCCTTTTGATGGTGTGACACGAGCAGGTAATCGAGCAACAATTTTGACTGTTAAAAACGATAACCTTATGAAAGATAGGGAGATCTGATAATGGCTGAGATTGTAGCCGGGAAGTATGTAGGTAATGAAACAAATGAGAAATCATTTGGTGGTACTGAAACATTAACGAGAGGTCTTATACATGGCCAGAAGCCTGAACTTCTAAAGAAGTTTCAAATTGTATCATCACGAGTTCGTGACCTGCAAGAGGATTTAATCAGAGTCTTTTGGGCACATGATTTGCCAGGAGATCCTGAAGCCAATAAAGCTTTGACCAAAGAGAACCAAGCAAAGTTTCATAAGTTTGTTTTTGTTTCGAACTGGCAGATGCAAGCTTATATTGACCGTTACAAACTACCATGGTCAAAGTGTGTAGTCATTACGAATAGTATAGAGCCTATTAAGACTCTTCCTAAACCTGATCCTAAGGAAGGCGTAAGGTTTATCTATCACTCGACTCCACATCGTGGATTAAATATCCTTGTATCAGTATTCACTGCGCTTACTGAAAAGTATCCTAACATTCACCTCGATGTGTTCTCATCGTTTGCATTGTATGGTTGGGAGCAAAGAGACAAAGAATACGCAGATGTGTTTAAGGTAATGGATGAGCATCCTAATATTACAAATCATGGCACACAACCTAACAGTGTAGTAAGAGAAGCATTAAATCATTCACACGTATTTGCATATCCGTCTATATGGGCAGAAACCTCATGTCTGTGTTTGCTTGAAGCAATGTCAGCTGAAAACGTTTGTATCCATTCTAACTATGGTGCACTCTATGAAACTGCAGCTGGTTGGACACACATGTATCAAATGCATGAAGATTTGAATAAGCATGCCTCTATACTATACAATATATTGGACTCAACCATCCCTCAAATAGAGCTTATGCTACCTAAAACAGGTTCTGCGAAGAGCTTTATTGATTTGTTTCATGGCCATGACGCCAAAAACAGAGAATGGGAAGCATTGCTAACAAGCTTGTTGCATACTGTTCAGGATACCACGTTCCCTGAGCCAGCATTCACATACGACACGGTAAAAGTACTGTCTGGTGACTAATATTATACAGTTTCCTACTGGCGGCAAGGAAACAGATGTTATTAAGTCCGCCAATGCTAAATCTGAAAACGAACAGCAGCTAATTAATGATATTGAACTGTTTGCTGATGAGGTGGTAGCAGAACTTGTTGCAATGATGTATGAGGTGGCATACGATGTAGGACATGAAGATTATGTTTATGACATATCAATTGTATACGAATCGATTAGATCACTACTATACAGGATGAATACGTTAGATCATCCTATGCAGCATTTCGCTCAGAAGATTTATGAAGATGAGAACGCTGCCAAGTATATTAACGATGCTCAATATGAATTTGATTTCTAGTGTACATTCGTGTAATACTGTGGTAGAATATACTAATATTATGAAATACAGAGAGTAATACAAATGATTATTATGGATTTCAACCAAGTGGCAATTGCTAACCTTATGGGTGCAGCTGCCGGCTTTGGTGCGAATAACCTCGATGAAAACCTCCTACGTCACATGATTCTTAATTCAATTCGTCTGAATAAACTCAAGTTCGAAGGCCAGTTTGGCGAGATGGTTATTGCATGTGATGCAACTGCCAATTGGCGCAAAGATCTTTTTCCTTTCTATAAAGCAAATCGTAAAAAGTCACGATCAGAATCAACCGTCGATTGGAATGAGATGTTTCGTATCTTGAATATGATTCGCGAAGAGTTGGTTGAGTTCTTTCCGTATCCTACTATACGTGTAGATCATGCAGAGGCAGATGATGTCATTGCTGCGCTATGTGCTGAACATGGTAGAATGCTAGGCGGTGATCCTATTCTTATCCTGTCCGGTGATAAGGATTTCCAACAATTACAGAAATATTCGAATGTCACTCAATACGACCCAGTTCGTAAGAGATGGCTCAAATGTGCTGATCCTGAAGCTTTTCTTCAGGAACACATACTTCGTGGAGATCCCGGTGACGGTGTTCCTAATGTGCTAAGTGAAGATGATACGTTTGTATCAGGGGGTCGTCAAAAGCCCGTAACGAAGAAGAAGTTGACAACTCTTCTGGAAAATATACCACAAGAATATCTTGCAAATTATGATCGCAATCGTAAGATGATCGATCTGACGTATATACCAGAGCGAGTTCATGCTACCACTTTACAACTTATGCAAGAGCAATCAGGCAAAGGTCGTAGTAAGCTGTTCAACTATTTTATTAAAAATAAACTTAAAAACTTAACAGATTGTATAGGTGAATTCTAAAATGAAATTAAAACTCGTGAGTGAAATGCTAGCCGAGGTATCGAAAGCAACAAGTAAAAAGAAGAAAGGCGATTTGCTACGTGCATACGGCGCCAAGTTTCCGGCAGTGATGTCAGCACTATATGGCATTTATGATCCTAGGGTAGAGTGGATGCTGCCTGAGGGCCCTGTGCCTTATACTCCGCAGGATATTACTGACGATGGTGGTGGTATTCATCGTGAGTTTAGGAAGTTCTATGTTTTTACAAACAGTAAAGCTTCAGCAAACCTGCCTAATATGAAGCGCGAAGCATTATACATTGAAATGCTAGAATCGTTACCAGCCAAAGATGCAGAGCTGTTAGTTGCAATGAAAGATAAGACAATGCCTTACAAAGGTATTAGTCAATCACTTGTTAAGGAAGTATTTCCGGAGATTTTCGGTGAGTAAAACACGAACTAAATCGAAGAGTAAGATTGATCGTCTCTTCGATGATAAAGCTCCTCGTAACCGTCGACTTAAAAACTTCAATGAGTTTGCTGATGATGATATAGAAGCGATGACACGAGGTAAAAGAATTGACTATGTTATTTTTGATGAATTTGCTGACATGGACGTTGGTGAAGAAGTCTTATCGGATAAATAAGTCATGCCAACGTATACTTTCAAAAATATAGAAACCGGCGAAGTCAAGGATTATGTGATGCGCATGTCCGACCTTGACCAGTTCAAAGAATCAAATCCAACATTCACTCAAGTCATCACAGGTGGTCAGGGTCTCGTAAGAGATTCTGGCAATATGAAACCTGATGAAGGCTTTCGTGATGTACTAAAATCCATAAAGAAAGCTTCAGGGAGGGGCAATACCATAGAGACATTTTGATATGAATTTGGCGAGTACGTTTAACCTAAACCCAAATACATAAGGTTCAAAATATGACACTTTCAAAGAGACAGCGCCGTGCACTTCGTAAGAATGGCATCTTAGATGAGCAGGAGCATGTACCACAGAGAGGCATGAAACTAAAGTCAATCGTAGCAAAAACGTTTGCGCAACAACAAACAATTGATGCATACGATGCCGGGGATCACTTGCTGTTACATGGCATGGCAGGAACTGGTAAAACTTTTCTTTCACTTTATCTCGCATTAGACGAAATATTTAATGACCCGGCCTGCCCTTATCATGATGTTACAATCGTGAGAAGCGTAGTTCCTTCAAGAGATATTGGTTTTTTACCCGGAAAAGAAGAAGACAAGATCGGAGTCTACGAAGAGCCTTACAAGGCGATATGCAACGAGTTGTTCGGCCGCGGAGACGCATATGACATACTCAAAACTAAAAGCCTTTGCAGGTTTATGTGCACATCATTCATACGTGGACTTACCCTCAACAACACCATCGTCGTCATAGACGAAGTCAATAATATGACCTTTCATGAATTAGATTCATTAATTACACGATTAGGTGATAATTGCCGTGTTGTATTCTGCGGAGATTTCCGACAGAGTGATCTTAGCAAAAGATCAGAACGAGAGGGATTGATGAACTTTATGACTATTGTTGATCAATTGACTGGATTCGAGCACGTCGAGTTCACCAAAGACGATATTGTCCGCTCTAAATTGGTAAAGCAATACATTATTGCAAGAGAAGAGCTAGGTATATGCGCATAAGCATGTACATCTACTTAAAACTATGGTAGAATAGCTCTATCAACTAAATGTGAATATATTATGAAAACGTTCAACCTTGAATTGCTTACCGAAAAAAAGCTTAAGCAAGTAAATGAAAATGGTCAACGGCTGTACGTAGCCGAAGATGGTAGCAAATACCCTTCGGTTACTACAGCCCTTGGCAAACTTAACAAAAAAGCTATTTACGAATGGCGTAAGCGTGTTGGTAATGAAGAAGCCAATCGCATCTCCGGTACTGCCTCCCGTGCAGGTACTGCAGTCCATAACATAGCTGAAGACTATGTCTTAAGCCGGCTACCTCCAAAACCACCTAATCCTATAGCTGTCACCACGTTCAAAACGATTCAGCCTTATTTGGATGAGCACATTGGTACGGTACATGGTGTAGAACTACGAATGTTCTCAGATGAGCTCAGGACAGCTGGTACAGCCGATCTTATTGCATACGATAAAGGTGAATTAGCAGTCATTGACTACAAAACATCAAAGCGTTGGAAGAAGAAAGAGGAAATCACAACATACTTTATGCAAAGTGCTGCATATGCCAATATGGTAAAAGAGCATTATGGCTTGGAAGTCAAAAAAATTGTTGTGCTCATGGCCGTAGCTCAAGGTGAAGGCTTACTTACGTTCGAAGAACGGCTCGAGGACTGGGCACCTATGACCAAAAAGTACTTCGATTTGTACCATAAAGGCAAATTGTCTCAGTTTTAAGCTAAATATGTAATTATTTACATTATTTGTGCGTATTTCAGCTCAAAAAACTCTAAGCAAATCATAGACTTATAAGTCATAAAAAACTCTAAGCAAATCATAGACTTAGGAGTGTACATTTTCCTCTTATCATAGTATAATAGCACTTGTAAAATGAAAAAACGAATGGAAAAAGTGTATGAATATTATAGATCCTAAAATCCAGTACGACATCGAAAAGTTGTTTGATGAACTGGTACCAATGAGCGGCAAGTGTGAGACTATTGCCGGTGAATGTGTTCGAGCAGCATCAAAGTTGCGTTATGACTTTTATAACAATGGCATGGGTAACAACACATCAGGACCTGCTAATTTTTTAATGCAAACAGATGCTATCGATAATGAAACGTATAGAACAATTTACGAATACACTCGCGGTAGGATCTACAATGGTCGATACTTGCTTGACGATGCTTTACATAAAGCAATCGAAAAAATGACTGAAAGTGTGTCTGCATTTGTTAATGCGAATCCACAACTTCGTGATACGATATACGAAGTCAGTGATATGTTTGATTTCGAAGACGAAGAAATGAGTTTCTGTGATTACTGCGGTGACGAGAGCGATAATTCTTACATCTGCGAAAGTTGTGAAGAAGAACAAGAAGCTGAGGAAGTCTGGTAAAATAATCCTGTCCTTTTATGTTATTATGTAGTATAATGATACCATGATAAGGATTATTCAGTTCACCTCATATTTTGATGATAGCGAGTATACATTATGAAAACGAAAGTAAGCAGTGAGTACCGTTGGTCGCAAGGCCGTAGCGAACTGCGTACCGACGTGTACGACGGAAAAAAAGCAAAGCTGTGCATTGAAAACGTAGGTACTAGGTGTGCACCTAATACAATTTCCATTGACGCGCAGGATATTGAAGATCTGATAGTGCTTCTGCAGGAATGGAGGAAGTTATAATACGATAATTGGCGTGTAGCACAGCGGTAGTGCGCCTGACTGTTAATCAGGATGTCGTAGGTTCGATCCCTACCACGCCAGCCATTTTCCCACCTCTCCCCACCATTTTGAAGGTTATTATTATTATGAACGACATACAAACAACACAACGCGAACTGCGAGCTCGATTGTACGATCTTGCCGAAGAGTTAAGTAGCGACCTCGCTAGACTTGAAAAGGCAGGTAATACAAATGGTTTTGAATACATGACAACTGTGTATAGGCAAAGTGGCATTCTCGAGGCCGCTCGAGCGGTTGGTGCACCACTGGAGACACAACAAGCATGATCCATCCTACGCTGTTTAAAAAGGATAGCAAAGGCCAAATACGTACTTGGAGCCTCGAGAGTGATGGCGCAAAATATCGTACAATCAGCGGTTTAGCTGATGGCAAGCTAGTTACATCGATTTGGAATACAACCGAAGCAAAAAACGTAGGTCGTTCGAATGCTACCACTGCTGAAGAGCAGGCGGTTGCAGAGGTTGATGCCAAGTACACCAAGAAACTAGACGGTGAGTATTGCTATAATGTGGAGGATGTTAATGAAGCTAAGATCTTTAAGCCAATGTTGGCGGTTAAGTGGGAAGACCGAATCAATAAAATCGAGTACCCTGTCTATGTCCAACCTAAGTTGGATGGTATTCGATGTATTGCCAATAGCAGTGGTCTATGGACTCGCACTGGTAAGCCTATCGTAAGTTGTCCTCATATTGAGGAGGAGCTGCAGGACCTGTTTGTATGGGATCCAGATTTGGTGTTGGATGGTGAGTTATACAACCATGACCTTAAGGATGACTTCAACAAGATCATTAGTTTGGTGCGCAAGACTAAACTTACGGACGAAGATCTGAGTGATTCGAAGGCAATGGTACAGTTCCATGTGTACGATGTGCCTAGTGTTGATGATACGTATTCAGTGCGTGGCCAATGGTTACGTGATTTGCAGTTCTCATTATACAATACCGAATACTGCTTGGAAACTGTCCAGACGGATTTCGCTACGAATCAGGATGATGTGGATGGATTGTTTGGTCAATATGTAGAACTTGGCTACGAAGGTGGTATCATTCGTGAAGACAAAATGTATGAGCAGAAACGTAGTAATGGTTTGATCAAACGTAAAGACTTCGAGGACATGGAGTTTGAAGTTGTTGACATCGAAGAAGGTAAAGGTAACTGGTCAGGACATGCCAAGCGAGTGATCTTTCGTTTAGAGGATGGTCGAACATGTGGCTCTGGCCTTGCAGGCAATCAAGACTTTGCGAGGCAACTCTTGATCGATCGAGAAGCGTATATAGGTGGAAAGGTGACAATACAATTCTTTACACGAACACCTGATGGTGTTCCTCGATTTCCAGTGGCCAAAGCTTTTTATCCTATTAAAAGAGAGCTGTGACACATATGCACACATTTTATATATCAGATCCAACAGGTGAATGCACTACGTGGTTTGAAATGTGGAGACCTGAAGGTGAGTGGGATCAGATATCAGCGAACTCTGGTATTATTGCTACGTCAGAAGATGGCGAACAGTATATTGTGTTCGAGCATCATTGCATGCACAAGCTTGCAGAGCAGGTATTTGCATTTACGTTTCCATACCTTGATCCGATGCCAGATATAGAGACAGTGATTGTGAAGCAGAGAAATGATGACTGATTGGCAACTCGCATGGAGTATCGTCATATGTATTGGTATGATAATCGTATTGAAAGAGGTTCGCCAATGATCACAATGTATACTAAAAACAATTGTAAGTTTTGTAAGATGAGCAAAGCATTGTTAGAAAGCAATAACATCGAGTACGAAGAGGTTAACATCGAAGATGATCAAGACCATAAGATGTTTTTGATTGAACAAGGTCATCGTACAGTGCCTCAGTTCTATATTGATGTTGATATATGCTTGGACGGTGGCTATGCAGAATTACAGAAGCACCTGTCGCAAAGAGGTTTGATATGAGAATTGGTGTAACAGGAACACGATCAGGTATGACACGCGAACAGCGCATAAACCTGCAAACGTTCCTAAAACGAAAAATGAAATCGCACGATGAGGTGACTATACCTGAGTTTCATCATGGGGATTGCGTCGGCGTTGATGTTGAGGCTGCCCTGATAGCATCTGAGGAAGGTTATCGTATTGTATGTCATCCACCAAATAAAGAAGATTTACGTGGTTGGTTTGATTCAGATGAGACACGCGGCACAGCATCATACTTTCAACGTAATCGACAATTGGTTGATGAGGTTGACTTATTGATAGTGATACCATATCAGAATGAATGGGCGCCTGAAGGTGGTACGTGGTACACACATGACTATGCAGAAAAACGTCGTGTAGAAACACTTACATTATGGCCGAGTGAAGAAGTTCATAGATTAATAGGACAAGGACGATAATGAAATCCCAAGATTTAACTTTAATTAAAAATCAAATGCTCTCAACAATGTGGGAGATAAAATATCTTACCAAGATATTTGAGCTGAATTCGAGAGAATCAATACAGGCTGCCGATGGCAAATTCCAGAATATGACGCCGGGCGCAGCGTTTAAAGCTCAATACGGTATAGATCTAGGACAACTGGATGAGTGGACTGAAGAACTAAGGAGAGATTTAAATGAATGATGATGACAACTTTGTAGTGTTTTCGTACGATGGCCAGTCTGACCATATTAGTATTAGAGTGGAAAAAAGGGATGGCTCGGTCAGAAACTGGGAAGATGAAGACGAATGGCAATTCCTCGGTCTTTCCATTGGCAAGTATAAACGGTATCATCTCACTGCCGAGCAATATGAAAAGTTCTGTACCAAAACATGAGTCTTCGAAACAAATTAAAACAACGTATGGATGAACTGCAAACCTTGATGGAAAGCAACACACACCTCTCTGATCCAGAACGAGTGGCCAAGGTTATCGACAGTGTCAATTATGCATTTCATGTATTGGACGAGGAAGATCGAGATTATATACAAGTGGCTCAGGATGCCGTAGAAGAACAGACCTACTGGAGTAAGACCAATTCATAAATATCATTACATTCCCAAGGAAGGAGGTTATAATGGTATCAGTAGGACAAAGAGTAAAGAATTTATTAATTGCGATAGATCAGTTGGCGTGGACAATCATCACATTGGGAGGAGGGTATCCAGATGAGACAATCAGTTCAGCGTGTTACCGTCACGAACAACAAGACTACCTATGGGCAATCATCGCACGACCAATCATTGATACAATTTTCTTTTGGGATATAAATCATTGTATGGAAAGTTACAAATCAGAACTACGTCGTAGTCAAAGTCCTGCCAATCGTCATCCGGAAATACATGTATGAAGTGGCCAATGAGAGGCGAAACCTATTGGATCAATCCATGGAAGAAACATCCAAATGCAGGTGCGAAGGTAACTATACAACAATGCTTTGGAGTATGTTATTCAGTAAAACTACCAGATAAGACAGAAATTGAATGCTTTTACATGGATCTACATCACTAGCATTATACTTCAGGGTCAGACATAGGATAACGTTATTCAGTAAAGGTTTGAGCAAATTTCGGAGTAACGGTAACTCTATAGACAATAACGTCAGAATTGAGTAAAGGTTTGGGTAAAAGATTCAAAATTCAGACATTTCTTAGAACATAATTAATCGCTTATTTAATGGTAGCTTAATCGATCAGAGATGTGATGAGTAAATCCCCGGAGTAAAGGTTGAGCAGAGGTGGGAGCAACGGTAGGAGTAAAGGTGGGAGTAAATTCCGGAGTAAAGGTTTAATATAGTTCGATATATCTTAGATGAATTCAATGCAGTCAGATTCAGACATATTGGCAGAATGGAAGATGCATATAGATTCGGATAAATTGGCAGAGAGAACATTGCACTAGGATTGCGACATATTGGCAGTATCAGAGATGCAGACAGATTCGGACTTATTGGCAGTGTGCAGTAACTATGGTGCAGAGGACATAGCGGTGGCCAGCTATATCAGGATGCTAGCATATCAGTATGCATATGGCAGAGAATCATAATCATAATGGAGGAGACAGTATTATACATGACACCAGATCTGACAGCGAGCACACCATCTCTATGATTGTGTAGCCAATGGAAACCATAAGAAAGTATTGGAGACTGTGGGCGAAAGCCATAGGTGAGAAGGAAGGAACAACAGATGCCGAGGCGGATAGGATTGCAATGATTCGGACGGTTATTGTTCTTGTCAACTTTATTACCTGCTTCTTTATTATAGCGGGGAATATCCACAACTGGTGAGCTCGGTCCAATGCTGATGGCAGGCTGAATTATCGCTCAAAGTTGCTTATCCAGAGCCTTCGAAGCGGTTGAGATCATATTCTTTTTAGTTCTTAAGAACGCCTTGGTTAGCCGAAAATAGTCTAAGAAAAACTCTAATCAAATCAACCACTTGCGACTCAAAATAAACTCTAAGGAAATCAATGGCTTAGAGGTGTACAAATGCCTTCATACCGGGTATAATAGCACCTGTAAAATGAATAAACGAATTAATTTATAGGCTTATATTATGGATCAACCACTCAAGCGAAGCGCGGTATGGATGCTCTCCGAAGTCCGCCACCATGTCCAGACCGACCAGCCAATCGTAGGCATATTCGAATCCTTGGAGGCCTGCCACGAGGAAATCGAGGCTTCAGGTTACGATATCGAACGTTTTAAAATCGATCAGCTTTGGTTTTACCGGTAATTTTTGGTTATAAGGGCTTATTTCCTTATTCCAAAAGAGTCTAGGAAAAGGTAAATAAGTCCTATTATTCCAGCGGCCACTGTGGTATAATAGCACTATTAAATAACGAAACATATAGGAATTAAATTATGAGCTCATTAGTTGGATACGTCACGGCAACCTTCGACCAAATTCGCGATATCGCATGGGAAGGAGATGCGCCTCTCACGAGCAACGATGCCAGCGAAAAGGTTTCGACCGAATTCGTCCTCGACGATTTCGAAGCTGGCGAAATTCGAATTTACGATTGGAAGCATTACGATGCCGGAGTCGAGGCTCGCTCAGGCTATCCAATTCAATGGCACATAGGAGCTTCGTCGCAATATGCGATCGAGGTTATAAACGAAAGGCTCGACGCCGAAGGCCACGATATGGTCGCAACGACCTGCCGATAGGAGGCAATATAAAAATGGAAATACGAAGAGGCGAAGGCTATCGTACGAGGACATCAACAAGCTATATGTTCTCACTCAATCCTAATAGCTACACCGATGCGATGTTGCTCAAGGAGCTTAGGCAATCGGTGAAGGAGTACAATCGAAATTTGAAAGAGAATTCGAATCCGGATGGTACTCGATATTTTAAACGCGTCACGGTCAAGTATCGGGATGCAAAAGTAAAGACAGGTCGTAATGCTTACACCTACCATGGTGACCTGATTGGTGGCAAAGATAACTCCAATCGATGGGACATCTACGTCCAAGATCGTCGTATGTACGATGACAACTACAGACTCATAAGGAACTAAAGAAAATATGTCTATTACATTAGAGCAACTCCAATCCCGTAGTGAAGCACGCAATGTGGCACAGTGGGATTGGCGTGTACTCGATCCAGAGTGTCATATGGCTGGTAACAGTCCTATCCTCAATCTGCGCTTTGAGCGTAGTGTTAAACCTGCTCGTTCACATCGAGGTGTACGACGGATGCTTACTATAGCAAAGATACGCCGCATGCGTGCTGGTCAGGCCCGTAAAGGGATTCCTGCTCGCACCCAATATTCTAGCTTTCGAGGACTTTGATTATGGATATGTCACGACTATACACTGTACACCAGCGTGTAAAACCTACCTTCACCGGTGATTACACAGAAGGCGAACTAGAGTCGCGGTTTGAACCAGTGGCACGTGTTGACGCTTCTTACTTAGATGATGTGTATCGTCTGTGTAATGAGTCCCACTCAGGGTTCGCAGGTGAAGAAGGCAATCAGGCTGTTCAACGTCTTCAACCCATGCGATCTTTATCTGTAGGTGACATCGTAGAGCAGCACTTTCCACATGCATTCTATATGTGTGATACCTTTGGCTGGACTCATCTACCGGAGGGAACCATATGAAAACTTCAATGAGAAGCGTCTCGTCGCTTGCAAAGGCACTCGAAGAACGGCTCGATAAGGTCACCTCACAGAGGAACAAGGCAGAGGCAGAAAGAAATGCCCTGAATGCAGAGATATCTGCTACGAGGTTAGAGATCATCTCTCTGACCGGTCAGATCGAAGTATTGGAGCGAGAGAACACTGATCTTCGAGAAGGCATTGACGCAGCAATCTATAGTTAAGGAATGAATATGAAACACATTAAAGCAACATATGAGGACTTCGAGGTGGAGTTCCATATCGGTTCGAGAGAGAACCACAGCACTGTCAACATCACACAGTTGGCCTATGATATTCTAAAGGAAGAGGGTGCAGATTGTCTCCTCTCTGAGGTGGAGTGGATCTCTCTATGAAGGGTATAGATTGCATCAGCTGCGCCGTCGCGACGGCATATTTAGTGATCGTCTTCTGGACAATCGCAATTACGTCTTTATCTCGATCATGTCTATGATGAATGATGTGCAAAGTATCCTGTGGGATGCGATGGATGCTCTACATACAGAGATCAATGTGGTGACTTCTACGATTCCCTCTCCCTCGAGACAAGAAAGTCTGGATCGTCTGTACAAAGTCAGGGAATTAATCGGGGATGCGTGGAAGGAGAGTGATATAGAGGAGCTCCACATTGTAGAGGAAGAGTAAGTTATTGATTTCATTAGCATTTTCAATTTTGGTTATATGCAGCCCAGGCTTATTCCAAAAGAGTCTAACAAAATGTAAATTGTTCCTATTATTTGACGGCCCACTGTGGTATAATAGCTCTATTAAATAAAACAACCCATATAGGAACAACCTTATGTCATTACAAGAAATCAAGATCGCGATCAGAAACGGAAACTTCAGCTTAACAGAGCTGAATGAACTGTCTGAGTACACCCACACAATCAAAGCGAGATCCGCAAAGGATTCTATTCGTGTCGGTTCACAGGTGTTTGTAGTTCAAAAAACTAAAAGAACTTTAGGCACTGTTACCAAAGTGAACATCAAGAAGGCCATTGTGCAGATGAATGGTGGCCAGAAGTACAGTGTTCCATTTTCAATGCTAGAGGCAGCGTAAATGAAAGAAAAAGAAATATCAAAGACAGACGTTTACATTGTTCATTTCTTCGCAATGTTCGGTGTATTCAGTATGTTTTACTTTTTGCTCGATTTTGGTCTAACTCAGGCAGGTTACTAAGAATGAATGATCCTCGCATTGAAGCGTATAAATCTATTATCGAATTTGCAGATAATCTCGTCAAGACAACCATCGACTTCACTCAAGCCGAGAAGCTTGAAATGCTCTTAGATTGCATCGAGGCTACAGATTATCAGGTGACAGCTATCCTCGATAATCTATGGGATGATGCTCATCCGATACCACAATCTGCTTACAAGGATCCAGATTACAATGCTTGAATTAACACCAGAAGCTTTAGAAGCCCATGAGTGGGCAGTGTCCAAGGGTATATCTATTGACAGTGTAGAAGAAGTCATACAGATTGTCCTTGATCAAGAGGTTGTCACATACCAAAGCCGTGATGGTGCTGTGTGTTTTGACAGATTTGACGTTGTCGACACAACGGGGCTATGGATTTAATGTCAATGTTTGCAAAGCGCGGTAGATGTCCATTGTTAAAGACTCCGATTATAGGGAATATCTGGGACAATAGCTACAGCGGGGTGCCTTCTCCAGCTGAGGTTTACAACAACTGGGTACGTTACAAAGCTGGTGAATATAATCTAGCGAGCCTGAGAGGAGAATCAGGGGAAAAGATCATCCATGCAACTGAATTTCTAACAGTTTTAAACATGATCTATGACAATCCCTTTGGTCCGACTACAGATAAGCTGGCCCGAGATATAGTAAATGACGTCAAATACGCTTTTACTCGTAAAGAATACTGAAAAGGATAGAAAAATGACAAATATATTTGATGATTTAGATGGTTTGGTTGAAGAAGAAGATCTAAGTCCTGATTATGTCGCTGAACAAGTGATCTGTCAGGTACGGAAGATTGTAGATTCCATTGGCAACCCTACACAATTACACTGGGTACAGACAGGCGCTGACCGTAAGGGCGGAAAGCTGTGGATTGGTCACAAGAATGCTCAACTTCTGCTTAATCTGTTCGACAAGTGTACAAACCGAGCAGCCAAAGAGATGGGATATGTCAGTAATAGACAACGTCCAGAGATGATTGCTGCTCAGACGCGTGCCAAAGCGCAGCTAACAGAAAAACTACAGACAGTGAAAGGTCTAAAGGAGCTCATTGTCTTTGTAAAAGATCATAAGGAGGCATTATCTGTATGAAAATAGATAAAATTCGCGATAAACTAAGTGCCCTACAATTTGCTATTGACTCGTGTCACACAATCAATACACTCAGGGCGGATACTGTTGAAGGATCTACATTTGCAATGCTATCAGAGCTGAAAGTAGATCTTCTAGACGCACTCTCTGAAGCAAATTCACTACAGGAGACAACAGATTGCAGATTCTGAAAGAGATTACCGTGTGGGACAAGGTAGATTACACTGTTCCGAATCACACCTACGCAGTGAATGATGCTGGTAAGTGTGTTGCTTACAAGAAAGCAGGGTCAGATCATGTCCATGTCTTTTCTAAGCCTCGGATGTTTTCTAAAAGCTATAGAAAGTTTGTTAAACAGAAGCCAGAGCGGTTATCTGTTCCTTGGGAGAAGATTCTAGATGATGCTTATGCTCAGAGGACTGCAGTATGACAGATCATATCGATATGGAGAAGCCAGATAGTGAATGGTATCCAGTAAACTTCGATTGGTATGTGAAGTGGGTAGCAAGTGTCTTGATTCTAGCGAGTTTGGCCTTCCGTGCTGCTGGTATAGAATATAGATTGTTCGATCTGACCATTGGCTTCTTCGGAGTTGCTCTGTGGCTATGGGTGTCTATTATCTGGAAGGACAGGGCGCTGATTATCCTCAATAGTGTCTCACTCATGATGCTTGCCACAGCATTAATTAAAGAATTCTTCTAAAAAGTAACTATTCGGCATGTACAAACAGATCATTTCTTGATAGAATGGTCTTATCAAATGTGAAAACAAACAGGAAAGTATATTATGTCTCATGAATTAGAAATTGTTAACGGTCAGGCTCAGATGGCTTACTCAGGTGATCTTCCTTGGCATGGTTTAGGTGTACAGGTTGGTGATGATCTTACTCCACAGGAGATCATGGAGGCTGCTGGATTAGATTGGTCTGTTGAACGCTATCCTCTAACGACTGATGTAGGTGATCAGACAATTACAGTACCCGGAAAGAAAGCACTCGTACGATCTTCTGATAACAAAGTATTAGATGTTGTTGGAGATCAGTGGATTCCAGTCCAGAACGCAGATGCCTTTCAGTTCTTTGATGATTATGTCAAGGCAGGCGGTATGTCAATGCATACAGCTGGTTCTCTTAAGGACGGACGCATTATCTGGGGATTGGCCAAGGTCAATGAGACATTCTCTCTCTTCGGTGGCAAAGATGAAGTTGATTCTTATCTTCTATTATCAAATCCACACAACTATGGTCGAGGTGTAGATGTTCGCTTTACTCCAACACGTGTTGTCTGTAATAACACTCTGTCAATGGCATTAGATGGTAAGGCGAGTCTTGGTATTTCACTGAATCACCGCCAAGAGTTCAATGTAGAGAAGGTCAAAGATGCTCTGAATGCGGCTTCTCAACAGATGGACACTTATCATGAGGCTGCACAGTTCATGGCAACCAAGCGCTTCAATCAAGATAATCTGATCGAATACTTCTCACGTGTATTCCCAAAGACCACTGGCCGTAACAAGGGCATGACTTTTGCTGAACTCATGGCAGATATGAAGGCAGGTAAGAACGTTCTATCAAGGAATGCATCAACGGCTCTCGAGGTTATTCACACTCAGCCCGGTGCAGAACTTGGTGCTGGTACATGGTGGTCAGCTTACAACGCTGTAACTTACATGACCAATCATACTCTCGGTGTGAATGCAGACACTCGTCTACAATCTGCTTGGTATGGTCACAACAAGAACACAAATATCGAAGCCCTAGGTCTGGCTGTCGAATACGCTGACGCAGCGTAATCATTGAGGCGCGCGGCCATCTTCGAGTTGGTCGGCCTCTTCTTTTACCATCAACGATAGGGAGGACAAAATCATGGATATGGAACAACGCATTACGCTTTGGATTATCATTGGCATTTTATTGACCGCCCTTTAAAGGCCTTGTTCACTAAAATACCATGTTCATTATTAATGTACAGCCCGAAATAATGAACATGGCAATATATTGACCGCCCTTTAAATACACAACACACAACGGAGAAAACAATATGGAAGCAGAATTAATACTACTCGCCGCCGGACTAGCTATACTGGCCTTCTTGTTCATCATGGCTCGAGATAACAGCAGCGGAGTTGTAGAAGGCGATGAACCTACCTACCCTACCTACCCTGCATTGCTAGAATACGATGAACTCATCACTCTGAAAAAGGCTGAGTTAGTTGAATTGGCCGTATTGACTGGCATGTCCGAAGCGGCCGCAAAGAAAGCTACCAAGCCGAATCTGCGAGAAGCCCTTATCGGCCAAGTCGATCCTCGAGTATGATATCAGCTATGTTTGATGACGACGGTGAAGCAAAAGAATTTGGCATCGCGCTATTCTTAGCAGAAATCGATGAACTCTGTCGTGACAAGGAAGTCACGTTCATGGATGCTGTACTGCACTACTGCGAAAAGAACAACATAGAGATTGAATCTGTGGCTGCTTATATTCGCAAGAACGTAGTACTCAAGGCTCGCTTACAGGAAGAAGCAGAAATCCTTAACTACATGCCCAAAACAACTCGTTTACCGATATGAGTGTGACCATGTCAGAAAAACTCGATGCATTCGGTGCGTATCAGAAATATACCGCAATTAAGTTGCATTTCAATTCTGAATCGTACGACTACTTTAAATACAGAGGATCCACAAGAGTCTCTCGGACAAACTTCGAAACTCAGAAGGATCGTTATCAGTATCATAAACTAGCGCAGCGATATCCTCGTTCGTATGACCTCGAGATGTTTTTAGCGGCTTGCTTCTTAGCCTCTAAGACTTCGAATGTCTATGTA
>OCVQ010000213.1_pt1 | contig 52407 bp, 46 predicted proteins | sample 1539061 | NCBI WGS metagenome assembly OCVQ01 (sample SAMEA3355526, study PRJEB22509) | marine metagenome | biome: marine; feature: river plume; material: water | place: USA | collected 2010-08-08 | depth 0.5 m | reverse complement strand
CTTGGGTATCGCCCGCCAGCACCCGAAAGCATCGTGCCGATAGACCAGAGGCCGAACATGCACTAACATTTACACCGGACCACTCGATGGGGGCAGTCCACGTCGCTGCCTAAGAAGATGCCAGCGATAGATCGCGGGGGCCAGAACGTGATCGTAGGTGACATTTGCGAATTGGCGCACGCCCGGTGCGCCGACAAGGCGCGCGAGAAGCCGATACCGCGGCATTTGTGCCCATAAAATCAGGAATGCCGGGATACCAGATGTAAGGACGCCATCATGAGTGACATAGAGCCGACGCGCAGCTGTGTCGGCATCGAGCCCCCATTGGTCCCGCGCCTCGGAATTCAGGTCATCAAATCGAATGGGCAAGCCTGACTTGTCCGCATAACGCGCATAATGGCTGATCTCGAAGTTACAGATCGGACAATTGGCGTTGTATAGCACGCGCGTGGGCAAATTTTTTTCCATGTTGGCGATTTAGAGCGCCAAAGAACCGTGTCCAGTTTGACTTCCGCGAGCCTATTTCAGAGGAACGGAGACGCGCAGTGCGATGGTTTCCAGACCAGGATTTGTCGATGAAATCCCTGCGTTGGATCTGTGATCGAACGAAAGGCCAACACGCAGGCCATTGCGGGCCTGGTAGCCTGCTTCAAACCCGGAGCGGAATTCGACGGCGTGGCCGAGATCGGGACCATTGCCCCGGGCATAAACGCCCGGCATCAAGTGCAGCTGAGTGTAAATACGTCCGCCTGCAAATGTAGACGTAAACGCGGCGCCGATACCGACCCAAGCCGTTCCCTGATCGCTGGCCGAGACGCCAATCATGGGCTGGAATGGCCCATAGGCCTTGCCCAACTCGTATCTTGCATAGACCTCTTTGCCGACTGTGTTGTTTTGAAAAATCACGTTGCCGAATGACAGATCGGCGCGCGATTGCATCGGGCGTTCCGCCAAGCAGCCTTGGTTAGGGCAATGATTGAAGCCCATATCTGCCAATCCTGCGAGAAGGAAGGCGACTGCCATTGTTCCATCCATGATGCAACTCCCTGAAAATAATCTTCGTCTGTTTACAAGAGACGCGTCTAAAAGTCATTCACCCCGAAGTGGGCTGTTTCTATCTGTCACAGATAAGTTGCACCTTTGCTCGATTAGGGAAGAACTTTGCCCGGGTTGAGGAGTCCATTGGGATCGAGTGCCGCTTTGATCGCGCGCATTGTTGCCAATGCGACCGGGTCTTTGCGACGCCGCATTGAGGCGAGTTTTGATACGCCGATACCGTGTTCCGCGCTGAAGCTACCGCCCAAGCGGAGCGCTTCGTCTTCGACGGCTTCGAGGATTTGATCGTGCACGGCGGGGTCTTGGGATTTGGGCCAGACTGAGTAGTGAACATTGCCATCGCCTAAGTGGCTTACGAGGTTCGGCATGAAGCCGGGATCGATCTCGGGGAGGATGGCGTTCATGCGATTGATGAAAGTGGGGACTTTGTCGAGGGGCACCGCGACATCGGTGTTAATAGAGGGGACACGGGTGGAGATCATCATCCCAGCAGCCTCGCGTCGTGACCACATTTCCTGACGCTGAGCCTGATTTTGCGCCACGACTGCGTCGAGTACATGGCCCGTTTCAAAGAGTTGGCCAAGGACGGTTTCCAGTGTGGCCCCCAGAGGGATTGTGCCATCCGCGAGTGGCGTGCATTCGTCAATCATAGTCGAGGCAATCTCGACGAGGATATTGACCTCATAGGGTTGATCGAAAGGCTCCTTGGCCTCCTTAAACACTTGGCGGTGATATTCCACGTAGTGGCGCGGCATATACTCAAAGGCCTCTACACGACCGCCCGTTGCTTCTTGCAAGCGATTGAGCAGCTCGAGAGCCCCTTCGAGCGAGGGCGCGGCGACCATCGCGGTGGCATAGGCTTTGGGTTTCGGAAACAGTTTGAGGACCGCAGCGGTGATGATGCCCAACGTACCCTCTGCGCCGATCAGGAGGTGCTTAAGGTTATAGCCCGTGTTGTCTTTGTGCAGTTCCGTCATCAGATTGAGAATTTCACCCGTGGGTAGGACAGCTTCCAGCCCGAGTACCAAATCACGAGTATTGCCGTAGCGCAGAACGTTTGAGCCACCTGCATTGGTGGACAAGACGCCACCGATCATGCACGAGCCACGCGCGCCGAAGGTGAGCGGGAAAATCAAGTCGTGCGCGCCCACGCTTTGGTGGACTTGATCCAGGATGACGCCCGCTTCGACAATCGCGATCCGCGATGCGGGCCGGACTTCGCGGATGCGATTCATCCGGTCGGTGGAGATCATCAAAGAGCCATCGGACTTCGTTCCGCCTGAAAGCCCTGTGTTCCCGGAAACAGGCACGATTTTCGTCTTTGTATCATTGGCCCATTTGAGAATTTCCGAGACTTCTTTAGCATTGGCAGGGCGAGCGACCGCGAGTGGATTAGAGGTGTAATTCCCGGTCCAGTCCCTGCTCCATTTGCCCGCTTCGGCGCCGGTGGCCAAGTTTTGCGCCCCGATGATGTTTGCGACGATGTCGAGCATACTGGGTTCCTCTATGAGCGGCGTCTTGCCATTGAGTTGTTGCCATTTGCGGGAGGCAGTGGACGCGGGTTAGATTGCCCCTACATTTCACAGGCACCTCTTTTGGAGAGTTTGACTATGCTGACCATCCTTCGCAAGCCTAATGTCTTTCTGTTGCTGGGAGTTTTAATCCTCACGGGATGGGGAGGCGTGCCGCAAAGGGTAGAGGCGGCGGAACCTTTCGTCTTTGAGGCGATCGAGGGCGGTACCTTGTCTTTGGAAGAATGGCGGGGTCGGCCGATTTTGGTGGTAAACACCGCGTCGCGGTGCGGATTTACGCCCCAGTATGACGAGTTGCAGGCGTTGCAAGATCGCTATTCGGCTCTAGGTTTGGTTGTATTGGCGGTGCCCTCGAACGACTTTCGCCAAGAGTTGGCATCGGAGGCTGACGTTAAGGAGTTTTGTGAGACAAACTTCAACCTTACGCTTCCGATGACAGAAATAACTCATGTAAAGGGACCGGAGGCGCATCCGTTTTACCGTTGGGTTCAGGCAAGCACAGGCTTTGTTCCGGGATGGAACTTCAACAAAATCCTATTGGCACCGGATGGCAGCGTTGCAGGTACTTTCGGCTCAACAGTAAAGCCTTTGGCAGGGAAAATTACCACGCCGATAGAGGCGATGCTGGGTGGGTCCTGAGCCGCGCTTTATCGGGTCAGAGATTTACCGAAGGTCGTCCTACGGTGGCTGGCACCCGCTTCGCATACCAAGGGTGAGCACGGCCTTGGATTTGAGCCGTGCGATGGGGTGGTTATCGCATGAGGCCTATGTTCCGTCGCCGCGCGCGAAAGCCGAGGCGCTGACCATTTGGCATGACCCGACCTATTTAGCGGCGTTGCAGCGGGCTGAAGCCGAGGGGGCGGTTGATGAGCTAACGCGTGTGCGCCACAATATTGGCACCCATTCCAATCCAGTTTTCCCCGAGATTTGGAAGCGGCCTGCAACATCGGCAGGAGCGGCGCTTTTGGCTGGGGAATTGTTGCGTGAGCCGGGCGTGATTTATGCCCCTGCCTGCGGGACGCATCACGGCATGCCTGATCATGCGAACGGATTTTGCTATTTGAACGACCCAGTCTTGGCGATCTTGGCGCTGCGGCGGCAGGGGCTACACAGGATCGCCTATGTGGATATTGACGCGCATCATTGTGACGGTGTGGCGCATGCCTTTTCAAATGACGCGGACGTGTTGTTGATTTCAACACACGAGGAAAACCGATGGCCGCGCACTGGGGCGATTGAAGAAGAGGGAGCGGGAGCGGAGTTCAATATACCGTTGCCAAAGGGGCTGAACGACGACGAGTTTGCCTTGATCCGTGATCGGGTGATTTTGCCAGCAGTTGCGGCATTTCGCCCGGACGCCGTAGTGTTGCAATGTGGATCGGATGCGGTGGGAGATGATCCTCAGTCGGGGTTGGCATTATCGAATGGGGCCTTATGGGCGGTGGTGACCGCCTTGAAAGCTATGACATCGCGGTTTTTGGTGACTGGCGGTGGGGGATATAACCCGTGGAGTGTGGGTAGAGCATGGGCCGGAGTTTGGGCGGCTCTCTGTGATAGGGATATACCGGACGTCTTGCCCACAGAGGCGGAGGCTGTTTTGCGGGCATTGGTATGGCCCAATGCACGGCGTGGGCGCAACCCGCCTGAGCATTGGTTCACCACACTGCGGGATGCCCCGCATCATGGAGACATTCGTGAAAACGTTCGGGCGCGGGTAGCACGGCTTGAGGCGCGGTTACGACCTTGGGTTTGAGCAAAAACATTGCTGCAAAAGATTTGATTTTTCCTGCCCTTTCCGCGCCTCAGACCTTGACGCAGCCACGGAGTTTCCATACTCAGCGGCACGGATTGGCGGAGTAGCTCAGTTGGTTAGAGCAGCGGAATCATAATCCGCGTGTCGGGGGTTCGAGTCCCTCCTCCGCTACCAGTTCCCCTGAAAACAAAACGTGGCAAGATCAGAGGCCTTGGGCTTATAGGACTTCCGCTCGCTTCAAATCTGGCTGGCAGGAAAGCGCAGGGTGAATTCAGAGCCTTTGCCGAGCACTGACGCAACGGTGATGGTGCCGCCAGCACGCTCGACGATGTCGCGGGTGATGGAGAGTCCCAGCCCAGTGCCGTCGCGGCCCTTGGTCGTGAAGAAGGGGTCAAAGATTCGGTGGGCAATGTCGTCTGACATGCCGATGCCATTGTCCTTGAGAATGATTTCTGCAGTCGGTGTGCCGGTGTTCTCGGCTTGCCGGGTGATTAGGCTGAGCAACCCACCCTCTGGCATGGCTTGAATCGCATTGACGCAAAGGTTCACCAAGACTTGTTGAAGCTCAGTCTTGTTAATGACGATCTGCGGGGTAGGTCCGAAATTGAGGCTGACATCTATCCCATTGCTTTGCAGCAGATGTTGGACAAGCGGGATTGTATCACGTGCTGTCTGTGCCGGGTCCAAAGACTGGTCGCTATCGGCGAACTCTTCAGGGCGAGCGAAGCGCAGTAGTTTGCCAATGAGCACGTGTATCGCATGAACACGGTCTTGGATCAGCGTGAATTCAGTTTTGAAGGGTTGAGCGGCTGAGCCAAGTTCCGATTGGATGACGTCGAGATTACCCTGAATTACAGTCAGCGGATTGTTGATTTCATGTGCGACGCCTGCGGTGATTTCCCCGATGGCGGCAAGCTTCTCGGACAAGATGAGCTGGCGGGTGGTTTGGTCGAGTTGTTTGTTGGCATGTTCCAGTTCTTGCGTGCGTTCGGCAACGCGATGTTCCAGCACGTCAGCCCATTCGCGCAATTTTCGATCGCGTTCTTGCAACTGGTCGAAGAGACCATCCAAGTGATGCGCGACCCGACCGATTTCATTGTCGGCAGCATGGCGCCCTACGCGCGCGCCAAATTGTCCGGCCTCTACTTGGCCGATGACTGCGTTCATCTTTTCAAGAGGTCGGAAAATGCTGCGTGCCCAGAGTAAGAGGATCGGCACGAAGATGAGCACAATAATGAGAAAGGTGAGGCCCAACTGCCAAAGGGTGCGGGATTTGGCTTGGGCGAAGTCGCGTTCGAGAAAGCCAACATAGAGCATTCCAACAATATGGTCGAAGCTATCAGGAAGCGGGTGGTAGCCGGAGACATACCAATCGTTGACCACGAAGGCGCGATCAAGCCATGTGCGGCCCTCGTCAAGAACGGTGGAGCGCACAGCCGACGACACTCGGGTACCCAAGGCGCGGACATCTTCAAAAAGACGGACATTGGTGGAGATGCGGACATCTTCCAAAAAGAGTGTCGCTGTGCCCTGGCCGCCACCAGAGAGACTGCCGGCCGGATAGACCAGCGCATTGATGTCATCAATGAAGCTGAGGTTGCGATTCAATAAAACGCCCCCGACGATCGCCCCGCCGGGAGCATGGGCGGCGGCGTGGATCACCATCCCCCGAGTTTCAGCTGTGCGCTCGGTAGGAAGGGCGGCCTTTGTCGAGACCAGCGGAATACGCGCGCGAAACGCGAGGTGAGGCGAGAGGGCTTGCAGCTGAGCCTCGGTGAAGACGTCGATGGCGGTGGTGGTTGTACCTCTGATCGCTCGCGCAACGATGGGCCACTCGAGTGGTGTTGGTGGCGTGCCAAGGCTGGAGGCCATGACGGCACGGCCTGAGGCATTCACGTAGTAAAGGAAATCGAGATCGAGTCGTTTGCGTTGGTTTTCAAGATAGGTCCCGACAGCGGAGTCTTCTGTAAGCGCTGCAATCAAAGCCGCGGACTGACCGATGGATTCAACTGCCGCCCCACGGCTCGAAAGCAGGCCGCCCAAATGCTGACGCGCGATGGTGAGTTCACTGTGCACTTTGGCTATGAGCACTTCATCCAGTCGATCGGACCAGGTTTTCACGGAGGTGAGCAAAAGGAGTGGCAAGAGGATCAGCAAGGGCAGCAGCGCGATCAGCAGCAAGCGGGACCGAACCGAGCGGCGTGGAGGGAGGCTCAGGGGCTCAAACATTCCAAACCGCACATTTGCGGTCGATCGTTTTGCGGGAAACCCCCAATCGGCGGGCGGCTTCAGCGCGGTTGCCGCCGCAGGCTTCCAAGATCGACAATATATGACGGCGCTCGACGGCCAACAGGCTGTCTGCGGCCTCTTCATCCGCAGCCTCGCGTTCCGCTGCGAATTCGGGAGGAAAGCTGCCCAAAATCAGCGAACGCTCAATGAGGTTTCGCAATTCGCGGACATTGCCGGGCCAATCGTAGCCTGCGAGATTAACCAGCACGCCCTCGGAGATGGGCAGAGGCGGGACGCCCAATTGACGGGCGAATTGGGTCATGAATATAGCCGCGAGTTCGGCAATATCGGGGACTCGTTCGCGCAGGAGCGGCATTTCAAGATGCACCACGTTGATGCGGTGAAAAAGATCGCGACGAAACTTCCCTTGGGCAACAGCGGTATCGAGATTGCTATTCGTTGCGAAGACAAAGCGCAGATTGAGCGGTAGTTCTCGCTCGGCACCGACGGGGCGCATGCGACTATCTTCGATAACGCGCAGAAGCGTGCCCTGAACCGAGAGGGGCAGCTCGCTAATTTCGTCAAGAAACAGCGTGCCTCCAGAGGCTTGGACCAAGAGGCCGTCGCGCCCCTGACCAAGCTCACCGAAAAGATCGGCGGCAATGCGATCAGGCGATGTTGAGGCGCAGTTGACAGGCACAAAGGGTTTTTCGGCGCGTTCTGAGAGTGCGTGCAGGGTGCGGGCGGCAACTTCTTTGCCAGTACCGCTCTCGCCTGTGATGAGGACCGGCGCCGGAGTGGGGGCGGCGCGCTCAAGGGCGGTGCGGATGGTTGAGATCGCCGGGGAATTCCCCATCAGGCGGCCACGTGCTGTTTGGGTCTCGGCCCTCAGCTCGTATTTCAGCAAAAAGTTTTCGCGGCGAAGGTAGCGTTGATCCATGCAGCGCGAAATAGCGTTTAGGATTTGATTGGAGCGGAAGGGCTTGAGCACGAAATCGGCCGCACCTACGCGCATTGCGTGGATGGCGGTGTCGAGATCGGCATAGGCGGTCATCAAGATGGCTTCGGCAAAGAGACCGACGCGACGTTGTTCGGCAAGCCAGTCCAGACCGGACTGACCGGGCATGACGTTGTCGAGCAAGACAAGGTCGTAGTTCCGCTCATCAAGCAGGCGCGAGGCCTCTTCGGCGTTTGCAGCTTCCTCGACGCGTTTACAACGCGGCTGCAGCGTGCGGACTAGGAAATTTCGGATGCCGGGCTCGTCATCGACGACAAGAATTGAAACATGTTGAAGCACCGCGTCGATGGCGCGCGGTGCTTCTCCCGGTTCGTTCGGGTCTGTTTCAGACATTTCCGCGTCGGGCCTTCCGCTATTCAAGGCGGACGTTACCCGCGCTGGACGTCTGTTCTGCGGCGGAATAGCCTATTTGGTCAAGGCCCACGTCGGCCGCAACTGCGATCAGGATTGTGGCCAGAAAAGCCAGATACATGCTTTTCATATCAAGTTCCCCATTGGGTTTAGTGGGAGGCGATGCATGATTGCATCACTCCGCGGGGGTTGCATCGTGAGGGCCATGGGCTTTTTCGCCTGTGACCTCTTCATACCAAAGACCGTGGTGTTCCTTGGCCCATTGCACCTCAACCTCGCCCGAGCCCATGGCATCAAATGCGCCCTCCATACCGACGGAGCCGATATAGATATGGCCAATGATGATGGCCATAAAGACAAAGCTGATGATCGCGTGCCAAAGCTGCGAAAGCTGCATTTCGGCATGAGGGCCGAGATCAGTCGCCAATTCGCCAAAGCCAAGCGCTTGGGGTAACCCGAGTGCATTAAGCTTGGCAAAGGTCGGGCCAAAGAGATGGAATTCAAAGGGGAAGAGCAGCGAGATGCCGGAGACCGAAATCGAGATGCCAAGCACGACAACCGACCAGAAAATCAACTTTTGACCTGCGTTGAATTTGCGTGCTGGGGGATGAACGCCTTTGGAAAACAGGCCACCACCAACAGCGAGCCATTTCAGATCGTGCTTGTTGGGAATGTTGTGAGCAATCCAGAAGACCGTGACCAGAGCAAGACCAAGCATGAAAGCCCACGACAGGTTATTGTGCGCCCATTTGCCTGCGATGATCACTGGGGCGTAGGCTTCGTGACCAATAAGCGGGATAATGGCGACGCGGCCAAAAAGCAGGGCGAGACCTGTAATCCCCAAGACAACGAATGAGCCAGCGAGAAGCCAATGGCCGAAGCGCTCGACCGCTGAAAACCGCGTTATGGTTTTTCCGGTTTTCTCGCCATCGATGCGGATTTTGCCCCGGAGCGCATAAAAGAGAGCCAGAACGCCAAACATACCAAGAAGAAGCCAACCGCCATAGGTGCGGAGCGGTCCGTCGCGGAACTGGAGCCATGCCATGCCACCATCTTGGACCAAAACGGCAGAGGCGGGGCTGCGTGAGGAGGTGCTTACCTCGGCCTTATCGTAGCGCAAAGCGCGCCAGAAATCTGAATCAGACACGCCGCCAAGGGTGCCGAGTTGCTCGGTTGTAGCCTTCGCAGCCTCGGGGTTGCCGAGGTTTTCGCTGCGGAAGCTATCGTCGAGTTTGAGTTTGTTTTGCCGCGCCATGATGTCATCGAGGGTTTGAGCCCCCCCGGTCGCGCTGCGGTCCGCGGCGGATGCGTCTTGTGCTGCTGCGGGCGCTGGCGCATTTGCCAACGTAAGGAGCAGCATCGGGAGCAAGAGGAGGAGCTTTTTCAGGGGCATCGCCTTCACCGGATGATCGCGTTTCAAGGAATTTTAATGAAAGAGTCCATGGCGCCTTTGAGGGCGCCATGGAAAGGTCTGGGCTGGCCTAGATGGCCAAGACCCTGATCAGTTTGCCTTTTTCTCGTAGGCAGTGCCCCAGCCCCAAGCACCAGAGCCAAAGCCGCGTGCAACAACACGTTCGCGGTAGATGTCAGAGACCATATCGCCGTCCCCTGCGAGGAGGGCCTTGGTCGAGCACATCTCAGCGCAGATCGGCAATTTGCCTTCTGCGATCCGGTTGCGGCCGTATTTGGCGAACTCGGCAGTGGAGTGGTCCTCTTCCGGGCCTCCGGCGCAGAAGGTGCATTTGTCCATCTTGCCGCGCGAACCAAAGTTTCCGGCTTGCGGATACTGCGGAGCGCCGAAGGGGCAGGCGTAGAAGCAGTAACCGCAACCAATGCAAAGATCTTTGGAGTGCAGAACAATGCCGTCATCGGTCTGGTAGAAGCAGTCCGTTGGGCAGACGGCCATGCAAGGCGCGTCAGAGCAATGCATGCAGGCGACCGAAATGGAGCGTTCGCCCGGGCTTCCGTCGTTGATGGTTACCACGCGGCGGCGGTTGATGCCCCATGGAACCTCGTGCTCGTTCTTACAAGCGGTGACGCAGGCGTTGCACTCGATGCAGCGCTCGGCGTCGCAGAGAAATTTTGCGCGTGCCATATCTGTCGTCTCCTCAGGCTGCTGAAATTTTGCAGAGTGTGGCCTTGGTCTCCTGCATTTGCGTCACGGAGTCGTAGCCATAAGTCTGCGCGGTGTTTGTAGATTCACCCAGTACGATGGGGTCTGCCCCTTCTGGGTATTTCGAGCGACGATCTTCGCCTTGGAAGTGACCACCGAAGTGGAAGGGCATGAAGGCAACTCCAGCGCCAACGCGTTGAGTAATCATCGCCTTCACTTTGACCTTACCACCTTCCGGACCTTCAACCCAGACCATCCCGCCATCCCGAACGCCCAAGTTATTGGCGTCGCGTGGATTGATCTCGACGAACATGTCTTGCTGAAGTTCGGCAAGCCATGGGTTCGAGCGGGTTTCGTCACCACCGCCTTCGTATTCAACCAATCGACCCGAGGTGAGAATGATCGGGTAATCTTGGCTGAAATCCTTGGCTTGGATCGACGCATAAAGCGTTGGCAAGCGGTAGAACTTGCGGTCTGCGTAGGTTGGGTAATCGGCCACGAGGTCGCGACGGTTTGTGTAGAGCGGTTCGCGATGGAGCGGCACCGGATCGGGGAACGTCCAGACCACACAGCGGGCTTTTGCGTTCCCGAAGGGCGCGCAGCCATGCTTGATGGCCACCCGTTGGATCCCGCCGGAAAGATCGATCTTCCAGTTGGCCTTGGGGCCTCCCGCCTTTTCGATCGCGGCGCGTTCGGCTTCGGTGAGATCTTTGTCCCAGCCGAGATCCATAAGCATCTGCATGGTGAATTCGGGGTATCCATCTTGGATCTCCGAGCCGACCGAGTAGACGCCTTCTGCCAGAAGGTTCTGACCATCGCGCTCCACGCCAAAGCGAGCACGGAAGGTGAGGCCGCCATCAGCAATGGATTTAGACATATCATAGAGGTTGGGTGTACCCGGATGCTTCATCTCGGGGGTGCCCCAGCATGGCCACGGCAGGCCATAATAGTCACCATCGCAAGGTCCGCCATCGGCGCGCAACGACGTTTTGTCAAACGTATGCTGATTGGCCATATGCAGTTTGATACGCTCGGGCGACTGTCCCGTGTAGCCGACCGTCCACATCCCACTGTTAAATTCACGGGTGATGTCCTCGATCATCGGTACATTCTCGGATTCCATCGAGATGTTCCGCAAGAGACGGTCTGCGAAATCGAACTTCTTTGCGAAGAGCGTGATGATCTCGTGGTCAGTCTTCGATTCGAAGAGCGGTGCCATGATCTGATCGCGCCATTGCAGCGAGCGGTTCGACGCGGTGACGGACCCACGGGTTTCAAACTGCGTCGTTGCCGGCAGCAGGTAAACCCCATCAGTGCGATCGTGCAGAACAGCGGAAACAGTGGGGAAGGGATCGATCACGACAAGCGTTTCCAGCTTTTCCATCGCTGTTTTCATTTCAGTCATACGAGTCTGAGAGTTGGGCGCGTGGCCCCAGAGCACCATGACTTTGATGTTATCGTTCTGGTCGATGTTGCCAGCCTCTTCGAGCACGCCATCGATCCAGCGCGACACTGGGATACCGTTCTCGTTCATCAAGCTGCGCTCTTTGCCGTCTTTATCAACTGCGGGCTGACCATCTGGCCCTCTGAGCGTATCGAACCGACCTTTCAGCCAATCGAGATCTTCGCCCCACACTTTAGACCAATGCGACCATGCGCCGGGAGCCAGGCCGTAATAGCCGGGAAGGTCGTGCGACAGTACGCCGAGATCGGTGGCACCTTGCACGTTGTCGTGACCGCGGAAAATGTTCGTCCCGCCGCCTTCCGTGCCCATATTTCCCAATGCGAGCTGAAGCACGCAATAGGCGCGGGTGTTGTTGTTACCGTTGGTGTGCTGGGTGCCACCCATGCACCAGATCAAGGTGCCGGGACGGTTGTTGGCCAAGGTGCGTGCGACGCGCTCCAATTGGGCGCCCGGAACGCCTGTAACGCGCTCTGTCTCTTCGGGGTTCCATTTTTTCACTTCGTCGCGAATTTGATCCATGCCCCAGACGCGGGTGCGGATGAACTCCTGATCTTCCCAGCCATTTTCAAAGATATGCCAAAGAATACCCCAGATCAGTGCAACGTCCGAACCGGGACGGAAGCGCACGTATTCATCTGCGTGAGCGGCCGTACGGGTAAAGCGCGGGTCGCAGACGATGAGAGGTGCGTTGTTCTCTTCTTTGGCTTTCAGCATGTGCAGCAGCGACACAGGGTGTGCTTCTGCTGGGTTGCCGCCGATCAAGAAGATCGCTTTCGACTTGTGGATGTCGTTATAGGAGTTGGTCATTGCACCATAACCCCAAGTGTTCGCCACGCCCGACACGGTGGTCGAGTGGCAGATACGCGCTTGGTGGTCGACGTTATTGGTGCCCCAATAGGCCGCGAACTTGCGGAACAGGTAGGCCTGTTCGTTGTTGTGCTTGGCGGAGCCGAGCCAGTAGACGGCGTCTGGGCCACTCTTCTCGCGTACATCGAGCATCTTGTCCCCGATTTCGTTGATCGCTTGATCCCACGAAATCCGCTTCCAGACACCACCCTCTTTTTTCATCGGGTACTTTAGGCGACGCTCGCCATGGGCGTGCTCCCGCACCGCCGCACCTTTGGCGCAATGTGCGCCGAGGTTGAATGGGCTGTCATAGCCGGGCTCTTGACCGATCCATACGCCATTATCGACCTCTGCAATCACAGTGCAGCCAACGGAGCAGTGGGTGCAGACCGATTTCACAGTATCAACGGCGCGCGCGACGGCCGCTTGAGCATGGGCGCGTGTCACGGTGCCGCCGGTCATGCCAAGTGCGGTCAGGCCGCCGATGGCAAGACCGGTGCCGCGCAGGAAGCTACGGCGGTCAACAGATTTTTCCGTAACGGCTTGGAGCAAAGGCGACCGACCTGCGGTGCGCGCTACTCCATTTGTTTTTCTTTTCAGCATTGTTTTCTCCCTCGTAGGGTCGGGCTGTGATGAGCGAGTGGCGCTTAGAACCGGGCCAACTGGTAATAGGTGCGTGTATGGGCGTTGTCCTGCAAACCGTTGGTGGGTTGAGGCGCTGCGGCCTCGGCGGTGTCTGTGCCTGCGGTAACGGCAACAAGTGCTGCCGGGGCAGCGGTGCCCGCCAGCTTCAAGAAGTCCCGCCGTTTGACGGCTTCTTTGGTGTCATTGGAACGTGTCATGTTCGTCTCCTCTCCCGTATTCAATCTCTTCGGTGGATGCCCACCCATGTCTGCCCCGGCTGCTGCCGGGAATGGGATTTTCATGTGCCTCCCAAGCGAAAGGCCTCCCGTTCGATGTCGATGAAGATGCGGCCCAAAGTGCCCACAGGCAGGAAAAAGACAGAGCCGCGCGCCTTTTCGAGGTCGCTGTAGAAATGCCCGGCCCAAGGCGCGATGTGCCGGTTAAAGAATTCTCGTTGCTTTTCGAGTGATGCAGGCGCGCCGAAACGCCCATCAATCAGCCCGGCCATCATCTCCATCAGGGAGGCAATATTGTCTTCGGGCTCATAGACATTTGGTGCACGTGCAATCGAAAGGTCGGCCATGTCCTTGCGAAGCGTCGCGAGGGGCTTCTCGTTGAGAAAGCCAGTCAGGTAGTAGCTGGCGAAGGGCAGCAATTCGCCCCGTCCGATGCCGATAAACAGGTCGTTGAACTCGCGCTCGACAGTGGCGGCGGATGTCGCGCGAGCAAGTTTGGCCAGCGTATCAACAGCAGTGCCGAAAGGGGTCGTGTCGCCAACCAAGCGACCCAAAGCGCGCAACCGCTCTTTAGAGGGGGGATCTGCCAATAGAGCTGCCAAAAGATCGTAGACCTCAACGCGGAGGCGGTCTTCTTCGGCGATCCGGATGTCCTGTGCGGCGTCGGTCATCTTATCCTCAACTCTCGAAAGAAAAGCGCATGTGGCGGCGCGAAAGGGCGGGCGGCTCCGCGGGTTCCGGGTCTGCTAATGCCAAAACAGGTTCGTCGACCGCGAGATATTCGTCGTCGCTGAGCTCGCCGTCCTCGCTCTCGTCATTGACAGAAGGATCAGAGGCGGCCGGCGTGGCCGGCGCATTCTTTGCGGCTTCTTGTTCCGCTAATGCCAAGACGTGTTTTAAAAGACCCTTGCCCACTTGGTAGCTGGTCTTGAGGTCGGGTATCACTGTTGCCGCGTCAGAGTAATCTTCGCCGTGGTCTACAAGCCCGTCCAAATTTGCGAGCACGGGATTGCTGACCCAAAGTTTGCGAAGCGCGCGACGGCGCAGGCGCTCTGGAACTGCGGTTTGCATGAAAGCGGAAAAGTCGTCGCCCATTTCCATCAAGTCAGGGTCTTTAAGGTCCAACTCAACGAGCAGTTCTTTGTCAGTTTTTTCCTCTTGAATGCGAGCCAGCTCTTCGGCTTTGAGGCGCTGTTCATTGGCGCTCAGGGCCGCCTCTTCGGCTTTGACCCCGGCGCGACGACGCGCCCAGAAAGAGGTTTCTGACTGGGTCATGATGGCTCCCCCTGACGAAGGGAGGACGGCGAGCGGAACACATCAGCGGTCTGCCGAACGCGGGCATCGCCTTTGCCGTCTTCGACGAAATCAATGCGCTTCTTGTCACGCTGACGTTTGATGAACGGCTCTTCTTTGTGATGCTCTTCGATGAAGTCCCGCACCCAAGCGATGAGGCTGAGAGGCATTGGGACTTGTTCGATCAGTCCCTCTCCACTGTCCATGTAGTCCTGCCCCTCATAGGGCGATGCAGTGATGTGCGTGGCGATCCAAGGCATGTCAGAAGTGCCTTCGCGGTCTTCTTGGAGAACAACGATCAGCCCCGGTGTCTTGCCGCTCAGGCCGACTTGATACGCCTCCGTATCGGAGGACCAGAGATCGAGGGTAAGAGTAGCGGCGTGGTATTCGGCCACGTCACCTTCCGACCGCAGCTCGTGCCAATTGGCGGGGCCAGCTCCGGGAAGAACAGCTACCACTTTCCATGACCACTTCGCCCAACGGGTTACACCCGGCGAGCGTCGGACAACGATTCCGACCGGCAATGATGCGCGGACGAGTGGCATTGACTGGTTCCCTCCCTCGGACTTTCCGTCCCTTTGGAGACAAGCATGAGGGCGAGGCAAGGCCGATCGCAAAGTAAAAATGCGCGAATCACCTGATTATTTTTGAAGCACTCAGGCGAGTGGACATTTTGTCCACTAATGCCAGAAGGTCGGATTCGGGGTTGGACACAATGTCCCGCGCGCTTTTTCAGAGTGAAATAGTCGGAATATAAATGGCCGCTTTCCGGCGCGAATCACCTACAAACATGTGTGGAGGCCTTTACGGAACCGCGGAAATCGTGCCTAGCTGACATCCGCTCGGGGGGGGATGTCGAGCGAGTTTTGCGCGCCGGAGAGGGAGAGTGATGTCTAAGCAATTGATATTGTGCGACTGTTTGGGGAGCCAGAAGCTTGACCCTTCGGCGCTTTCTGCCGCTACCGGGTTGCGGTGTTCGAAAGTGCACAAAGCGCTCTGTACGACGGAGATTGCATCGGCTGCGGCTGCCATTGAAGCAGGAGATGCCTTGATCGCCTGCGCCCAAGAGACGCAGCGCTTTTCCGAGGTTGCGGAGGAGTTGGAGGTTGACACACCACTTTTTGTCGATCTCCGCGACAGGGCCGGATGGAGCGACGCGAAAGTTTCGACACCCAAGATGGCGGCTTTGATTGCGGACGCGCTTTTGCCTGCGCCGCAAATCAAAACAGTCGATGTAGCGTCTGAGGGGCGCTGCCTGATCTTGGGGTCGGCTGCGGTGACATTGCCGGCTGCAGAGCGGCTCGCCGAGACGCTAACGGTGACGGTGCTGTTAGAGGAGGACGAAGACCTGCCGCTGTCGCGCGCCTTCGAGACCGTACGTGGACGGATGGTGGGCGCTGAGGGAACGTTAGGTGCCTTTACTGTCAAAATTGATGCGCTGCAATTGCTGGAGCCCGGTGGACGGGGAGCCTTTAGCCTGTCCTTGCCAAGAGATGGGGCGCGGACGGAATGCGATATAATCCTTGATCTTTCAGGGCGCTCATCGCTGTTTCCCGCGCCTCACAAGCGCGACGGTTATTTGCGTGCTGATCCAGGGAGCATGCCTGCGGTCGCTGAGGCCGTGTTTCAGGCAGCGCAGCATGTGGGTACTTTTGAAAAGCCGCTATTTTTGCGATTGGAGAGCCATTTGTGCGCCCATTCACGGGCGTCTCAAACAGGATGTTCGCGCTGTATCGATATTTGCCCAACGGGCGCGATCCAGCCGGATGGTGACCACGTTGCACTCGATCCGATGGTCTGTGCCGGATGCGGAGCCTGTTCATCGCTTTGCCCGTCCGGGGCAATTTTATATGATGCACCGCCCGTCGATCATCTGCTGACGCGGATGCGGGCGATGCTCGAAGCCTATCGGAACGCAGAGGGCGCCACGCCGCGTGTCTTGGTGCATGATCTGGAGCACGGCGCAGAGATGATCGCGCTGTCGGCGCGGTTTTCGCGGGGGTTGCCGGGCGATGTTTTGCCACTGGGCGTGTCCGCGCTGGTTGGCTTTGGGCATGCCGAGGCTTTGGCGGCATTGGCGATGGGCTTTGCCTGTGTCGATGTATTGGTATCGCCGAAAACCGAGCGTGACCCGTTAGAGCGCGAAATGCGGTTGGCAGAAGCAATGGGCGGTGCGGGCAAAATACGCCTGTTGGATCCGAACGAGCCGGATCAGCTTTGTGAGGCACTTTATGGGGTAACGGTTCAAGCGACGTTGGCAGAAACTGTTTTGCCGATGGGTGGGCGGCGGCAAGTGGCGCGGCTTTCTGCGAAGGCGCTGATGGTCGGTGTCGAGGCCCCGGTCGCTCTCCCTCAAGGGGCACCCTATGGTGCGGTTTTGGTTAATGCGGAGAGCTGTTCGCTTTGCCTTTCATGTGTTTCGCTTTGTCCCTCAGGTGCCTTGCTCGATAATCCCGATCGGCCTGAACTGCGCTTCCAAGAGGATGCCTGTTTGCAATGTGGGATCTGCGCGAAAGCCTGCCCTGAGAAGGCTATTACTCTGGAGCCCCAATTTGATCCCACAGAGGCGGCGTTGAAGCAGCGGGTTCTGAATGAAGAAGAGCCGTTTTGCTGTGTTGAATGCGGTGCGGCGTTTGGGGTGAAATCCACGATTGAAAAGATCATGGAAAAGCTTGCTGGGAAGCATTCGATGTTCCTTAGCGAAGGTGCTGGGCGGCTCATTCAGATGTGTGACAATTGCCGGGTGACTGCTCAGGCGCATGGTAAGGACAATCCCTTTACGATGGGGGATCGCCCGAAGCCCCGCACGACCGATGATTACCTGTCCAAGCGCCGGGACCACTAACCGCCAGACGACCGATATCAAAGCCGCAGCGTCCCATGGCGGCCGCCGCAAAGAGGAGAAGAAGAGATGGATGACGAATTCAACATGTCCTTGCGGAAGTTCCTCAAGCAGGTGGGGGTGACCTCTCAGCAAGCTATTGAAGAGGCTATGCGCGCAGCGGGGCCTGCGGTTACAGGCAAAGAGGTGACGGCGCGCATGGTGCTGACAATTGACGGTGTGGGGTTGACCCACACAGTTGAAGGCAAAATTAAAGGACCAACAGAATGAGCCTGACGCGCGACGGAGTTTTAGAACTTCTCAAAAGTGTCACAGATCCAGTGACGGGCAAGGATATCGTGACGGCTGGTTTGGTGAAGGCGCTGACGGTTGAACCGGACGCTGTACGGTTCGTGATGGAGATTGATCCAGCCTATTCGAAGCGAATGGAAGCGGCGCGGTCCGAAGCCGAGGCGCTTTTGAAGGCTGCTCCAGGAGTGGCACGCGTTTCTGTAGCAATGACGGCGCATAGCGCTGCGGCACCGCCTCCGAGCTTGAAGGGGGGCGGCCATGGTCATGATCATTCGCATGGGCATTCACACGGCGCAAAGGCGCAGGGTCCAGAGCAGATCCCGGGCGTAGCTCATGTGATTGCAATTGCTTCGGGCAAGGGTGGGGTCGGGAAATCCACCGTATCGGCCAATATTGCCGCGGCGTTCGCGGCCGAGGGCAAGCGCGTTGGACTCTTGGATGCCGATGTTTACGGGCCTTCGCAGCCGCGTATGTTGGGGGTCTCGGGCCGTCCTGCAAGCCCTGATGGCAAGACAATCCTGCCATTGCGAAACCATGGCGTGACATTGATGTCGCTCGGTCTTTTGACGCAGGAAGATGAAGCGGTGGTTTGGCGCGGTCCCATGCTTATGGGGGCGTTGCAGCAGATGCTTTTTCAGGTGCAATGGGGCGCGTTGGATGTGTTGATTGTGGACCTGCCGCCCGGGACGGGCGACGTCCAGATGACGCTTTGTCAGAAGGCGAAGATTGACGGAGCGGTCATCGTTTCGACCCCACAGGATATTGCGCTGCTCGATGCTCGAAAAGGCATTGATATGTTTAAGAAACTTGGAACGCCAATTCTGGGGCTGATCGAGAACATGTCGACGCATATTTGCTCGAACTGTGGGCATGAAGAACATATCTTCGGTCATGGCGGCGTGGCGCGTGAAGCGGAGAAACTTGGGGTGCCGCTCTTGGCAGAAATCCCTCTCCATCTCGATATCCGAACCGCGGCAGATGGCGGCGCGCCTATTGTGGTGTCAAAGCCCCAAAGCGCTCAGGCGAAGGCGTTTAGAGACTTGGCGCGACAGCTGATCGCGCAGGGTGTGGCATGAGCCAATTGCCGGTGTTTCCGCCCCTTTTGACAGGCTTGGCGGCGGGACCGGCCAACCCAGTGGCGATTGCTGTCGCGCAAGCTGAGCGCGGCGTTGAGGCAGGTTTGCTCGTATGGTCGCAGACGGAAGAGCGGCTGCGCGCTGCTTTGGTGTTGGCACCGGAAACGCATTTGGAAGAGGCAATGGCCGGGATCGTGGCCTGTGCCGTCGCCATGCAAAATGCGCTGGGCGTTCTGGCACCGCCAGAGACTTCGGTTCATCTCGATTGGACCGGAGAGTTACGGCTCAACGGGGCGCATGTGGGTGGATTGCGGATGATCTGCCCGGAGACAGATGCAAAGGCAGAGCCGCTTTGGATGGTGGTCGCATTAGACCTAACTTTGCGCTTGCCGGACAATCTTGAGCCGGGACAGACGCCAAATTGGACTGCACTCAATCAGGAAGGTTGCGGCGAGGTTGATGGTATCACGCTGTTGGAGACATGGGCGCGTCACTCGCTCCTGTGGCTTAACGGGCTGGATGACCCGGCTGGTCGCAGCGCGCTTTACCGTGAGTGGAAAGGGTTGGTGTGGAACCTTGGCAAGGAAACCTCCGTTGCTTTGCCGGGGGAGACATTACGAGGCATGTTCCTTGGGGTGGATCAGAATTTCGGCATGATCCTCAAAACCGGAGACGATACCCGATTGCTGCCTCTGACGCGAATATTGGAAAGGAACTGAGATGCTTTTGGCGCGCGCGATCCATTTCGATGAAAGTGATACGTTCGTTTTCCATAACCCGGCGCGCACCGGGGAATGGGCCATTTCAGGGGGCTTTGAGTTTTCCAACTGGACTGACGGCGACTTGACGGGAAAGGCGCGTCAAGCGTTCTCAAACGGCTGGCTCGGGGTGGAAACATTTGGACGAGTGACTTTCGTTGCCGTCACGCGCATTGAAACTGGAGAGCTGGACTGGCTCACAGAGCGGCTAACAGAGCATTTTATGACAATTTACGGTGCGCCATCAATCGAAGTGGCGCGACCTGTCGCTGAGGAAGAGTTACGCCAGATGATGGAGATTTGTGCCGATCACGCGCCAAATACGTTGCTTACGGTGATGCGAGAGCTGACCGAGGCCGGAGTGAAGGAGCAATATCGTTTCATCGAGGCGTCAGATGCAGGACTGGATCAATTCGCGATCCACTCGGTTCCGGAGGAATAAGAAAAGGGCTTCTGGACACCCTTTTCTTCGTGAAAAAATTCGGGATTATTTTGTTGAGGCGTTGAAAACAAAGAGTTGTTGGCCACCTATTTGATAGTTCTCGATCAATTCCTTGGCCCTTGGGGAGGTGAGCCATGCTTCGAGTTTCGCGGCTGCATCTGCTTTGACATGGGCGTGTTTTTCCGGGTTTACCGGCATGTAAGCGTATTGGTTGAAAAGCACTGGGTCGCCTTCGAACGCAATAGCGAGATCGGCCTTGTTGGCGAAGTTTAACCAGCTAGCCCGGTCTGCGAGGATATAGGCGTTCATCCCGGCCGCCGTATTTAGGGCAGCGCCCATGCCTTGACCTACAGAGGCATACCAGTCGCCTTCGGCGGTAACGCCTGCGTTTTGCCAAAGAGCCAATTCCATTTTGTGGGTTCCGCTATCGTCGCCTCGGCTGACAAACTTTGACTTGGTCGCCTCGATGGCTTTGAGAGCATCAGCGGCTGTCGCGCTTGTTTTTATCCCTGCAGGATCAACAGAAGGTCCAATAATGACAAAGTCATTGTACATAATCTCGCGACGGTGAGTCCCGTTGCCCTCAGCCAGCCACTTTTCTTCGGCTTTTCGGGAATGCACGAGCACGGCATCGACGTCACCATTCGCCCCCAATTCGAGCGCCTGACCTGTGCCAACGATCAAGAGCTGAACGTTCAGGTCTATGTCTTTTGCAATTTCGGGCAGAAGCACTTCGGCAAGGCCAGAGTTGGCAAAAGAGGTGGTGACCGACAGCTTTATATTCTCGGCCGCAGCGAATGTCGCAGTCAGGGCAAGTGATGTAGCAATCAGAAAAGCTTTTGGTGTCATGGCAACAAGTCTCCTTTGAGATATGCGCGCGCCATTGCTGATTGAGGCGCGTCAAAAAATTGAGTTTTTGGAGTAGACTCGATCAGTTTTCCGGCGTGCAGAAACCATATTTCATCGGCAAGCCTGCGGGCTTGGCCATGGTCATGGGTGGCCATTACGATCCGGGTGCCTCGGTCGCGCGCATCGCAAAGGATCGCTTCTATGTCGCGGGTTGCTCGGCTGTCTAGATTGGCGCAGGGTTCATCAAGAAAGAGCACATCTGGCGCAAGAATGAGGGCCCGTGCGAGGGCAAGTTTTTGCTTTTCGCCGCCGGACAGAACCATGGCTGACTGCTGGAGCACTTTACCTAGCCCTACCTTTTCGCCCAGTTCGGCGGCTGTGGTCTGGGCTGATTTGCGAGGTACACCGCGCAAGAGCAGGGGAAAAGCTATATTGTCGAGCACGCTGCGACGTAGGATGGTTGGAGTTTGAAAGACGAAAGCCTGCCGAAGGCGGGCCTCTTCTGCGGTGATTTGCCAATCAATTTGCCCGCGCGTGGGGCGTTCGATCCCATGCATGGTTTTGAGCAGCGTGGTTTTGCCTGACCCATTTGGACCCATGAGAATGGAAATTCCGCGCCCCTCCAAGCGGTGTGAGAGCGGACCAAGGATGGTGCGACCTGATCGGCGCACTTCGATTGACGTTAGATTAAGTGGGAGGATTGGCGCTACCATCTGCTGCCCCGTTCCGTGCGCGAGAGGCCATGGACCGCAAGATTGACCAAGATCGCCATTCCTATCAGTACGAAACCCAAAGCGAGCGCGAGGCCAAACTCCCCTTTGCCCGTTTCAAGAGCGATGGCGGTTGTGAGCACGCGGGTGACATGATCGATATTTCCACCCACGATCATGATCGCGCCGACCTCACCTATGGCGCGCCCAAATCCTGCGAGCGCAGCTGTCAAAAGTGCGCGACGACCGTCCTTGATAAGGGTCATGACGCGTTGGAGGCGCGTTGCATTGAGAGAGATCAGCAGATCATGGTAATCAGCCCAGAGTTCGCGGATCGCCTGATGCGATATCGAAACGATGATCGGCGTGATAATGATCACCTGCGCGATGATCATAGCGGTGGGCGTGAAGAGCAAACCCAAGACGCCGAAAGGACCGGAGCGCGACAGCATAATATAAACGAAAAGGCCAACGACCACCGGGGGCAAGCCCATCAGAGCGTTAATGATAGCAATAACAATCCGGCGATAGCGAAAGCGGTTTACAACGAGCCAGGCACCAAGTGGCAGTCCGATTGCCGAGGCAATCAATGTGGCGGTAACTGTGACTTGCAATGAGAGCAAAGTTATTTCGACCAAATCCGGGTCAAACCCGAAGATCAGACGTGCAGCCTGATACAGTGCCTCCCAGATTTTATCCATCTTATCCGTCCGTTGTGCCGGCTCTACCTGCGTTCAATGTGGGGTTACACGCTGCGCTGCGTGGAGAAAATGGTCATTTTGGGGGTTTGTAGAAGCAAAGATGGACATTTTGTCCCGATTGTTTTTGTGAAGACTAGAGCTTCTTTTGTGCATGACACCATTTGAGGACGGAATCGAAATCAGCTGGGATTTCTTCGCCAAAACCGTCGACAAAGAAATTGAAGGCGCCGAGATTACCGCGACTGACGGAGGTGAGCACAGGAATGTCGCGCGCAATGGCTTCTGCAATCACCGACCGAAATCCTTTGCCGTCTACTTCGGTTTTGCCAAACTTGTTCACGACACAAAGATGCGGGGATTTTGAAAGAGCAGTTTCAGCAAGGCCAACTGCGGTTTCGAGCGAAGCAGGGTCGAGACGACAGCCCGTTGAGTGCATGCCGAGATTTTGACTGATCCGCACAACGCGATCAGCGGCTAGAACGTGCAGGTCCATATCGCAACGTGACATTGGCTGGCCTTCAGAGTTGGCTTGCACTGCTCCGGCGAGAAACCATCCGTCCGCAAGTAGGTGCTCGGCAACGGAAAAGAGCAAGCGATCCGCAGCGCCTTGGCCTTCCGCGACAAGATAGCCCAACATAGCCGTTTCCTCTTCGAATTTGAGGTCTGATGCCCCTTGTCTGCCTTCGGGGCTTCTCCCACTATGCAGCAAACCGTGAAAGAACACAGATGACGCGCGCGAACAAGACAGACCAAACTCCGCTTTTACCCGATCCTTCGCTGCCGGGGCTAACCCGAAAGATTGGAGGAACCGATCATCTTGGTAAGGCGGTGGAACTATCGGTTGTCGAAGAGAGGCCTTTGACCATCTATCTGAATTCGCAAGAAATAGTGACGGCGATGACCATTGGTGATTATCCCGATTATCTGGCAGTGGGTTTTTTGAAGAACCAAGGCATGCTGCGGGCTGATGATGTGATCACACAAGTGGACTATGATGATGATCTGGAGGTCGTAGTCGTCCGGACCGAGCGGAAAACCAGTTATGAAGAGAAGGTCAAGAAAAAGACCCGCACCTCTGGCTGTGCAGTCGGCACGGTATTTGGTGATATGATGGAAGGGTTGGAAGGGCTGACACTGCCAGATGCGACGGTAAAGACCTCGTCGCTTTATACGTTAGCGAAAGAGATCAATACGCTGCCGTCTCTCTACCTTGAAGCTGGCGCGATTCATGGCACGGTCTTGTGCGAAGGGGATCGGGTTTTGGTCTATATGGAAGATGTTGGGCGACATAATGCCGTGGATAAAATCGCAGGTTGGATGTTTCAGCACGGGGTCTCATCACAAGGAAAGTTGCTTTACACGACGGGCAGGCTGACCTCGGAGATGGTGATCAAAGCCGCCTTGATGGGCGTTCCAGTCCTGGCCAGCCGCTCGGGTTTTACAGCTTGGGGGGTTGAAATTGCGCGTCAGGTTGATCTGACTCTGATCGGTCGGATGCGGGGACAGCGCTTCGTTTGCTTAGCTGGGGAACATCGTTTGCAGCGCGATGCGGCGGTTGCCGGGGAAGAAGAGGATCGCCGTCATCGGCGCAAGGGAGCGATGGATGACTGAACTGTTAAAGACGCGGGTCGGTGGGGTGATCCTTGCAGGTGGAAAAGCCACGCGCATGGGCGGTGGTGACAAAGGGATGCGCGCAGTTGGTGATCGGCGACTGATCGATCATGTGATCACGCGAATTACGCCACAGGTGGCGCAGGTTGCATTGAATGCCAATGGCGACGCTGCACGGTTCTCCGAGTTTGGCCTGCCGGTGCTGGCGGATGGTTTGCCGGACTACCCTGGGCCATTGGCCGGAGTTTTGGCTGGAATGGATTGGGCGGCGGAACAAGGTTTTGACGCCGTTGTTTCGGTGGCGGCAGATACGCCATTTTTCCCGATGAATTTGGTGAAGGACTTGTCCCAACATGCGGGGCCGTCTGGTCTGTGTTTGGCGGCAAGTCCGGACGAGACGGGACGCATACAGCGTCAGCCTACTTTTGGGCTTTGGCCTGTCGCGTTGCGACATGATTTGCGCGCAGCTTTGGTGGATGGGCTTCGCAAGATCGTGATCTGGACCGAGCGGCATAAAGCGGGTCAGGCTGTATTCGTTGAGACTGCGAACCCGTTTTTCAACGTGAATACGCCTGATGAGCTTTTGCAGGCAGAAGCGATAGCGAGGCGTTTAGGATGAGGGTGTATGGCGTCACAGGCTGGAAAAACACAGGAAAGACCGGGCTTGTCGAGCGTTTGGTCACAGAAATAACGGCACGTGGGTATTCGGTTTCGACGCTAAAACATGCTCATCACGCCACGGATGTGGATCATCCCGGACGGGATAGTTATCGGCACCGGGAAGCTGGGGCGCAGGAAGTGATTGTTTCGTCCCCAAATCGTTGGGCAGTGATGCATGAGTTGCGCGGGGAGGCCGAGCCAAGCATGATGGAGTTGATTGCCAAACTTGCGCCAGTGGACTTGATTTTGGTCGAAGGCTACAAGCGCGAAACCCATCCGAAAGTGGAATGCTTTCGGGAGGCTGCGGGCCGCCCATTGATGGCGCTCGAAAACTCGACAATCCGTGCCGTTGCATCAGACACCGCACATGGCGGTCTGTCGGTTCCATTGATGCAGCTCGATGACACGCGTGGGATTGCCGATTTTATTCTGCAAGAGGTTGGTTTGTGAACTTCGACGAGATCATCATCGTAGATTGGTCTGCTGCGTCGAAGCCCGGGCGCGGCAAGGATTCGATCTGGATTGGTCAAGCGGGCGGATCTCGATTGGCTCCGGTCAATCCAGCCACGCGTACAGAGGCTATGGAGATTTTACGTGACCGTATCGCCGCAGCTCGAAGTGCTGGGCGAAAGGTCTTGATTGGGGCGGACTTTCCATTTGGGTATCCTAAGGGGTTTGCCGAAGCCTTGACTGGAAAATCGGGGGCTCTCGCTGTTTGGGAATGGCTGGAGGCTTCGGTTGAGGATGGGGCCGATAATGCCAACAACCGTTTTGCATTGGCAGATCAGATCAATCAAAAAATGGGCAAAAACGCTCCATTTTGGGGGCGGCCTAGGTCTTTGAGATTGGCGCATCTTCCAGAAAGAGGTCGCGACCGGGGAGAGATGAGATTTGCCGAGCGGCGGCGTGTAGAAGCGCACGAACCCGGTACGCAACCTGTTTGGAAGCTCTACACGACGGGGTCAGTTGGCAGTCAAGCGCTGACGGGGATTGCAAGATTTGCCAAGCTTAGGGCGGAATTGGGTGCCATCTGCGCGGTTTGGCCGTTTGAGAACATTGAGGCTGCGGAGGTGGTTTTTGCGGAGGTTTGGCCGTCACTCATGCGCTCGGAGGTCAAAGCCGTTGAGGGGCTTTATCCGTGTCGAGATGCCGCGCAAGTCGATGTTTTGGCGCGCGCTTTAGCTGCTGCGCCTTTGGCGCCGCTTTTTGAGACAGGAGAGTCACCGGAAGTCTTGGCAGAAGAAGGTTGGATTTTGGCGGCGGGCAAAGCCGAGCTGTTATGTTTAGGGATTGAGGAGCCCTCAATGCTAACCCCACCTCGGCTGCGGAATGACTGTTTTGCCATGCCACAGGGGGTGGAGTGGATACCTGTTGACGCCGCCCAAGAACGATTGCGTATGGCGCTCGTTCCCTTGGCGACAACAGAAGTTTTACCTGTTGCACAAGCCGGTGGACGAGCTTTGGCGGCAGATGTAGTCGCGCGTCGATCAAACCCTGCACGCGCAAACTCAGCGGTAGATGGCTATGCTTTCGCAAAGAATAGTTTGCTCGGCGAAGGGCCCTATACCTTACCGCTTGTGTCTGGTCGTGCTGCGGCTGGGCAACCATTTGCCGGGGTTGTTGGCATAGGACAAGCCGTTCGCATTTTGACAGGGGCAATTCTGCCTGAAGGGGTGGACACTGTTGTTTTGGAAGAGGATTGCGCCATTGATGCCCGGCGTGTGGCGTTTGATGGACCAATCAAGGCGCGGATTAACACCCGCAAGGCCGGCGAAGATGTGGCCGAAGGGGAGATCGCATTAAGTGCGGGGCGCAGGCTCGCGCCGTCCGATTTGGCACTTTTGGCGGCATTGGGGATTGGTGAGGTTGTTGTTCGTCGGCCCTTAAGGGTGGCGGTTTTGTCGACAGGCGATGAGATCGTAGCGGAAGCGGGTGCCCCGGCTTTGGCGCACCAGATCCATGATGCCAACCGACCGATGCTTCTGGAGATGGCGCGGCGCTGGGGGTTCGCCCCGGTGGACCTAGGCCATGTTGTGGATGATCCTGAGCAGATTGCAGCGCGGTTGGACGTCGGAGCACGCACGGCGGATGTCGTGTTGACCTCTGGCGGAGCTTCGGCAGGAGACGAGGACCATGTGAGCCATTTGCTTCAGACGCGGGGCCAGCTTTCCAGTTGGCGGATCGCAATGAAACCAGGGCGACCCTTGGCAATGGCCCTTTGGCAAGGTGTGCCTGTACTGGGCTTGCCCGGGAACCCTGTGGCGGCCTTTGTGTGCGCGCTGATCTTTGGCTATCCCGCACTATCAAAAATGGCGGGCGTGGGGTGGCGTAAACCTCAGGCTTTCATGGTGCCCGCTGCTTTTTCCAAGCAAAAAAAGGCTGGGCGACGAGAGTACTTGCGCGCACGGATGACGCATGATGGTCACGCCGAGGTCTTTGCGTCCGAGGGGTCCGGTCGGATTTCAGGCTTGAGTTGGGCGGAAGGTTTGGTCGAATTACCCGATGACGCAATGGACATTGTGCCCGGCATGCCTGTGCACTTTCTGCCATTTGGCAGTTTTGGGCTTTAGACTTTGCGTATCAAATAAGCTGTCGCGTCTTCCAGATCGAAAGTATCCACCAATTCATTGCCAGATTCGGCGCAATAATGCGGGACGTCGATTACAGCGGCAGGATCGGTTGCGACCAGCCGAAGCACTTGGCCGTTTCCCATAGTGGACAGGCGTTTCCGTGCTTTCAGCACTGGGAGGGGACAAAGCAGTCCTCTTGCGTCGATTTCAAAGTTCCAGGGGCTATCATCGGTCATGGCGCAAGATGTAAGTGGATGGTCGGGAACTGTCCACTCTCAGAAGAGCGAGCGTGACAGAGTGCGCGCACCTTCTGCTCTTTTTGGAGCGGGACAGCAAGACAGGACGGGATATATCGATGACGGCGGATCAGAACGGCATCTGGAAATCGGGCCGCGGCAAGGGTCGCAAAACGCCCAAAGGTCGGCAGTTTGACGATGCTGCCATGGCGGAGGTTCAGGCTCTCTTGGGCGATGCGCCGCGCCGTCGAGATCTGCTGATAGAGTTCCTGCATTTAATCCAAGATGAGTTTGGGCATTTGTCTGCGGCGCATTTGCGCGCATTGGCGGAAGAGATGCGCCTTTCCATGGCCGAAGTTTGGGAAGTGGCGACGTTTTACGCCCATTTCGACCCACGCCGTGAGGCAGACGCGCTGCCGCCTGATTTGACCATCCGCGTTTGCGACTCGCTTTCATGCGAATTGGCAGGCTCAGAGGCGCTCTTGAAGGCTTTGCAAGCTGGGCATGATCCGGCGCGGGTGCGTGTATTGCGTGCGCCCTGCATGGGACGTTGTGATACGGCGCCTGTGGCAGAGGTTGGTCACCGTCACGTGGATCACGCGACACCTGATTTGATCTCGGCAGTGATCGCGTCGGGCGACTTTCATCCTGAGATACCCAACTATGAGACCTTCGCGGCCTATCGGGCAAAGGATGGCTACAGAAAGCTCTTGTCGCTGCGGCAGACGGGTGATTGGGAGCAGGTGCAAGAAGAAGTCTTGGCCGCCGGACTGCGTGGACTTGGCGGGGCCGGTTTTCCGTCAGGTAAGAAATGGGGTTTCGTGCGCGCCAATTCAGGGACGCGTTATCTGGCGGTGAACGGCGACGAGGGTGAACCTGGTACATTCAAGGATCGCTTCTATCTTGAGCGGCAACCGCATCTGTTTCTTGAAGGGATGTTGATCGCGGCCTGGGCTGTGGAAGCCGAGAAGTGCTTCATTTATATGCGCGATGAGTATCCAGCTGTTCTGACGATCCTTCGGTCCGAGATCGCGGCATTGGAGGATGCAGGTATCGTGGCGCGCGGTTACATCGATCTTCGGCGCGGCGCAGGTGCATATATCTGTGGCGAAGAAAGCGCGATGATCGAGTCCATAGAAGGTAAGCGAGGCATTCCGCGACTTCGTCCACCTTTCGTGGCGCAGGTCGGGATTTTTGAACGGCCAACGTTGGTGCATAACGTCGAGACGCTGATTTGGGTAGCGCGGATCTGCCGCGAAGGTGCGGCGGTCTTGAACGCCACAGAGAAGAATGGGCGCAAGGGGCTGCGCTCTTATTCCGTCTCGGGTCGTGTCGCAAAGGCGGGTGTTTATCTGCTGCCTGCAGGGTCGACGATCACGGATATCATTGCAGCGGCCGGTGGCATGGCCGAGGGGCATCGTTTCAAGGCATATCAGCCGGGTGGACCATCATCCGGGCTATTGCCCGCCTCGATGGCCGATGTTGTGCTCGATTTCGATACACTTCAGCCGCACGGCACATTTATCGGGTCAGCAGCAGTTGTCGTGCTGTCAGATCATGACAGTGCAAAGGCTGCTGCACTGAACATGCTAAAGTTTTTTGAGAGCGAGAGCTGTGGACAGTGCACGCCTTGCCGGGTGGGCTGCGAGAAGGCTGTGAAGCTTATGCAAGCACCGAAGTGGGATCGGGAGTTGCTGAACGAACTCTGCACAGTCATGGCGGACGCCTCGATTTGTGGCTTGGGCCAAGCAGCACCCAACCCGATTAAACTCGTTATGAAGCATTTTCCGGAAGAGGTTTGAACGATGACCGAAATGATCACATTCTCCCTCGACGGACGCGATGTGGCGGCAAAGCCCGGCGAGACGATTTGGGATGTTGCAAAGCGGCACGGCACGGATATTCCACATCTGTGTCATAAGGACCAAACGGGCTACCGAGCTGATGGCAATTGCCGCGCTTGTGTGGTGGAGGTTGATGGGGAGCGCACGCTGGCGGCATCATGCTGCCGGAACCCAGCAAACGGCATGGTGGTGAAGACTGCAAGCGAGCGGGCGACCAAGGCGCGAGCTATGGTGGTGGAACTGCTATTGGCTGATCAGCCGACGCGGCTTGAGGCCCATGATTACTCGTCGCATTTGTGGGATATGGCTGACGCGAGTGGAGTTTCAGAAAGCCGTTTTCCCAAATTAGCAGAAGGGCATATCCCGCTTCTCGATGATAGCCACGTCGCGATGCGGGTAAACTTGGACGCTTGCATCCAATGTGGCCTATGCGTTAGAGCTTGCCGCGAAGTGCAGGTCAATGATGTGATTGGTATGGCGGGACGGGGGCATGATGCTTACCCGACTTTTGATTTCGCAGATCCAATGGGCGACTCAACCTGTGTGGCTTGTGGCGAATGCGTGCAGGCCTGCCCGACAGGGGCATTGATGCCGGCCACAGTGTTGGATGCGGATCAGCGCGGTGATCGCGCAGATATTGATCGCGAAGTGACGTCTGTTTGCCCGTTTTGTGGCGTGGGTTGTCAGGTCAGCTTAAAGATCAAAGACGGTAAGGTGAAATATGTGGAAGGGATCAATGGTCCCGCCAACGAGGGTCGCCTGTGCGTGAAAGGGCGATTTGGGTTTGACTACATCCATCACCCACATCGCCTCACCAAGCCGTTGATCCGTAAGGAAGGCGCGCCAAAAGGGTTGAACGTGGACCCAGCCAATGCGCTGACGCATTTCCGCGAAGCGACTTGGGATGAGGCGCTGGATTTCGCGGCGAAAGGATTTTCATCGCTTAAGGATAAAGACGGTGGGCGGGCTGTGGCGGGGTTTGGTTCGGCGAAGTGCTCGAATGAAGAAGCCTATCTCTTTCAAAAGCTGATCCGCCAAGGCTTTGGTCACAACAACGTTGATCACTGCACGAGGCTTTGTCATGCGTCATCGGTCGCAGCTTTGATGGAGAATGTGGGTTCGGCGGCGGTGACTGCGACCTTCAATCAGATTGAGCATGCGGATGTAGCTATCGTGATTGGGGCTAATCCAACCGAGAACCATCCTGTGGCGGCGACATATTTCAAGCAATTCGCCAAACGAGGCGGAAAGCTGATCATCATGGATCCACGCGGAACTGCGATGAAGCGGCACGCCGCTCATATGTTACAGTTCAAGCCAGGCGCAGACGTGTCGATGCTCAACGCGATCATGCATGTGATTGTCGAAGAGGAACTTTACGATCCTGCCTATATCGAGCAATTCACCGAGAATTGGGACGCCGAGAAAGAACATCTAAAGGCTTTTAGCCCGGAGGCGATGGAGCCGATTTGTGGTATCCCGGCCGAAACTTTGCGTGCGGTCGCCCGCGACTTCGCCAAGGCCAAAGCCGGGATGATCTTTTGGGGTATGGGCATTTCGCAGCATATCCACGGCACGGATAATTCACGTTGCTTGATCGCATTGGCCCTGATGACTGGCAATGTGGGCAAGCCCGGTTCTGGTCTGCACCCGCTGCGTGGGCAAAACAATGTGCAAGGTGCGTCGGATGCAGGTCTAATCCCGATGTTCCTGCCAGACTACCAGAGCGTGACAGATGATGGCGTGCGCTCGGCATTTTCTGAGATATGGGGCTCGGGGGATTGGTCCAACGAAAAGGGGCTGACCGTCACCGAGATCCTTGACGCAGTGCACGCGGGTCAGATCAAGGGAATGTATATTCTCGGCGAAAATCCGGCAATGTCAGACCCTGACGTCACCCATGCGCGCGATGCTTTGGCATCGCTGGCGCATTTGGTGGTTCAGGATATTTTCTTGACCGAGACTGCGAATTACGCGGATGTGATCCTGCCTGCGGCGGCCTTTTATGAGAAATCTGGCACGGTGACCAACACGAACCGTCAAGTGCAAATGGGACGTCCCGCGGTTTCGCCTCCGGGTGAGGCGCGCGAAGACTGGGAAATCACGGTAGAGTTGGCCAATCGCCTTGGTTTGGGGTGGAGCTACTCTCACCCTTCTGAGGTTTTCGCTGAAATGGCGCGCGGTATGAAATCGCTTCGCAACATAACATGGGAACGCTTGGAAGCGCAGGGTGCGGTTACGTATCCGTCGCTTACTCCCGAAGATCCGGGCCAGCCGATTGTCTTTGCGGATGGGTTTCCGCGGGCCAATGGGCGGGCGAAATTCACGCCGGCGAGCGTGATTGCGCCAGACGAAATGCCAGATGCGGAATATCCAATGGTGATGACCACGGGGCGACAGTTGGAGCATTGGCACACAGGATCAATGACGCGGCGGTCGCATGTGTTGGATACCGTCGAGCCAGAAGCAAACTGCTCGCTACATCCCGCGACGCTGTCACGGCTTGGTGTGCCAGCGGGTGGGCGCGTAACTTTGGAGACACGTCGAGGACAGGTGACAATGCTTGCACGCGCGGATCGCGCAGTGGCTGAGAATATGGTGTTCGTGCCTTTTGCCTTTGTTGAAGCTGCGGCCAATATCCTGACCAATCCGGCCCTTGATCCCTATGGCAAGATCCCCGAATTCAAGTTCGCCGCTGTCAGAGTCGTGGCGGAAAACATCTGAGGTTTATCAGCGAACGCTACTGCTACGAGCGTTAATAGCAGTCTCGTTTATCTCGGCGACGTGGAATAAAAAAAGGGCGGTCAATTGACCGCCCTTTTATTTTGGTTTCGAGCCGTTTTAGAAGTTCAGCGACAAGTTGCGGTGACCCGCGTTGCACGAGGCGACAAAGAGTGCCTGATCCTCGGTCAACTGAGACAGCGCACGTGCGCCAAGTGTCGGCAAGATCGCGGCGACATAAGCTTGCAGCTCTGGCTTGACGGATGTCTCCGCCTTGGTCCGCCATTCTTTCTGCGCGGCCAGTTCTGCTAGGGACATGTCGATGGCGCCGAGCGCCTTGGCCCGATCATCTGGGGTCTTCTCCAACACACGACGTGCATCGGTAAGGCCTTTGCGAACGTCTCCAGAGCCTTCGATATCACGAACGCGCTTGCTCAGATCGTCAAGCTTTTCTGCCGTAGCGGCAGCGTCACCTGTTTCGACTTCGCTTCGCATGCCAGTGATTTCGGCTTCGAGCGCAAGAAGAGCTGGTGTGCCATTCAGCACAGCCAGAACAGTAGCGGCATCCTCATAGGCGCTGTCTGCGGCACGACGATGAGTGTTGCGCGCTTCGTCTTCGGCCTTTGTCAGCTTTTCGAAGGCTTTGTGAACCTCGTCCCAATTTGCAGGAATGGCTTTTTCCATCTCTGCGATCTGGGCCTCCAGTTCGGCCTTTTCTGCCTCCAATACGCCACGGCGGGCGAGGCTTTCCTCGTCTGAACCACGAATGCGGCTAATCCGAGTGGCAAGCGAGTTCACTTCCTTCTGCTTGCGGTTCACCTGCTTTTGAACGGCACGCACCCCCTTCAGGACCGGACGATAGTCGTCCGCTGCGGTTTGTACGACCTTCTCTGCTTCATGGACTTGAGGCACGATCGCCAATGCGGTGTCTGCGTTATCGAAAGATTTCGTCAGATCACCCTGCAAATCTTTTGGCAAATCGGCCAAATTGAGCGTGCGGATTTTTGCCAAGGCACTTGGCACGTCTCCGATCCCATTGTCCAATTGGTAGAAGACGTGGCTATCTATGCAATATTGTAGTTTCGGGTTTCGTGGTGGTGGCGCCGTTTCCGACATGTAGTTCACACGGTTGGGCAAGTAGTTCACCAGCTGAGGATAAAGGCCGGTGATCCCAAGTGCGATAAGTTGCAACGTAATGAAGGCAATAACACCTTTGTACATCATCACAGTCTTGACCGAGGCCGGGGCCACGCCGCGCAAGTAGAAAAGCGCGAAGCCGAAGGGCGGCGTCAAGAATGAGGTTTGGATGTTAAGGCCGATCATCACACCGAGCCAAACAGCGGTGATATTTGCTGTTGGGTCTGCCAGCAGGATTGGAGCCACGATAGGCACGACAACCACGGCGATCTCGATAAAGTCTAGGAAGAAGCCGAGGACAAAGATCACGCCCATGACAATGATGAACTGCATCCAGAAACCACCCGGAAGACCGAGTAGGAATTCACGCACCAGTTCTTCACCTCCGAAAGCACGGAAGGCGGCGGTGAGCATTGCCGCCCCAAGAAGAATGATGAAGACCAGAGATGTGGTTTTTGCGGTTTCCAACATGACGCCGTTCAGGGTGTCTTCTAGTTTGAAGATACGCCATCCTGACCACGCGATCGAGATAATGACCAACGTTGAACCCACAAAACCTGTGGCAATCCCGACCCAATCGCTTGCCGTGGATGCGGCCTTTAGGTTCATCGGGAAGAAGGTCAGCGCGAGTGTAATGATCCCGATACCGATCCCAGCCATGAGGGCGGGGAGATAGGTGCCGCGGTGGTTCGGACCAAGCCTGTAGCCAGCCATGACCATCGCGCCTGCAGCACCAATGGCGCCCGCTTGGTTAACCGTTGCGATGCCCGCGATGATCGAGCCCAGAACGAGGAAGATCAGTGCCAGCGGGGGAACAAGTGTGAAGAAGATATTACGCCAGAACACAGCATCACGGCGACCGTCATAAGGAACGGCAGGAGCCCGTTTTGGGTTCAAGATCGCATAGATCAGGATGTAGAGCATATAGATGCCGACGAGCATCAAGCCCGGCACAAATGCGCCAAGGAACATTTCGCCTGCGGATGTGGAACCCACGTCAAAGGGCGAGGGCATTGTCAGTTCGCCAGTTGCTTCTTTGTAGAGGGCCTTCCGTGCCGTCGACGCTTGGTCGGTTGCTGAGGCCAATTGGTCAGCCAAGATAATCAACACGATAGAGGGTGGAATGATCTGCCCCAGAGTACCCGAAGCCGCAATTGTCCCTGTCGCCAGTGAAGGCGAGTAGTTGTTCCGCAGCATGGCCGGAAGAGAGATAAGACCCATGGCAACCACGGTTGCGCCCACGATCCCTGTTGTGGCGGCCAAAAGCGCGCACACGAAAACCACAGAGATACCCAAGCCACCGGGCACCGGGCCAAACAGTTGCGCCATGGCCACCAAGAGGTCTTCAGCAATTTTTGAACGCTGAAGCATGATGCCCATAAAGATGAAGAGTGGAATCGCGATAAGCGTATCCCTCTCAACTTCCCAATAGACGCCACGAAGGTTTGTCACCCCAGCCGTCAGCCATTGGGATGGTCCACCAGAGTGGAAAAACGCGTCGACCGATCCACCAAAGAAATAACCGGAAGCGGCAGCAAGGCCGATGGTGATAATTGCAGAGCCAGGAAGCGCAAAAGCGACGGGAAAACCCGAGCCTAAGGCCGCGCCCATGATGATCATTAGGACTACGAGAAAGAAAAGTTCCATCCGGGGGTCACCTCAATGAGCGGCCGCGACATTGTCGCGTTTGCCGGGTTCGTCGCGAGAGTCTGCGACGGCTTCAAATAAAGATGACACGAATTGGATGATCATCGTCGCTGCAAAAATGGCAAGGAAGGCAGCCATTTGATACTTGATGAACATCCCGTTCGCGCCGGTTTGCGTGATTTCAAGGTTCACGATCGGAGCGTTGATGATCGATGTTTTCCCGCTCATCCCGATAATGAGGATGGTCCACACGGTGACCAAACCCAACATGATCGAGCCAATCGCATTCAGCTTGCCCTTGGTACGGCTGGAGCGCCCGGCGTAGATGATGTCTACGCGAACGTGGCCGTCGTCATAAAGGGTGTAGGCGGATGCAAAGAGAAAGAGAGCTGCGTACCAATACCGCACCAAATCTCCCATGAGCGCCTGCTCGTATGAAAAGATAAATCGTGTGAACACGATCAGCAATTCAGAGGCCACGATGAGAAGCGCAAGCCATGTGAAACCGAGTGTTCGCGTAAAGGCGGCGATCACAAAGCCTGAAACGATCAATGGGAAGTGGAAGATTGGGGCTACAAACGCTGATCGGGTAAATTCACGTACCGTGGCTTGTTCGAAGAAAAACCCGAGAAGTCCTTCAACACGCATAACCGCAAGAGTTGCGTCAACGATGCCAGTCAGGAAAACGATCCAGAACAGGGCCCGCACGATGTAGAGATTGAATCCATGTATCTTTGCAGCATCGGCGCGTAGCCCGGCATTTGGCCGTGAAAGCGCGAATGCAATGCCTGCTCCGACGCAAAGGATGTAAATCAACAAAGGCTGCATAGCAGCGCCTACGCCGTCCGAGAACATTGTTGAAAGGCCTGGGCTGCCCCAGCCAACATTCAATGCGTTGTTGATAAGAAACGCCGCGAGTGCTCCGAGCACTCCCCAGCCGAACCCTCGCGCGAGCGGAGCGGGTTGGCCTTGCATGGGAACGGCGGCAATACCGACCTGATTGGTCATGACTCCCCCTAAGTGGTAAATTGGCAAGAATTTCTAACCGATTTGACCCGATTATCAGGCGTGTCATGCCGTCGCAGGCAAACACACAGCCCGAAACTCCCCGAATAAGCAGCAAGCGGGGCCGTAGCCCCGCTTGCAAGTCATTAATTGAACCGAGCGATCAGCCGATTCCCAGAACGCGGTTCCGCTGCTTCAAGAAGGTACCCTCGAGAGCATTGATAGATCCGCCGATCTCACGCAGAGCTTTCTGGAAGTGATCGTCGATCTTCGTCGAGAGTGCCGAATGCGCGCGGACTTCTTCGAAGACTTCGACCGAAGCCACGCCGAATGCATCCCAGATTTCGTCAGAGAAGGCACGAACCTGAACGCCTTGCTCGTTGACGAGCTTGGCCAGGTATTCGCCATTGCGCGCTTGCGTCTCGTGGTGTGCCGCTTGGTGCTCTTCGTTGCACGCCGCTCTGAGCACGTTCTTTTCCCACTCGTTCAAGCCGCCCCACCAGGACGCGTTCATGCCAAAGCCGAGCCCGCCGCCTGGCTCGTGCACACCGCCAGTGTAGTAGTACTTGGCAGCTTCGTAGAACTTCATGAAATAGTCGTTGTAAGGACCAACCCACTCGGTTGCTTCAATCGCGCCCGATACGAGGTTTTCGTAGATCTGTCCGCCGGGAAGCGACACAGTCGAAGCGCCAAGCTTGGTCAGAACCTGACCGCCAAGGCCTGGAATACGCATTTTCAGACCTTTGAAGTCGTCTGCGGTTTCCATTTCTTTGTTGAACCAGCCGCCGGCCTGTGTGCCGGTCGAGCCGCAGGTCAGTGCCTTGAGGCCAAATTCGCCCGAGAGCTCGTCCCAGAGTTCCTGACCGCCGCCATACATGACCCAAGCGGTCCATTCCTGAGTGGACATGCCAAATGGAACTGCTGTGAAGTAGTTGAAGCCGGCATGCTTGCCGCCCCAATAATATTCTGCGCCGATATAGGCTTGGCTGTTGCCGGAAGCGACTTCGTCGAACACGTCGAACGCGCCAACGCGCTCGCCCGCAGCAAAATACTCGACAGCGAAGTGGCCGTCAGAGATTTCGCCAATACGTTTGGCAAGGCGCTGAGCCGAAAGGCCGAGACCGGGGAAGTCCCGTGGCCAAGTCGACACGATAACCAGCTGCTTGCGATCTTGTGCGATTGCGGGTGCGGCCAATGCGGCGCCAGTGCCGGCAATTGCTGCACCCTTTAGAAACTTACGACGATCCATTAATGGAACTCCTCTCCGTTGTCGTTCATCTGAAAAGCCATTCTTCTCGCGGCTCCTTGGACAGGTTAGCGGGGGTAAGGGCGGTGCCGCAACATCTTTATGCGGCCTTACCCCTCAAATTGGGAAGAAAACCCGACCAATTTCCCCGATTTATGCTGTGGTTGCCGCCGAAATCTCTGCAGCATAGGCGATAAACCTATCAAAACTGCCCGGATTCGCCATCGAGTCCCGATTCACCACTTTTGTCGGGTCGCCCCCAAGAAGTAGCTTTTTGACCGGAACCTCGAGTTTTTTTCCCGATAATGTGCGGGGAACGGCGTCGATTTGAACAATCTCATTGGGAACGAATCGCGCTGATAGACTTTCGCGAATGGCATCATTGATGCGGTCTTTCAGCACCTTATCTAAAACCACGCCCGGCTTTAGGACCACGAAGAGTGGCATGAAACTGTCGCGTCCCAAGAATTCGAGGTCGATCACCAAGCTGTCGAGAATCTCGTCAAGCGCTTCAACGGCGCGGTAAATCTCTGACGAGCCCATCCGTAGCCCTTTACGATTGATGGTCGCATCAGAGCGACCATAGATCACAGACCCACCTTCTGGTGTGATTTCGATCCAGTCTCCATGGGTCCAGACACCGGGGAAGGTTTCGAAATAAGATGACCTCAGTCGCGCGCCATCGGCATCGCCCCAAAAATATAGAGGCATTGAGGGGAGTGGCTCGGTGCAGACCAATTCTCCGACTTGGTCAAAAATTTCGCATCCATCCGGATCGAATGCCCGGGTCGCATTCCCAAGAGCGCGACACTGCATCTCTCCGGCACGTACGGGCAACATAGGGTTGCCGCAAACGAAAGCTCCGGCAAGGTCGGTGCCGCCAGAAATTGGTGCAAGCCAGATGTCAGGTGCGACATCTTGGTAAGTCCAGTCATAGGCTTCTGGTGAAAGCGGTGACCCCGTCGAACCAATTGCGGAAAGATTTGAGAGATTGAGCGTACTCGGTTTGATTCCCGCCTTTTGACAGGCAGAGAAATAGGCAGCCCCTGCGCCAAAGAAGCTGAGCCGCTCTTCTTTTACTAAACGCCAAACCGCCATCATATCGGGATAGTGCGGGGCGCAATCGAGACAGAGCAACGTTGCGCCTTGCATCAGCGCGTGCCATTGCGAGTTCCACATGATCCAACCTGAAGATGTCAGCCATGCAAAGCGCGTTTCCGGGCCAATATCCGTGTGCAGCGTTTGCTTGGTGAACTCCAACAAGACGCCACCATGCCCATGCACGATAGGTTTGGGATTTCCTGTGGTGCCCGAGGAATAAACGATCCAAAGTGGTTGGTCAAAGTCAACCTGTTCGGTTTCGATCGGGGCATCACCTGCGGTTAACCCATTCCAAGAGATTGCGCCTTCTGGCACTTCGCCCAGGACCGGAACGACAATATAGCTTTTTACAGAGGGTAGTCCCGCTCGGATCCTAGCATTAATTTCGCGCCGATCGATGGTCTTGCCCGCATGAACATAGCTGTCCTGCGCCATCAAGACCTTTGGCGCGATCTGTTGAAAACGATCCAAAATTGCCACGTGCCCCATATCAGGCGCGCATAATGACCAAATCGCTCCCAAGCGGATGGTTGCCAGAAAGCCAATCAAGGCCGCTTCATCATTGGGTAAGATTGCGACCACGCGATCGCCTTTGGTAACTCCCATTTTCTTTAGCTGGCTCGCAAATGCGGCAGAGCGCTGTGCCAGATCGCGCCATGTCAGCGTCTTTCGCCCGAAAGTCTCAGATCGGAAGATGACGGCATCCTCGTCGGGCTTTGTTTCGGCATGGCGAAGAATTTGATCCGCAAGGTTCAGTCGCGCGCCGGGAAACCATTGTGCCCCCGGCATTTGTCGAGAGGCTAAAACCCGCTCGTGAGGATGAGATGCCCTGAGATCAAAGTAGTCCCAGATTGATTGCCAAAAGGGCTCAAGATTATCGACGGACCACTGCCAAAGTGCCGGATAGTCATCGAACGACAGCCCCTTTTGCTGGGCGAGCCATTTTTGATAATCGGCCATGCGACTGGCGGCGGCGCGATCTTCTGTGGGTTCCCAGAGGATTGGCCGGCTCATGCGATTAGCGCTCCATGAACGAGGGCCTTGAGCTGTGCGCGCGCGGGGTAGCTTGAAGATGGGGTAAGCTGAGTAAAGAACACGACGCTCATATCGTGCACGGGATCGATCCAGAAGAATGTCGAAGCCATGCCACCCCAAGAAAAGTCACCGACAGACCCAGCGGCGCGCACACGGCCAGGATTGAGGACAACAGACCCGCCAAGCCCAAAGCCCATTCCTTCCATCGGTTGTTCGGCAAAGCTTGTCGGGCCCATGGAGGCAATGTCACCGGGCAAATGGTTTCGCATCATGAAGTTAAGTGTCTTGGGAGATAGAAGGCGTCCCTCTTTCCCTGCGCCTCCAGAGCGGAGCATTTCGCAAAACATCATGTAGTCATCGATCGTGCCAACAAGCCCGCCGCCGCCAGAATGCATCGTGGCGTTCAGCCAAGGTGAGCCATCCTGACCGTCTACACGCCGCATGATCGGCCCACCGGCGCGTTTGGCATTCAGCGCCATCGCATTACCTTCGAGAGAGGAATAAAGCGCAGCAAATCGGTCTTTTCCACCCTCGGGCACCGAAAATCCGGTTTGTGTCATGCCGAGCGGCGCAAAGATCTCGCGTTGAAAGAAGTCGCCAAGGCTCATGCCTGATACAACTTCAACAATACGTCCCAAAATGTCGATCGAAACGGAATATTCCCAGCGCGTTCCGGGAGCAAAGGCGAGAGGTAGCATTGCGACTTGGCGCACTTGTTCGGCTAATGCACCGGAATCGGACCGAAAAATGATGCCTTGGCGATCCATTTCCTGCGGCAGGATGCCGGGGTTGAAAGGGTAGCTGAGGCCTGCTGTATGCGTGAGCAGGTGATGCACCGTTGGGGTCGCGCATGGCTCCGTCTGGTCGATATGGGTTGCTCCGGGGATCAAGGCCCTGCACGCGCTGAATTCGGGGATAAAGTCCGAAACTGGCGCGTCGAGATGAAAAAGCCCTTTTTCCACCAACATCATGATCGCCACAGAGGTGATCGGTTTACTCATCGAGTAGATGCGGACGATGGTGTCGCGCGTCATCGGATGATTGGCTTCGACATCACGTTGGCCGCGCGCTCCAAAATAGACTTCGCGGCCACCCCGCGCAATGAGCACGGAGCCGCCGGGATAGCGGCCACGGTCAACGTAAGACTGCATCCAATCATCGATACGATTAAGGCGCGTGGCGTCAAAGCCCGCCAACTCCGGCGTGACACGGTCCATGAAAATCTCCCTCTTTTCCCTCGCGGAAAGACTATCCGCATGTCGGAACAAGGCAAGAGGCGAAGCACTCATCTCTCAAAGCGGTTAGCTTCGAGGATCAGACACAAGAAAGACCCTCGTCGAGTGCCGATAGAATCGTTGTGACGTCCGCCGAAGCAAGGATCAGCGGCGGCGAGAAGATGATGTTGGGGCCGGAAACACGCACCATTGCTCCGGACTGATAAGTAACCTCTTGGATCTTGGCAATTATACCCTTGTCGATTGGCTTTTTGGTGGCGCGGTCCGCAACCAGCTCAAGCGCCAACATGAGGCCGTGCCCGCCTCTGACATCTCCAATCACCTCGTGCTTTTCTTGCAGCGAGAGAAGGCCCGTGTGCAATTCCGCACCCCGTATTGCAGCATTCTCGTTCACTTTAAGGCGCCGTGTTTCATTCATGCAGGCAATAGCGGCGGCGGCACCGACTGGATGGCCTGAATAGGTGTACCCGTGACCAATTGCGGCTGCGCCTGAAGTGTCTTGTTCAAAAGTCTCCGCAACCTGCGCGCCAATCATGACAGCACCAAAAGGGAAATACCCGTTGGTGATTGCTTTTGCGGTGCACATGAAGTCTGGCTGCACACCCCAATGTCGCGAGCCCGACCAAGAGCCAGTCCGGCCAAAAGCAGTGATCACTTCGTCAGCAATTAAAAGAATGCCATTCTTTCGGCAAATTGCCGCGACGCCGGGCATGAAAGACGCATGCGGCGGGATCACACCGCCAGCGCCCAAGATCGGCTCCATAATGAAGGCCGCGATCGTATTTGCTCCTTGAAAGGCTATTTCATCCTCAAGAGCTTGCAAGCAAAGCTGCGCCAGCTTGGCTGGATCGCTCTCATTGAAGGGGTTGCGATACGTGTAGGGCGCGGGGATATGATGGCATCCGGGCAAAAGCGGTTCATATTGTGTGCGGAAATTCGCGTTTCCATTCACAGAAGCGCCGCCAAAATGTGTGCCGTGATACCCCTTTTTCAGCGATAAAAACTTGGTGCGCGACGCCTCGCCGCGGATTTTGTGATATTGTCTCGAGAGACGCAGCGCTGTTTCTACCGAGTCTGAACCGCCGGAAGTATAGAATGCGCGCGTCGCGCCATCTGGGGCAAAAAACTCCGACAGCATTTCCGACAACTCGATAACGGCGTCATTCGTGGTGCCACGGAACGTGGAGTAATAGGGCAGGCGGTTGAGCTGGGTGGTGATTGCATCCTTAACCGGCTGACAGGAAAACCCGAGGTTTACGTTCCATAGCCCACCCACGGCATCGACCACAGAATGCCCATCAACATCCTTAATCCGCACGCCTTCGGCTTCGGTAATGATTGTGGGCGGGTTCATCAAACTATCCGCAGGCGCCGTCATGGGATGCCACATTGACCGCGCGTTGCGTTCTTTCAGCCAGTTTTGGTCTTTCATTGTGGTCTCCTATTGTGTCAGGCCGCGCGGTGCCAGTTCGCGGGAGGAAATCCGCCGAGGCGGGTCGTCAAGTCGAGAGCTGCATCAACCAAAGAGACGCGAGCTGCTGAAGACAACTGCGGTGTCATTCGAGCCACAGGAGTAGCGACCGCGATCGCTCCAACGATCTGTGACTCTGATCCAAAGATTGGCGCTGCGTGCGAGTGGACGTCTTTTTCGAAACCGCCGATGCTCTCCGCGATCCCGCTTGCGCGAATGTCAACCAAGAGGGCGCGAATGTGCTCGGGATCAGTTATGGTATCAGGGGTAAAGGCGCGCAAAGGCGCCGAAAGGGCCGCGTTGATGTCGGCTTCGGGCAAGAAAGCAAGGGTTGCCAGCCCCGAACTTGTTGCATGTAGCGCCAAGACGGCGGCATCGTCCATGGTAACGCGTGTTCCATGCCGAGAAGACAGGGCGTGCGCCATAGTAATGAGACGGCCACCTTGTATCAGCGACATATGAGCAGTTTCGCCCGTCTTGTCTGCCAAGCCGCGTAAGACGGTATACGCACTTTCTCGCATCGGAACCGCAGCCTCACGCAAGCTTGCCAAACGCAGTATTGCAGCTCCTAGACGATATTCTCGCGCGCTGCCTGCTTGTTCAACAAAGCCTGCCGCTTGCAGTTCTGCCAAAAGCCGATAGGCCGTCGCTTTATTCACACCTGCCAGTCGCGCCATGTCGCTTAGCCCAATCATTGGGCGGGCGAGCGTGAAATGATCCAGCAATGTCAGGGCTTTCGTCACAGTTCCCATATGTTTGGCCTTGGTTCCTTTTGCACGAAGGTGATGAATTTTCAGGCAGGCATACTCGATCTCATGCAATTCTGTTGACAGACTCGCTATGGGCCTGTCAATCTGAATTAGAACCGATGGTTCAAATAATGAACCGACGCCAAGAGCGTCTGGACGTCAGGGAGATATAAGATGAAATTTAAATCCATTCTTGGGGGCGCGGTTGCCATCGCGATGGCCGCAACAGCTGGCGCGGCATTGGCAGATTACCCCGAAAAACCTGTAACCTTCATCGTTCCATGGCCTCCCGGCGATTTGGAAGATGTGCTGACACGGATGATCGCGGAAGAATTACAAAAAGAAACCGGAGCGCCTGCCGCAGTCGTGAACAAGCCCGGGGGCGGTGGCGTCGTCGGAGGCGTTGAAGTGGCCAATGCCGCACCGGATGGTTACACGATTGGATCGTTTACGGTGGGCATTCCGACGGTGAAAACCATGGGTGCTGATGCTCAAATCGCACCAGACGCACTTGAACCGGTTGGGATTTTCCTCACCTATCCCTTCTTGATCGCTGCAAAGGCCGACGCGCCTTATGGCAATATGGCGGAGTTGGCCGAACATTCCAAAACTAACGGTGTTCGCCTCGGGCACTTCGGTTACGGCATCGAACCAACGATGATGACCTTTTTTGGCATGGCTGAACTTGGGGGGAAATTCTCTGCCGAAGCAGCGTTTGACGCAGTCGATTGCTCGACATTGGCCAATGGCGATGCGGATGTCATCAACACAACCGCACAGCTGGTGCTGCCTTGCCTGAACGAGATCAAGGTTCTGGCCACCATCACGGGAGAGCGCACAGCTGTAACCGCAGATGTGGCGACACTTGGCGAGCAAGTGCCTGCATTGGCGGGGGCGTCGCTGTGGAACGGGCTCTTTGTTCCGAAAGGCACCCCACAAGAGGTCAAAGACAAGATCGCAGCCGCCGCGCAGGCCGTCATTGCGTCGGATGCCGCGCAAGAGATCGCCAAGACAACGGGCGCGCTCGTGTATTGGCAAGATCAAGCCGCGTCTGTCGAGCAAGTGGCGAAGGATATGAAGGACCTTGCCGCCTTGCGTGAAAAGCTCGGCGTGAACTGATCGAAAAGCTTGTTGGGCGTCCGGCGCGATTGCGCTGGACGCCCATTCTATTGATGACTGACCGGGAGTAGGTGCATGTCTGCTGAGACGGAAAAAGCGGCCAATCGCCTCGAAAGCCTTGTTTTGACCCTGCTCTTTACGGTGATTTCGTCCTGCCTCTTTGCCATCCTCACAGATGTGACCCGCTCAAACGCGCGGGGTGGCTGGTGGACGCAACCATGGCTCATGCCCGCCTTGGCGCTCGGGGTTTTGGCGCTTTCCAACGTCCTGACATTGGCGCGCACCTTGGCGGATCTGCGCGCCAATCCTTTAAGCCTTGAAGAGCGCACTGAGGGTTTGGCAGCCCTATGGAGCTGGTTAAAGCCCCTCGAGTTTCTGATTTATTTCGGCGGCTACGTCTGGATCATCCAACACACTGGATATGCTGTGGGTACGGCGCTTTATGTTGCTTTGCTTCTCTGGCGATCTGGTCTGACCCAACTGCGTTGGATCCTTGCTGGCATAGGTTTGGTCGTCTTCATGATTTTGGTGTTCCGCGTCGGGCTTGGGGTGTGGATGCCCGCACCTGAAATTTATGATCTCTTCCCCAAGGCTATTCGCAGTGCCTTGATGCGTTGGTTTTGAGGAGAGCGGATATGGATTTCTTGATCGCTGGTCTTTGGCAGCTTGCGGATCCTGCCGTTTTTGCCGCTATGGTTTTTGGTGCCATCTTGGGTGTGATCGTTGGGGCCATCCCGGGTGCAGGGGCGGCGGTGACCATATCCATCCTTTTGCCAACGACTTTTGGTATGGAGCCTCTCACAGGGATGACACTCTTGTTGGGGGTCTATTGTGGCTCGGCCTACGGCTCGGCCATTCCTGCCATTATGATCAATACGCCCGGCTCCCCCGTTGCGGTTTTGACGGCACTTGAGGCCAAGCCCTTTGTAGAGCGAGGTGAAGCGCGGCGCGCAATGAGTTTAGCCTATTCGGCGTCGTTTGTCGGCGGTGTGCTGGCGGTCTTGGCATTGATGCTGCTGACCCTGCCATTGGCCAATGTCGCCAAAAATTTCGGTTCGGCGGAATTTGCGATGTTGGCTTTGGCGGCATTGGTGCTGGTCGTTGTTGGCCACGGCGGGCGCAGGGTGGAAGCGACGGCGGCGATGGCTTTTGGTTTGTTTCTGGCGACGATCGGTATTGAAACGGCATTCTCGACCCAGCGTTATACCTTTGGGCTGACATCCCTATTGGGAGGTATTCCGCTCGTGCCTTTGGTCATCGGCTTGTTCGCGATGTCCGAGGCGCTTGTGCAGTTGACGGCAAAAGATGTCCCCCGTCCAATCGTTCAATTGGGCGGCAAGTTTTTTCAAGGTTTCGCCGAGGTCTTCAAATATAAACGCACCCTTTTCGGCTCGTCTATTTTTGGCATTATTTGCGGGATCATGCCGGGCGTAGGGGAATTTTTAGCCCAACAAGTCAACTATGTATGGGCGCGCAAATTCTCTTCTGACGGACATAATTTTGGCAAAGGCGCTCCGGAAGGGATCATCGTCTCAGAGGCCACGAACAATTCGGTGCCCCCTGCCGCGCTGATCCCCATGCTCGCCTTGGGGATCCCCGGTGAAGAACTGACTGCGATGATGCTGGCCGTATTTTTGGTGCATAACGTCATTCCGGGACCAGATCTTTTTTTAAATAGGCCGGAATTTGTAGCGGGGCTGTATTGGACGCTGCTGCTAATGAATTTTGTGGTGATCTTGTTCCTTTTAGTGGCGACCAACACGATCGCACGTGCCGCCTTGGTGAATAAGCGCTTCTTGGGCGTTGCCATCATGACGCTCAGCTTGATAGGCACCTACGCCTCCAATTATCGTTTTTCTGACGTGGGCATTGCAATTGTTTTCGCCATGCTGGGTTATGTGCTGCGCTCCCATCGATGGCCGCTGACGCCCATTCTTTTGGGTTTGGTAATGGGGCCGATCCTTGAAGGCCGTCTACGCCAAGCCTTGGGCGGGGCGAATGGCGATTTGACGATCTTTATCACACGTCCGATTTCGGCCGTCATGGTTGCAGCGATGGCCTTGATGGTGGTGATGACGTTCCGTGGATGGCTGAAAAGCCGCAAACCCAGAGAGGATTGGCAGGTCAATGACACTTGATCAGGCTCAAATCAACGGGCTGCGCGCCCTTCCAGTGGCCCCACAAAAGCTTCTGATTGATGGAGAGTGGAGCATCGGTGAAGGCGGCGAGGCAGACGTGCTTTCGCCGATTGATGGTTCGCGGTTAACCACGCTTGCGGCGGCCTCAGCCAATGACGTGGCACGCGCCTGCCGAGGAGCGCGGGCGGCTTATGACGACGGGCGCTGGGCCCGTTTGGCACCTGCAGCCCGAAAAAAGGTGTTGCACAAAATCGCGGACCGGATTGACGCAGAGGCTGTGGCCTTGACGGTATTGGGTGTGCGCGACAATGGCACCGAATTCAACATGGCGTTGAAAGCAGAAGCAGGCTCCGCCGCCGGAACGTTTCGCTATTATGCGGAGGCGATCGACAAGCTTTATGGGGAAATTGCGCCGACATCACCGGATATTTTGGGACTGATCCATCGCGAGCCAGTGGGTGTGGTTGGGGCAATTGTACCTTGGAATTTCCCTTTGATGATTGGCGCATGGAAGATCGCACCAGCGCTGGCTGCGGGAAATTCTGTCGTGTTGAAACCTGCTGAAACCGCTTCGCTGTCATTGTTGCGCTTGGCCGAGATTTGCCTTGAGTGCGGGGTGCCGCCGGGTGTGTTCAATGTCGTCACAGGCCCGGGTCGAGTGACAGGGGAAGCCTTGGCTTTGTCGCATGATGTGGATGTGCTCGTTTTCACAGGCTCTGGTGCGACGGGGCGGCGGCTTTTGAATTATGCGGCGCAATCTAATCTAAAGCGGGTCTATCTTGAGCTGGGGGGGAAATCGCCCAACATCATTTTTGTGGACGCACCTGATCTGCGACAGGCCGCAAAGGTTTCGGCGGCTGGTATCTTCCGTAATTCGGGGCAGGTTTGCGTTGCAGGATCACGGCTATTGATCGAGCGATCGGTGCATGACGTGTTTGTTGATCTGCTTTCTGAGGAGGCTCAAAAGCTCAAGGTGGGCGATCCTTTAGCCTTGGACTCTCATATTGGTGCAATCAATTCCGAGGCGCAACTACAGGGAAACCTTGGGTTCATTGAGGACGCAAAAACTGAGGGAAATACGATTGCCTTGGGCGGTCAGCGGATCTTGGAAGAGACCGGCGGATATTACATGGCGCCGACGATCGTGACCGACGTGCGCCCGGAAAACCGGCTGTTTCGTGAAGAGGTCTTTGGCCCTGTGCTGGCGGTGAGTGCGTTTGATGACGAGGCACAGGCGCTCCGTTTGGCCAATGCTACGGAGTTTGGATTGGCGGCCGGTGTCTGGACCAACAACTTATCGCGGGCGCACCGCATGGTTGCGGGTATTCGGGCAGGGGTTGTGCATGTGAACACCTATGGTGGCGCTGACAACACAGTACCCCTTGGCGGGGTCAAGCAATCGGGCAATGGTCACGACAAGTCGTTGCATGCCTTCGATAAATATCATGACCTCAAGACCGCTTGGATACAACTATGAGTGAAAGCCTCCTCGACCGCCGCGCCCGCCTTTTGGGGCCCAATATGTCCACATTCTACGAAGAGCCTGTGCATCTGGTGCGCGGCGCGGGCGTATGGCTATGGGATGCTGACGGGCGCAAGTATCTGGATTGCTATAATAACGTACCACACGTTGGCCATTGCCACCCCAAGGTGGTACAGGCGATTTGCGAACAGGCCGCGACGCTGAACACGCATACGCGCTACCTCCATGAGGGGATTTTAGACTATGTCGAGAAACTGACCGCGCAATTTGCGCCAAAGTTTGACACCGCCTTGATGTGCTGCACGGGGTCTGAGGCCAATGATGTGGCGCTACGGATGGCCCAGGCATTGACCAAAAAAACAGGGGTGATCGCGACCGATCATACCTATCATGGCAACACAACAGCCGTACACCAACTGTCACGATCCAACCCTCCGCCCGGTGGATATTGGGATAACGTGGCCTTCGTGCCTGCACCCGATAGCTACCGCCCCTTGGGTGGTGACGCTGGATTGCCCCATGCATTGGCCTTTGCGGCCGAAGTGGAACGGCAGATCGCTGTTTTGGAAGAGCGAGGACATGGGTTTTCGGCGCTGATGCTGTGTGCCTTCTTTGCCAATGAGGGTTTTCCGGATCTGCCCAAAGGATGGCTCGATCCGACTGTGGCAGTGGTCCACAAGGCTGGTGGGGTGATCATTGCCGATGAGGTGCAGCCCGGGTTTGGGCGTTTGGGCACTGATTTTTGGGGCTATGAAAAGCTGGGGTTTCTGCCGGATATCATCACTATCGGTAAACCGATGGCGAATGGGCATCCGGTGGCCGCAGTGATTGCGCCACGCGAAACGATGTATGAGTTCAGAAACAACTTTCGATATTTCAATACGTTCGGAGGAAACCCGGTCTCTTGTGCGGCGGCTATGGCCACATTGAACGTGGTGCTTGAAGAGAGGTTGCAGGCGAATGCAGCAGACGTTGGGGCCTATGCGAAGAACGGCCTAAAGGAATTGGCCTCACGACATGAGGCGATTGGTGACGTGCGGGGATCGGGGCTGTTTTTCGGGATCGAGCTGGTGACAGACCGCCAACAGAAAACCCCTGCCACCGCGTATACCAAGAAAATTGCCAATGGCATGCGGCAGCGCGGTGTTTTGCTGAATTTTCTTGGACGGCACTACAACGTGTTAAAAATGCGCCCGCCAATGGTGTTTTCGCGCGCTCATGTCGATCAGGTGATCGAGACCCTCGACATCGTTTTGGCGGAAACCCCGCTGATATGAGCGAGGCGGTTGCAAAAGCTGCGGCGCGTCTTTGGGGATTGCCCGAGCACCGTGTGCAGTTGGCCGCGCGGCGAGAGAATAGCGTCTATCACGTTGACCATGACGCGGGATACGCATTGCGGCTTCATCGAGAGGGCTACCGATCAGACGCGCAATTGGTGTCGGAGCTGCGATGGATGGCCGCATTGGAGGCGCAGGGCATGCAAGTGCCGCGCCCGATACCGTCGCGTTCGGGCCTGTTGGTGGAGCGGGTAGAAGGGGTCCAGGTTGATGTGCTGACGTGGTTGCCGGGGCAGATGTTGGGCAAGCAAGGCGCGCTTGATGGGGTGCGTGATCGAGGTGCGTTAGTGCATCAATTGGGTGGTTTGCTGGCACAGCTACATGACATTTCGGATGCATGGGTGCCTGACGCTGGCTTTACTCGGCCCCGCTGGGATGCGGCGGGTCTGGTTGGTGACCAGCCCCTTTGGGACCGCTTTTGGCTGCATCCTGATCTGACCGCCTCAGAAACCGCCCTTTTCCTCGCGGCACGTGATCAGGCCCGTCTTGATCTGGCAGCTTTGCAAGCCCCGGATTTTGGACTGATCCATGCAGATGCGATCACGGAAAACCTGATGCTGCACGAGGGGCGACTTTCGTTGATCGATTTTGACGATGGCGGCTTTGGCTACCGCGATTTTGATGTGGCGACGTTTCTTTTCCGTCAGATTGCTGCGCCGGACTATGTCGAATTGCGTACCGCGTTGCTCGACGGCTATAGCCCGCGCCGTCACATTGACGCGCAAAGCCTTGATCTCTTCTTAATGCTGCGGTCCTTGACCTATCCGGGTTGGATCATTGCACGCCTGCATGAACCTGGCGGCGCAGAGCGATCAGCTCGCGCTATCGCCCAAGCCCTGCCCCTGGCGCGGGCCTATTTGGAGGGAAGCACATGATTGAAAAGGCAATTTTGGTGGTCGGCACCTATGACACCAAAGACGACGAGCTGAATTACCTTGCTCAGTGTATCCGTGGCCAAGGGGGGCGGGTGGTCAGCATGGACGTCAGCGTTTTGGGCGACCCCAAGGCGGCCTGCGACATCTCCAAACATAATGTTGCGGCTGCTGCAGGTGCCTCGATTGCCCAAGCGATTGCGGCCGATGACGAGAATACCGCGATGCAAATCATGGCACGTGGAGCCGCGAGCGAGGCGCTAAGGCTCTGGAAAGATGGCAAGATCGACGGAGTGATTGTTCTTGGCGGCACGATGGGAACAGATCTGGGGCTTGATGTTTGCGCCGCACTTCCCTTGGGTGTGCCCAAATATGTGGTCTCGACGGTGAGCTTTTCCGCGATGTTGCCGCCCGAGCGTTTGGCCGCGGATATTCAAATGATCCTTTGGGCGGGCGGTCTTTATGGGCTCAATTCGGTCTGTAAGTCCTCTCTGAGCCAAGCGGCGGGCGCCGTATTGGGCGCAGCGCGTGCCGTAGAGGCGCCCAAACGGGATAAGCCTCTGATTGGTATGACAAGTTTTGGCAAGACGATCCTGCGCTACATGGTGCATTTAAAGCCTGCTTTGGAAGAACGCGGCTATGAGGTGGCTGTGTTCCACGCCACGGGTATGGGCGGGCGTGCCTTTGAGGCGCTTGCTGCGGAAGGGGCGTTTGTATGTGTGATGGATTTTGCTCCGCAGGAAGTGGTGAATTTCATGATGGGGTCAGGCATTTCTGCGGGGGCGGATCGACTTGAAAACGCTGGGAAAAATGGGATTCCACAACTCGTGGCGCCCGCCTGCTATGATCTGGTGGACCTGATTGGCTGGCAAGCCATCCCGCCGCATTTGGCGGATCGTCCGGCACATGCTCATAATCGCTTGCTCACCTCTGTTGTGCTGACGCCAACAGAGCGCCGCGCAGTCGCCGCAGAGCTGGCGAGGAAGTTGAAAACAGCCCAAGGACCAGTGCATTTTCTCTTACCAACAAAGGGTTGCAATGAATGGGATCGTGAAGGCGGCCCCTTGCATGATGCGGAAGGGCTTGCGGCGTTTTGCACGGAGTTTCAAAAGGAGGCCCCGGCGAATATCTCGCTTGAAACCCTCGATTGCCATATCAACGACGCGCCTTTCGTGGCCGCGGTACTCACACAATTTGATGCATGGGTCTCGTCAGGCGTGGTGCCCAAAGGCGCAAAATAGGCGTTTTCCCAAGGTATGATTTGCGTATGTTTGGCGTATGGTTTGCGTCATGACGCAAATCTGACCATGCGGTTGGAAATAACCGGGCTCAAGCGAAGAGGCGACCGATGAAAATCATACCTGCCTTGCCTGCTGCCCCGCTTACCCAAACTGTGATCGATATGATCCGCGCCCGTGCGCCTATGCACCCCACGCGCGATGCCGTGATTTGCGGCACGACACGCCGCTCATGGCGTGATTTTTCGACCTGCACCAACCAAGCCGCTCAAGCGCTCATGGCTTTGGGTGTGAAAAAGGGTAGCCGCGTGGCGATGCTGTCGCCCAATTCGGTTGCAATGGCTGAACTCTTCATTGCAACGCTCAAAGCCGGTGCCATTGCGGTGCCGTTGTCTTCCATGGCCTCACCCGAAGCCTTGGCCGGAATGCTCACCGATTGCGAAGCCGAGGTCTTCTTTCTGGCGTCAAGCTATGCCGAACTTGGCGCGCAGGCCGTCGCACGCGCGCCCCGTGTCTTTGATCCAGAAGGCCAGGAATGGCAGTCCCTATGTGAGAAACAACCCGATCTCGATCCCAATGTCGCCGTCGAAATGGAGGATGGGTTCAATATTATCTATTCTTCCGGCACCACAGGTGTGCCCAAAGGCATCTTGCACAGCCATGCCATGCGTGCTGCCCAGATGGATCGCATCACACCCAATGGCTACGATGCGGAAGCGCGCACGCTCTTGAGCACGCCTTTGTGCTCAAACACCACCCTTGTTTCCTTCCTGCCCACTTTGGCAGGCGGCTCAACGGCGATCTTGATGGCCAAATTCGATGCGAAAACTTGGCTCGAACTGGCTGAAAGAGAAGCCGTCACCCATACAATGCTGGTGCCTGTGCTCTTCCGTCGCCTGCTCGATCATCCTGCCTTTGCTGAAACCGACCTGAGCCATCTTCAGCGAAAGTTCTGCACCTCCGCCCCATTGCGCGACAGCGTCAAACGCGAAGTGCTGGCACGCATGCCGGGCAAGCTGATGGAAGTCTACGGGCTGACCGAAGGCGGAGGCGTTTGTATCTTGGTCGCGGATGAATATCCTGAAAAACTCCACACCGTGGGCCGTCCGGCGCCGGGAGTGGAAATCCGGATCCTCAATGAGAACGGCGACCCTGTCCCGACAGGAGAGCCGGGTGAAATCATCGGACGCGGCCCGGCCATGATGGCTGGCTATTGGCGCCGTCCCGAGCAAACCCGCGATAGCCTCTGGTACGCACCCGATGGCACAGTCTTTTTCAGGTCCGGTGACATTGGCCGCTTCGACGAAGATGGTTTTCTCATTCTCTCTGACCGCAAAAAAGACGTGATCATCACCGGAGGCTTTAACGTCTATGCTGATGATATTGAAAGAATCCTCCTCAGCCTTCCTGACGTGGTAGACGCCGCAGTCATTGGAGTGCCCTCCGAGGAATGGGGGGAAACTCCATTGGCCTTTGTCGTGCTCCACTCAAACGCTGGAACGCGCCAGGCAGAAGAAATCCGTCAACTGGCCAATGCCCGCCTTGGCAAAGCGCAACGCCTTGCCGAAGTGCGCCTCCGCAACGACTTGCCGCGTTCCGAAATAGGCAAAATCCTCAAACGCGAACTTCGATCAGAGGCATAGGGCATGCTCGAATAACCCTATGAGGTCTCATTGCAAAAAATATCCCGGGGGGCGGCGAAGCCGGGGGGCAGAGCCCCCATCGCCTGATAATCTGGTGACCCCGGCAGGATTCGAACCTGCAACC
>OCVQ010000212.1_pt1 | contig 52460 bp, 53 predicted proteins | sample 1539061 | NCBI WGS metagenome assembly OCVQ01 (sample SAMEA3355526, study PRJEB22509) | marine metagenome | biome: marine; feature: river plume; material: water | place: USA | collected 2010-08-08 | depth 0.5 m | reverse complement strand
CGACATGATCTCGGTTGCTAAAAGGTTGATAGTGATAAAGATAAAGGGGAGTTTCCGCTCCCCTTTTTTGACCTCTATACTATGACGAAATGACGAAAATAACCCTCTCTATACTCTCTATATATATTATTACTCTCTCTCTTTTTTTATTTATTATAATTTAAATTTAAAATCGACAGAATCGACAGTAATCTAAATATCAGATAGTTAAGTGACAGAAAAACGACAGAAATCAAATAAAATCGACATAAGATGACATCTCAAGTAACAATCTTCCAAAATATCAAGGAAACAGCTACACCATTCTTTAAGGATGTAGATGTTATACTCGAGCGCATCAAAGACGGAAAGTCTAAGGACTTAGTCAAGCGCATACGCTCCGAGAAACGCAAGCCCGAGCGAAATGAATTAAAGAAGGGTCTACCCGCAATATGCTTTAGCGGTAAGTTCAATAAGAGAACTGACGCAAGTCTTATCGAGCACAGCGGGCTTATCTGCTTGGACTTTGATGGATACGATAAACAAAAGGCTTTGCTTCAAGACAAGGAGAACCTATCGAAGAACAAGTACGTGTACTCTGTGTTTATTTCCCCATCGGGAAACGGGCTTAAGGTATTGGTAAAGATTCCCGCTGACCCTGAGAACCACACCAACTACTTCAATAGCCTTGAGAAGTACTTCAACTCTCCGTACTTTGATAAGACATCAAAGAACATCAGCCGCGTGTGCTACGAGTCATACGACCCACAGATACACATCAATTACAACTCATCTGTTTGGGACATCATCGAGGAGCCCGAGTACACTGAGCGTAACAAGTACATGGATTCTCCAACTATTCCAATTACCGATGAAAACAAGGTGGTTGAGATACTCATTAAGTGGTGGCAAAAGAAATACCCAATGGTTGAGGGTCAAAGAAATCACAACGCTTACATCCTTGCTCGTTCATTAAATGACTTCGGTGTAAACAAGAGCCTAGCTACTTACGTACTCGGTCAGTTTCAAGACTCAGGCTTTACCATGACGGAGATAACGAGAACGATTGACTCAGCTTACGCAAATACAGCCGACTTTGGTACTAAGTACTACGAGGATGAGGAGCGAGTAAATCAAATACGTGCAAAGCTTCGTCGCGGTGTGCCAAAAAAGGAAGTGCGCTCTCAAATGCAAGATTCCAATTTGAGCAGCGAGGTAATCGATTCGGTACTCAACAAGGTTGAGGAGGAAAATGCAAAGCAAACATTCTGGACTAAGAACGATAAGGGAATCATTAAGATAATTCACATCCTATTCAAACACTTCTTAGAGGACAATGGGTTCTACAAGTACTGCCCCGAGGGAAGTAAGAACTACGTGTTCGTAAAGGTTACCAATAACCTCATCGACCACACATCGGAGAAGGAGATAAAGGACTTCGTCTTGGCGCATCTACTTGAGTTGGACGATATGTCCGTCTACAATTACTTTGCGGACAACACGCGCTTCTTTAAGGAAGAGTTCCTATCGATGCTATCTACCATCGATATTTTCTTCATTGAGGACACCAAGGACACGTCATATCTTTACTACCGAAATTGCGCTGTAAAGATTACTAAGACGGAGATTATACCAATTGACTATCTTGACCTTGGCGGTTACGTGTGGAAGGACCACGTCATCGACCGTAACTTCAACATCTGTTCAGTTACAGAGATGTGCGACTACAAGTACTTCATTAAGAACATCTGTGGACAAGATGAGTACAGAGTTCGCTCCATGGAGTCTACCATTGGATTCCTACTACACGGATATAAGACCCGTGAGTTCTGCCCGGCCGTCATTCTAAACGATGAGGTCATCAGCGATAACCCTGAGGGTGGTACGGGTAAGGGGTTGTTCATGAACGCGCTAAGCCAAATGAAAAAGTTGGTTGTCATCGATGGTAAGTCGTTCACGTTTGAGCGAAGCTTCGCCTATCAGTTGGTGTCAGCAGATACGCAGATACTTTGCTTTGATGACGTCAAGAAGTACTTTGACTTCGAGAGATTGTTCAGTGTAGTAACCGAGGGGTTGACTTTAGAAAAGAAGAACAAGGACGCTATCAAGATTCCGTTCAGCCGTTCACCTAAGATTGCCATTACCACGAACTACGCCATCAAGGGCGCGGGTAACTCGTTTGCTCGTCGTAAGTGGGAGTTGGAGTTGCATCAGTACTACCGCAAATCATTCACGCCATTGGATGAGTTTGGTAAGTTGATGTTTGAGGATTGGAACGATGAGGATTGGTGTGAGTTTGACAACTACATGGTTGGTTGCTTGCAAAGTTTCTTAAACACAGGTCTTGTTAAATCTAAGTTCGTAAATCTTAAAATCCGTCAGCTATCAGCTGAGACTTGCCACGACTTTATTGAGTGGTGCGGATTGGTTGAGAACATGGGTGATGAGCAGAGATTGTTCTCGGGTGTCAGATACTACAAGAACGACCTTTACTTTGACTTCATCAATGAGTACCCTGACTACGGACCTAAGGCCAAGATGACTATTAGCCGAACACGATTCTACAAGTGGTTAAATTCTTATGCATTATTCCAAGAAGGTGTTGTACCTACAGAGGGACGTGACGACAAGGGAAGATGGATTATTATTAACAAGAAGCGCGATGAGCCAACACCTGAGCCAACACCGCCTGATTTATTTGATGAGCATGAGGTTGATTAAGTTTACCATTATTTGGATTAGTCAAAATCTAGCGATACCATTTTGGACTATAGGACACGTGCACCTTATGACATCTGTTTACGCAGACATTCATGAGGTGCTAATGTCCTTCGGAATGAACATTATTGTATTTGTGGGATTCATTATGAATTACATCGATGATAAAAAATCTAACAATTAAAAAATAAAAAATGAATAAGAAGCAATTAGTTCACATCGCTATGTTAAACTCATACAACTCGATTACCGGAAAGGTTGATGAGGTGTTTATATCAGAGACTCCGATATCTATGTTTGCTCATGTTCCAAACGAAGAACTTAATGAAAAGAACCTAGCAGCAATCATCAAGTACTTTGAATCACTTGAGATGTATGAGGAGTGTAATGAACTTAAGAAGGAGTATGACCTTAGATTCGATTCATTAGGAAGGCCTAAAGATAGGATATGTGAGTGTGACTACCCCACGATATTAAAATACCATTGGGAACAAACAAGATGCGGCATATGCAAGAATCTATTAGTAAGATAATACCACAGTGGAGTGGATACACCGACGCAATGATGCGACATAGGTGTGAGTTAATGCTCAAGGTTTGCTCAAAGACAAAAGAGGTTACTCAAGGTAGAGGTAAGCATTCAGTTAAGAAGACTGTACCATACTACAGAAACATAGAGCCTACGGTTGACAAACTTGAGCGAAGTTTAGAACATTATAAACAGAAAGCAAAGATGAGTTTTGAATTTAGAGATTACCAAAAAGACATCATTAAAAAAGCTCACGCAATTTTAGACGATTTCCGCTTCGTTTACTTAGCGATGGAGGTAAGGACAGGCAAGACCCTTACAAGTCTCGGCATATGCGAGCTATTGAAGCCTAGAGAGGTTTTATTCGTTACCAAGAAGAAGGCTATTTCAACTATCCAAAGAGATTACGATTTGTTATCACCTGACTATAACATCACAGTCATCAATTACGAGAGCCTTCATACCCTTGATAAATTTGGATACGATGTAATCATCTTGGATGAGGCACATGGCATGGGAGCTTTTCCTAAGCCAAGTAACAGAGCAAAGATTGTAGCTGAGTTCATTGCCACCAATAGACCATACGTCATACTGCTTTCGGGGACACCGACCCCCGAATCTTACTCGCAGATGTACCATCAGGTGCACTCGATTCCTAAGAACCCATTTAGAAACTACTCAAGCTTTTATAAGTTCGCAGCAGACTACGTAGATGTCAAGGAGAGAATGATTAACAGCTTACGTATAAGAGACTACTCCCATGGTAAGGAATCAATCTTAGAGGCAATGAAACCCTACACCATCAGCTACACACAGCAGGATGCGGGATTCACCTCAGAGGTTGAGGAAGAGGTTCTGTATGTTCGCATGAAGCCAAAGACCTACGACCTCATCAAGAGACTTAAGAAGGATTTGGTCATCGAGGGTAAGAGCGAGCTGATACTTGCAGACACACCCGTCAAGTTAATGCAGAAGGTGCATCAGCTTTGCAGCGGAACGATTAAGTTTGAGAGTGGAAGCAGTATGATTGTAGATACTACAAAAGCTGAGTTCATTAAGGAGAAGTTTGCCGACTCAAGGATTGGTATCTTCTATAAGTTTAAGGAAGAGCTAAACGCACTTAAGAGTGTCTTTAAAGACACCATGACCACGGAGTTAGATAAGTTTGACAACGATGGATATCAGGTCATCGCTCTACAGATTGTATCGGGGCGCGAGGGTATATCACTTAAGAACGCTAACTACTTGGTGTACTATAACATCGACTTCAGCGCCACGAGTTATTGGCAGTCGCGAGATAGGATGACTACCAAAGAGCGCGCATTCAACAAGGTCTATTGGGTATTCGCTGAAGGCGGAATAGAGAAGGAGATATATAAGGCAGTAAGCGCCAAGAAAGACTTTACAGTTAATCACTTTAAAAAATTATTATGACAGAACAGCAAATACAAGCCAAGAAGATTAAGGAGTTGGAGGCTGAAGGGTACTACGTAATTAAGTTGGTCAAGACCAATAAGAATGGAATCCCTGATTTGATTGCCATACCTTATGGTGCTCACGTTGAGTTCATAGAGGTAAAGACACCAACAGGTAAGATGTCTAAACTACAGGAGTATAGACGCAGAGAATTATTAGAACATGGATTAATAGTACAAATATATAGAGGAGATGGGGAATAATTTAGAAGCAGTAAAAACACTAGACTTTGTGGAAGAGTTTGTAGGATTCAAAATCTGTAACAGGTCAAGAAAGAGACCGGTCGTAGAGGCGCGCATGATGTACGCTAAACTAATGAGAAGGTACAGCCGATGTAGTTTATCAGAGATAGGTAAGTACATAGACAAAGACCACGCTACGGTAATTCACTACTTAGACAACTTTTCTTGGCTTAAGAAGACAGACCAAGGATTCTCATCTAAGTTTGATTTGCTTACAGATATGTACGAAGACTTTCGAAAGGCTTGGTTTGACGATGATGTTTACGACGATAAGAAAAAAATAAAGTTCTTAGAGACTGCATTAGAAAAGGTAACCGAAGATAAAAATAAGTATGAGCTTTACTTTAAAAAACTTGAAAGACTTGACTCCGTTATTCAACTAATCGAACAAAGAACCCCTAAGGGTGAAGAGGAATACGTAGAACAAAAAATAAATAGAATGTTTAACTCAATAATTTTTAAAGTATGACAAGTAAAAAAGCAACAGAGATTGTGTACGAGCTGAAGAAAAAATCTCAAGTTCCAATCATAGACCAAGTAATTTGGAGAGAGTATTCAGACGATGGTAACCACAAAGAATGGACCTATCAACAACTTGTGGAGCTATCTGAGTTCAAGGACAAACACGTTGAAGAAGTAGTGGAGTTATTTAATGAGCGCTCCGCTGCGGGATACAGAAAGTATGGAACTACACTCGAAAGAAACGACCTGACTCTAGACCAATGGCTCAACCATTTAATGGAAGAACTGATGGATGCAACCTTGTATATTTCAAAAATTAGGGAGGAATTAAATAAAATTCCTAACTTTGGACATGGCTCAAAATGATTTGGAAAATAAAAGGGCAATGCGCATACTGTTTATTATGAACATATGTCACACGTCCTTGGATGACATCTACGAGTCTTTAGTAGACAGGGACTTTGAGTTCGCTAGTGAAGAGATTCGTAATGTAATACTAGAGCTAAGACTAATCCTAAAATCAATTCCTGACGATGACTTTTGAGAGCGAAGAGAATTTGCGAAGAGAAACAAAAGCCATTCAAACATTCGTAAAACTTTTTGACGGTAGGTTTGAAAAGCTATCTCCAAGCGACATCGACTATAAGGTATTTGATAAGAGCAACAAGCTTATAGCATATGTGGAAGTAGTGGGTAGGTTTAAAACAATCAGGGACTCCTACCCCCTTCCCATAAGCACAAAGAAATTAATTAAGCTTTCCGATAAAATACTTAACCCCGTAATCATATGGTCGTGCGACGACGGAATCATTTACGGGAAAATAAAAAACCTTACGGGTGATATAAAGTACGGCTCCCATCCATTGTATGAACAGGAGCTGTATTCATTCTTTAATAAGCAGAAGGAGTTTAAGTACGTTAGGTATACCTAATCAACAAATGTAGGTCCACTACCCGGCTCATTCTTTTTTAACTTAGCTCTTAATTCCTTAACAGCTTTCTTATAGTTTTCTCTTTCAGCTTCAAGTTGTTTAGCAGCCTCTGATGGAGATATTTCTTTTTCACCCCTCATCTTAACGATACTAGTAATTCCTCTTCTCATTTTGCTTTTTTCAGCTTTAAGAAGTTCACCTATGTTTTTAGAAGTAACCTTTTCAGCTCTATCTAAATCACCGTAGATGTAATCCATGGTAATCTTTCTAACGTCCTTATAAAGAGGTAAGTATCCAAGTGAACCACCAATCTCCATTGGAACTCTAATCTGTCTCTCTTTCTTTTGACGTTCTACTGCATCTGCTCTTTTCTTATCATCCTCTGTGAGCTTCTTACCCAAGTACCTCAAAGTTTTTACAGCAGGCGTCAAAGAACCAAGAGTGTTTATGTAAGTGTCCATCACGTCTATACCTTTACCCGTATCACCTTTAGGTTTTTCAGTAGGTACAATTGAATACTGAAGAGCATCCTCATACATATCGTACTCCCCATTTCTTAACGACTCGAGATATTCTTTATTCATAATCTCTATTCCGTAGTTAAGCGGAACACGTGCAGCATTACCAAAGTTTCTTCCGAATAATAAAGTTGTCATGGTTGAAGCAATAGCCTGACCAACTCTCTGCATAACAGTCTTGTCGTCTTCCTCTTCCTCTTCCTCATCATCACGGTATCCGAGTACTCCGGCAACTAAATCTACAAATCCATTTGCTAAAGTTCTTGTAGCTAATTGATACACCATCATACGAGTGGTAACAGCAGCAATAAGGGCAACACCCTCAGCTTTGTCTAGCTTATCACCCTTCATTAGCATATTAATTCCTGAGCGCGCTGTTTGATATTCGAACAATAAGAACTTACCCATGTAGGAGTTGAACTTTTTGTACCATGCAGTTATTTCATTGTCATCAGGCTTAATGGTATTTCTTAAAATTCCAAGCGCAATGTTATCAGATGAGCCCGCTTTAATAGTTGTATCGTCAGCTGTATCCTTTGATTTATTAATAGCATCTTGATACTGAGCCATGTATGCCTCGTCGTTATTTGCTATCTTTTCAAAATCAACATCAGCGCCTGTCTCCTTTTTAAATTGTCTTGCAAACTCTCCAAACCAAAGAGGACGAATCATTACCATATCTGGAGTTGACATCAACAAATCAGCTGTAGCCTCAGTTGTGTTTTTAAGTCTCTTTAATGATTTATTGTAGATTGTCTTAGCTGCATTAGCTACGACACCTTTTGCTTTACTTCCTTTAATGCCTGAAGTTTGATTGAATATCTCTGAAGTTGCTAATTGGCTAGACACCGTGCTAGATGAATAGATACGGTTTGTCTGAACGCTATTAACATTTTTAAGTACGTTGAAGGCATCAGGAGACATAAGTAGTTTTGCGTATGATGCACCCGAAGCCCAACTTTTTGAACCCTTCATGAGTATATAAGCCATATTTGAAAAGGCCTCTGACGTCATACGAGATACGCCGGCAAGTACAGCTCTATACCCTTGTCTTGATATCTCATTAATCACACCTCTAGCTCTTCCCTCACTCATGAATGTATTTCCTACAGCTGTATCAACAATCTGAGTAAACGCAGCGTCAAGAGCCGTAACCAATGGGAGTTTGTCCTCACTGATTTCATTGTTGTCAACAGCGCGCTCAAGTTCTCTCATTGTAAATCGACCTTGTCTAACTGCAGGAGTTAAGTGGTAGTCCATTAACACAGAGCTCGCACTTCTACGAACTGAAGAGAACGGGTCAAAGTTAATAGCGCTCACCTTACCTGTGCGCTCAATTAATGTCTTGGCGCGTGTAGATGTTGTGCGGCTGTTTCCAAATACGTTTCTTAGCTCGTTGATTGAATCTAATTGGTCGTTTCTTGTCTCTGAATTAATTACGCCTAATGATATGTAATTTGCAATAGGAGTGATTCTACTACCACGAACGATAGCAGCTGTATACTCAGCCTTCTCTGACATCATATCGTTGATGGTTCGTATCTCAGCCAATATATTTTTTTCTGTGTCGTTGAATGAATCAAACATTTTATCCATGTCGATACCCATTACTTCATTTCCATCCTTGTCAAGTATTGGGTCACCGTTCTCATCTTTCATCACGTCTTGGTAGTCGTTGATAATTTTCTCAAACATCTTAACGTCCTCAGATGAGTAATAGGTTCTTTCTGCCTTTGTCTCCTTGATTGTCTTCTTCAAGAACTCAATAGCCGGGTTAACTTGTCTGCTGTTAGGATTAGATTCGAACTCGTTTTGAATCAACCACGTCATCATCTTGAACTTAGACATGGTGATTTTGTTTTCGTTTCTGCCAAATGCTTTAGCAAGTTTTTTCTCCATGGATACAATTCTATCAGATACAACTCTGTTCTCAGCTGTGAATGAAGCCAATGCTTGACCGATAGGTTTGAATATGTTGTCGTAGAATGGACGCTCCTTAAAGTTACCAAATACCTCATCGATAAATGCGGATGAGTTTCCTTCTAATATATACTTGTAGAAGTTACCTTTCTTACGGAACAATGCCTTCTTGGCTCCTGACTTCAGTCGCTCACCAAGCATTACCTTTATTCGACCAATAGGCCCAAGTAGGTTATCTCTTTTAATAATACCATCCATCTTCTCAACCAACATCTGTGCGCGGTTAGTAATGAATCCATTATTAATGTTGTCTACAATCTTAAGTAAATCATTCAGCTCCTGATTTGACAAGCTCTCTAATGCGTCAGTCTTAAGGAACGCAGCCAACCTAGTAGCTAGGTTTCTCTCGTCTCTTGTAGGTAGTGTTGATGCATCAACCGGCTCAGACCTTAGGTCTACAATAGCTTGGTCTCTCTCATCTTGTAATTCTTGCTCACTCTTCTTAGCTCTTTCAGTAGGAGCAATCATACTTCTGTACTTCTTCATTACGCTTAAGTCGTACTCATTGATGATGCCATCCTCGAGCATTTTATTAATCGTCTCAGTGTACTGAAGCTTACCGTTCTCCATAACCTTGTCCGGATAGTTCTCTAATCTTTCCGTCAGGTCTGCTGCCAAGCCTGCTTCTACGTCAATAGCCTCTGTTATCTCCTGCACCTTGTTAACCAACTCAGATATTTCAGGAAGCTCTAACTCTGCTTGACGCTGACCAACGATATCAATAATTGATTTATATGTGTCAAAGACTGACATTGGAATAAACGAAGGCTTAACAGCGAGCATACTCTGTAGCATAGGAACTAAATCATTAGCAATACCTAGTTTGCTCTTGACGTTTCTCCTAGCAGCAGGAAGCAATCTGTTGATAGTGGAAAGAGACTCCACGTACTCAGCGTTTTTAAATACGTTTTCAGCGAATTGCATGAAGCGGTCTACTGCAACAGAGTTGCTTAAGTTCAGCTTGTTTACTTTTTCTAATAAAGCTTGCGCTTGTTTTGCAGTGATGTTACCACTAGTTTGCATAGCCTTGAGCTTTGCAGCAAGTACAGCTCTTTTAGCTTTCAAATCAGCTCTAACCTTTCTTCTCGCAGCTGCAGCGTATTCCTTAACAACTGTGTTGATACTATCAATAAAGTCATTTAAAGCTTCGTTAGGCGCAACCGTAGTATCAGGTTGAACGCTTAGTGCTTGATTAATTTCAGCATTTGTATAGCCACGTTTCTTTAAAGATTGTTTAATGACGTCGTCAGATATTCCTTTCTCTCTTCCAATTTCTACAATCTTATTAGCTATATTCTGCTTACTCTTTCTTGCTTTAGATGCGCTCTCTGCTGTTCTTGCATCGAATTTATCACTTACTCTTTCTCCGGAGAACAGGTCTGCAAGACCAATATTAATAAAGTCATCCAAAGACATTTGATTGATGTAATCAATAGCCTTTCTTGCGTTATCAGGATTGTTTTTATCCTTGTATAGCTTTGTTAGTATTTCAGTATTTGTAGTGAACTGCTGCTTGATATACTTAAACACAGCGTTCATCCAATTCTTGAATCTTGTTTTTGCTGCCCCAATTAAGGTGTCACCTTTTGTAGCCATCAATTCAACAAGTGCTTCTTCTAGTGCAAGTTGTCTATCTCCGTACTCTTTAAGTGCTCTCTTATATTCAGGCGTTCCGTCTACTAACTCAAATCCTTTTTTAAGTAGCATATCACCAACTTCTCCCGAAGCCTTAGAACGCAAGAAATCAATCCAAACGTGACCAAATTCGTGAATAGGTGTTCTAAGTGATTGGTAACTTGGATTAATAAAAATTCTACCGTCTTTAGTTACACCATAAATAATCTCACCATTCTTTTCACGAGTTCTAACTCCTTCTTCTTCAGCTATAAACTTATCAAATTCTTGCTGAGTAGTAACTACTTGAACTTCAGGGAACGCAAATCTAAGTTTACCTATTAGAACATCCATGTCGGTTATCTTTCCGAACTTAGCTTTAGCTCCTCTAAATGCACTATCTATAAAAAAGTTTCCTCCCGTTTGTGTAACAGCATTTTCAAATGTAGGATATTCATTGTTTTTGTCTTGCTTAAATACTCTTGCAAGCTTCGCTCTAAACTCAGGAAATACATCAATTCCTTGCTTTGGATTTCGAATATATCCAATGAGTCTCCCTTCAGGACCAAATCCGTAATTAGCGTGGTCTGCTTTTACAGTACCTCCCGCTTTATTTCCGTTCTCATCTAAAACCTTTATTCCCATTACAGCAACAAAATCACCTTGTTTTGTTTTCTGCATAGAAGGCTCACCTATTGCTTTGTAAATGTGGTCAGCTGTGAAAATTTCATTTTTAGCGTTTTCAACTCCATCTAATAAAGTTTTTACAACAGCTAATCCACTTGTCTTTGTTTTACCCTCCTCTTTTGATTCTGCTGAAAAAAATGTACTAAATAAGAATGCTCTAGCAGGTAACGAGAAATCATTTTCAATACCTTTAGCTCTTTCATTAGCGCCTTTTATAATAGCTTCAAAAAACTCATCAAGAGTTTCAATGTTGTTATTTTCTATAAAGGAAGCCATTTTAGCGATAACTGTGCTGTTTACATCTTTATTTAATAGCTCAGTTGTTTTCCCTAATAAATCTTCTATACCTGACTTTTCAAGTTTTTCTACTACATTTAAAAACTTTTTAGCTTTTCCTGACCGTCCCTTATTTTTTTTATCATCAACTAATCTTTGAATGTAAGACTTTAGTTCTTCTTCAGTCTTTACTTCTCCGTTAGATATAGCTTCAAGTAATTCATTCTTCCAATAAGTAGATGACTCTCCTTTAGTTTTTTCATCAAATTGATTTAAAAGCTCCTGTAACGCAGCTTTTCTATTCTCAAGCGGTAAGCTTTGAATATAAGGAAGAGCGTATCTGAAAACAGCTTCGTTTGAGTTTATAGCTGTGTTACCCATTCGCATTACAGCAATAGGAACGTGGCCGTATGGCAATCTACCTTCTGCCCAAAGTCTTTCAAATAATTCTTTATGGCCTATGTAATTATCATAAGCTTCCTTATACATCTTATCTGAGTCAGACTTTTTAACTCCTGCCCAAGCTAATTTTATGTTGTTGAATAAATTGAATAGCAATCCGCCACCAACATTCATTTTATTACCCATTGAATCAACTATGTCACCACCTGCTAATGAATCAGACATAGCCATACCCATAGGTATATCAACAAGGTCTTCTATGTTTATTAATAATTCGTTTTTATCTTTTATGCCTAAGAAATTAAGTACTTTACTTATAGACTTGCTTAACGACTTAGATTCTTTTATTGGGTCTATAGTTACTTCACTACTCATACTTTCAGGAGACTCAAGTGCTTTATCTTCTTCAGATAAAGTTTCCTCCATGTGTTGGGCAATTATTTCTCTATCGTTTCTTTCATCTTGAGCTTCTACTTCTTTCTCAGTTCTCTTTCTAAATCTAGCAAACGCAGATGGGTTATCTTTTTTAGCATTTAAGTCAGCTAAACGTTTTCTAGATGCTAATCTTTCATCCTCAATTTTATCGGCAAGTTCGCGACCTAACTGATTATTTCCGTTTCGATAAGCGCGCATTCTTTGGTTCTCAAGCTCAGCGAGTTTCATTCCTGTGATGTCACGCTCACGTTTTATTTGCGCATCAACTTCTGCAATAAATTGCTCCTTTGCTTGTTTCGCTGTCTGCTTTTTCTTTTGAGTAGGTTTAGGCGCAGCAGGCTGTTGAGCATTTGCTTTATTAATTCTGCGTCTTACCTTATCTAAATCTCTTTTAAAACCATTTAAATAATCTCGAGAATTAGCAATCTCCTCATCTCTTTTTGCTTTGATTTTATCAATCTCAGTTTTCTTTCTTCCTTTAGACCATTTAGACGCATTTACTTTAGCTATAGCTTCATTTGCTCTTTGTTTAGCTTCTTCTATATTTTGCTTAGAGTTTTCTACTTCTTGAACCAAATCTTCCTCAAGCATAATGTCTTCATCTGAAGCCATCTGCTGAGCAGGAGTTGGTGCAGTAGTTGGCGCCCCCTGCGTCGGTGTCTTTGAAGACACTTTTCTTTGAGATGGTGGAGCGGGTACAACTACCTCTTCCTCTACCTCGGGGGCCATGGCTGCAGCCTCTTCATCTATAACTTCTTCAAATGCTAATCCTTCATCAGATAGCAATTGCTCAAATGCATCTAATTCTTCTTGTACCTCAGGGGCTAATGCTTCCTCTACCTGTACTTCTTCTTGTACAGTCTCAACAGGTTCTGCTTCTAACTGAGCTTCTTCAGTAATTTCAGTAGTAGGTACTACTTCTTCTTCGACTGCTTGCTCACCTTCTTCGGTAACTTGCTCAGTTGTTGTTTCGGGTGCTCCTTCCGCCACTTCTCCGCCAACTCCGGCTTCTGGCTGTACAGGAACTTCACTTGTTGCTTGCTCTTGAACGGCATTTTCTTGTGCTATTTCTTGTAAACGATTATTAATCTCGTTAATTCTATCTACTTGAGGTTTAACGAGGTTAGGGTCCTTCCCTTCTTTTTCTTTATCTAATCTCTCTCTCTCCATCATTAACTCCAAAGATTCCGCTTTGGCTTCAGGAGATAAGTTATCAGGCATTGAACGAACCTTCCCTTGTATAGTATTGAATGAGTTGATGATTGATTTAGCCTCTTCACTTGTCATTTTACCTGTAAGCAAGTCTGCCTTTAAGCTATTGACTAATGCTGAGTTAATTCCTTCAATCTTTGTTGCATTTATTAAGGCCTCAAGCTCTTCTTTTTTGTAAACTGAATTAAATCCAATCTGTAAAGCTTTAGGAGATGATTGAGCAATAGACATTACTCCACCACCAATAGCTCCTAGGTAGCCCTCGTATGCAGCATTACTAAGCGCTTCTTGAAGTCCTTTGTTCTTAGAGAAGTTCTTGCCTCTAAACTCATCATAAACCTCCTCAATCCCGACTTGCGCAAGTGATTGAGACGCCTCTGTTAAAGCTTCAGCTGACGCACCAATACCTGCTTTTACGCCAACCTGATTTAGTATGTTAGTTACGCTCGAATTAATTGCAGCTCTAATCTCTGCTTCTGTAGCGTCCTTAGGTAAATCAAGGAACGCTCTCTTCATTATATTGTTAGCAAGATTTTTACCAAATGCAGTCTTGCTTAATGCCATGTCAATACCAAAGTTCTCAAGTACTGATGACAAAATACCGTATCCTGCAGATAATAACACCTTGTCAGTCTCAGGAATCTTTTCAACCTTATCTGTCTCCTTATTGTAAAATTCAGCCTCATCTAGTTGGTCTTTCATCTCATAGTAAGACATACCGTAGAAACCTGCATATCTTGCTGCACTACCTAATGCACCAAATGGTGCAGATGATGCCATAACACCTAATGATTCAGCTAAACTAAACATAGATTTCGCGAAGTCTCCTCTTTTACTTGACTCAACGTACTGAGTAGATGTGTCACCGCCTGTAATAGCTTTAACCAAGTTATCTTGGTCTTCTTTTGACATATCTCCAAAGCTCAATAGTCTAGGTATAGAAGTTAGACCTTCTACAAATTTATAAACCATACCACCGCCAAATGAACCTCTTGATTCCTCAATTACGTAGTTCATCCCTATTGACTTATCAAGAGCCTTTGATGCCGTAGATACGGATTTTAAATTAGCTGCAATTTCTTTAGCTTCAGCTGCTAATGCAGTATTAGATTCTTCAACAATAGCCTCATACTCATCCATGGTCATCTCACCTGATTTGACTTTTTGAGCTAATTGATTAATTCTAACCTGTTCTTCTTTTTTCTTTTTATCGAAGTCAACAGCTGACTTTTGTACGTTATTGTAGTAGTCACCAATTATCTTGATGTCTCTGTCGTCTCTGCGAATTGCAGCATAAGCCTGCTTAGGGTCAATAGACTTATTAGTACGAGTCATCTCGTAAACATCTCTGAACTGCTCAGCCTTTGCCTTTACGTACTCTTCTTTAGCCTCTTTTAGAGGAGCCTGATACTTTTGTGATATCGGCTTTACAAGTTTCTCTCCTTCTTCCTTTTGTTTCACCAATGCCATTGGGTCTACAGGAGCAAGGGGGTCTTCTAAGAACTTCTGAGTTCTATCTAATAAATTTTCTGCAGCTAATTTATTTGTAGCTACGTCAATTTCTTTTTTACGTTGAGATTGAATTGAATCTATCTTCTGAGATGCCTTTGTTACATCTGCATTAGAATTTATTCTTATGAATGTCTTTAATCCTTCTGCCTCTTCCTTATCACCATCCCAAGTCCAATTGTCTAGTTTAAGCTCCATTGTAGCTCCATTTGGTGCAACAACATCTACTCTATCAGACATACCTCCTCGAGCGGTAAATTCAAATCCGGGGAATGATTGTCTTAATCTTTCAGCAACAGCGTCATCACTTGAGAATCTAGCTCCTAGTGCATCTTGGCTTACGAGATTACCTGTAACAACTTGATTTAGTCTTTGCTCTAATTCGGCATCGCGTTTTGCTTGATTAACTACCTGAGACTTCTGTTGCTCAGACATTGGTTTAATGCTTTTACCGTACTCTTTATTTAATGCATTTATAGAGCCCTCATTGGTAATTGTAGTCCAATCTTTTTTACCCGGTTGACGTCTTTGCCAAGTACCATCTTTTACTCGGTATTCGTTCTTTTCTTTACCTTGGTATCCAAAATATATTTTTTCTTGAGGGGATGTACTTCCTTCTTTACCAAAGTGTTTATTTAAATTTGATACTCTAGTTACATCAGTAATAGGTTTCCATGAACTAGCTTGAGAAGCAGTTTTTTGAGTAGGCGTTTTTACAATCGCACCACCTATACTTTTTATTTGAGGAGAGTCGCTTTGCTTAGGAACTGATTCTTCATACCAAGCCCCATTTTGAAACTTATATCTTTTACCTCCTTTACCCGGATATCCTGTATATATGTTAGACTCTTTTGCTCCCTTAGCTGTGAAGTCTACATTTGATGCTACATTTGGAATGTCTTTACTAGCCTCTTTGGAAGAAGAAACCGAAGTAGGTTTTTCCAATTTGGAAGCCGATACGGTAGGTTCTTTTTTTTTTAATGGCTCTTGTTCTTGTAGTTTAGGTTGAGTTTGTTGTTTTGAAACTGAACCTGAATATTTACTTAAGAACTCATCCTTGCTTTTTGTGTACAATTTATCTCTAGAGACAACTGAATATACTTTATCTTGATAAGCCTTGTCCTGCCATTTTGTTTGAAACTCCTCAAAAGTTTTTGTATAGTACCCATCTCTTTTGAGTACGTCATAAAGTTTTTGTAAATCATTCATACTTCAAAGATAAGTATTTTATGACTAACTATCTAACTCTCCTTCACCTCTTCTAACGCCTCTTTGAGATTCTTTATCTTTTTTAGAATAAAATCCTTTCAAAACATTTCCTTCATGTTGCTTAGACCAATCGTTCTTACCTCTATTGTAAGCTTGAGAAGGGATTACGCCTTTTGAGTCAACACCTTTTACGTACTTAGCTAATCCATCTGCTGAGTAAATCCTTTTAGGTTTACCCTTTGCAATATATTTTTGGTCATCTTCACTCCATTGCTTCTCCTGAACAACAACATAATACTTTTCATTTTTCTCATCAAATTCTTGCCTGTATGATGCTAGCTTGGGGTCTAGGTTACTAAAGTTACCTGTTCTTAAAGCGTTATTTGAGTTCTCGTAAACAGTGATGCTAAACGCGTCGTACTTATCTTCGTCTCCATCTCCATCTCCATCTCCCGTACCTCTGTAATTAGGCTCAGGCTCGTTGTAAGTGTCAAGTTCTTCCTTAGTGTCAATCTTCATAAGGATATCATCTCGCATCTTTTCTTTAAAGACTTGATACTGCTTCTTACCCATCTCACCGCTGAAGTCAACGTAGCTACGTCCCATCTCATCCGTCTTAAGTAATAGTATCTCACTTGATGTTTGCTCATCAGGATTACGTGTAAACGTGTATGTCTTACCCGTAAGCGGGTCTACCTTAACGTCGTTAGTTAAGTACGATGATACGTTCAATGGATTGGAGCCTATACCCTCAATCTGACGATTAACCACATCCTCAAAAAGAGATGCTAGTTTAGCATCCTTCTCATTCAAGTCTGTTCTGTATCTAGGGTCTGTAATACTTCTAATGAGACCCACTGAGCTAGGACCACCCTTTTCTCGAATCTCTACAACTGTAGTACCCAATGCATCTGCAATGTCTGTAGTTGCTTTACCTGAGTCAAAGTAGTCGTACTTGTTTTTAAGTCTACTTCTAGCATCGTTAATAGTCATGAACTCATCACCTATGGATGTAGTCACTTCTTTGCCATCAACCTTTTCTCTTTTTACCTTAGTCAAGTTAATTAAGCCTGACGTTGGGTCAATGTAGTATTGAGTGTCTCTTAAGTTTCCGTATCTTCCAATCTCTGCCTTCTCCCACTGCTCAAGTATCTGTGACCTTTCGGCAGGACTAGCGGCATTTGCTCTTTCTAATGTTTGTTTGTATTCAGCCTGATAGTCTTTGTTCAATTCTAAAGCGCCTTCAACACCTGTGTTTACATTATTTATACCCTCTGTTAGTTGTTGAGTACTTAGCTCTCCGCTCTTCCAAAGCTTATGCAATGTCTGTAAATACTGAGTAGTGTTTGATGCCAACTGAGATATCTTTTGATTCTCTAAAGAACTTTCTCCTACCTCGAAGTTTGATATCTTTTTTGTCGTCTCTCTAATTGACGTTTCTAAAGCTACCTGCTTACCTTTTCGCAATACAGCCTCATCCTTTAAGGCTTTTGATAAGTCCTTGCCAATTGTAGCCCAATCAATTTGATTTTCAGCTACCCTCTCAGAATATCCGTAATAAGTATCTGCCATTGATTTTAGTTTCTACGTGTGTAAAATGGAGTTAAGTCACCGCCTGAAGCAGAGGTCATATTGAATGAACTAAAGCCTGTCTTATCCATGTCTTTTAAATCCTGTGGATTTCTACCTTGAAGCCATTCCTCAAACATAGGAGGAGATAAGACTTTTTTAGTTTCTTTAGTTACCTCATCTTGGACAGTCATCCAAATAGGTAGTGCTTGAGCTTGTGTTTCATCAATACCCATAGTTCTAAGCATGGCGTTCTCAAATCCAATTGGATTCCCATTTGCATCTAAAAGCCCTGCTTGTAAAGAGCCTGATTGAACTGCTTGGTTGTAAGATTCTTTTAATCCTCCTACTCGTCTAGCAGCTTGAGTTTTAATTACGTCAGGAGCCATGCCTGCTGCAGTAGTGGCCATACCAACTAATCCTTGAGCAGCACCCGCAAATGACTTCATAGCAGCTGTATCGTAATCAGCTGCAGCCTTAGCAGCGCCCTCAGCCTCCTGTAAATTTAGCGATGCCATGTACTGCATATTCTCCTGCTCTTGCGCAGCTGACTTAAGTCCTAGTGCGTACATCTCTTCGCTCATTGCAGCTCTGTTCTGAGCCTCTTGATTTTGAAATGCCATTTGGACACCACCTGCAGCAGCTGCAGCTCCACGCTGAGAACCTTCTCTAGCAGACTGAAGTGCTAATGCTCCTTGTTGTAAAGCAGCTTCGCGTGCTAACTTAAATGGTTCTTTTGCAATACCCATTTTATCGTAGACGTTTACTTGAAGATAGCTCTTTGCTTTATCTAATGCCTGATTCACTTTGGCTTGCGCCTCAAGTGCTTTGCTTCTATTTTTTAATCCTTGCGCCAAGCCGACAGCGGTATTTATACCCTGTGCTACTAATCCTGCTGACGCTAATGCTGCTGAAAATAACATACTATATGTTTAAGTACAAAGATATTAAAAATTAAGGAAAACTCTTCATCACCTCAGATTCAACGGCAAAGAGCTCTACTTTTGATGTATTGTCATTCTCCAAAGTAAACACGCAGTAGTGACCAAGAACCCCGTGAGACTCAGCGACTGAGTTCTTGACGTACAAGAAGTATGCGTTTTGAATAGGAGGAACTGAGCCACCTGTAATAGTTGTGTCAACAACAAAGTAGTTATCACCTGCAGGGTAGTTTTGCACGATGTTAGTTATCTCTCCACACAACACAGGAGTTCCATACGTAGGAGGTAGTGCGTAATAAAGGTAGTCGCCAACGCTTGCAATAGAACCAATTTGAATAAGCGGTGATATAGAAAAGTTTACCTCTGTTGCAGCTGCAGGACCCGTAACAGCTTGGCTTCTACCAACACCGTTAAGTGAGCGTAATGCGTACTCGTCAGTTCCTGCAGGAACATCTCCCGAGTTTCGGATAAATGCAAAGTATGTTTGTTCCTTTTTCTGAAACCAATCCTTCTCGATGTATCCACTGCTTTGAATATCAGTCTCAATTGGAAAAGCTTCCCAAGCATCATCACCTTGTAGTGATAATGTTTTGAATAGTTTGTTTTCAAGAGGAACGTCGTTAAAAACGCTAGTCACTCTAGATGGTGTAAATGCTCCGTCGGGGTTACCCAACTGAAGCCACCATTCGTAGTAGAACGTGTTTCTGTTTGTATTCACATTGTGGCGGTAAAGGTTACCACCCTTGAATGTATAGAAGTAATTGTTCATCCCAATCATCCAATCAGGAATAAAGGAGTAGAACGACGGCCAACCTGCCGCACTATCGCTGTATGTTAGTGTATATTCCATATTAAAAACCGCAATCGCATGAGTCGAGTGAAACAATAACACCTGAAGGAGAATCATCTATAGATATGCTTTCGACTCTAGCGCAAATATAGTCAATTGTATAGGCATCTACTGTAAATGACTGAGGTAATCCATCGCAATCAGTATATGTTCCTGTCTGAGCTGATGCTGTCATATTGTCAACGCTATAAAGCACACATACCTCATCACAGCCTACATAGGCAGTAATTGAGTCAATTGTAACTGTAGGCGTAATAAATGTTTGGCTTGTCACCTCAAATACACACCCACCATACGCAGGGTCAGATATTGTTACAAGCTGACCAATTGTTACTACACCAACACTTGAGTCAGCAACCAATGACAATCCATCTGCGCAGCGTGTAATTACATACGCATTGTATGCACACTGACCCATCTGAATGATGACGCCGTTCTGAACTAAAAACCAATCATACGCTCCCGGAAGCATTGTGGGGGCATGGTAATATCCATCTGCAACAACCGATTCACCGTAAGGGTCTATAAACACCCAATCAAAAAGCCCAAGCGTTACACCATTTCCGCTTACAGGACAGTTGTAGTAGATGAGATTATCCTCATACTCACATACAATCTCCTCAGTAGGCGCTACCTGACTAGTATATGTTGGAAACAATGTAGTAGGACAACTTGCGTATACTACAAAATTTGACTCACATGGTGCTTCAACTGTAATATCTAATGATGATGGATTTAAATTTACCTTTGGTATCACCATTACACAGGTACCCGGTCCATTCACAGTTAAGTTTGTCTGAGAAGGCAAAACACTTATGATTGATGTAGTCCCATTGTAGTTATAAGTAGAACCGTCCCAATCGTAATTTCCTGCTATAAATGAAGATGTAGTGATTCCGCAATCGAAATCTTGGTCTCCCATGTATACAGGTAGTCCTGATGGAGCTGTCATATAACCATATATAGGCGAGCTAAAGGTATTATAAGTAATACCATCGTACACGGCCTTAAATCCATGCGGAGATTTTGGTGTTTCAAATCTTATGATAATAGCTCCAATATCTCCCGGGTCATTACCCAAGTCAATTGTGCTTCTGTATACACCAACATTACCATTGTTATCAGATGATGTTTCATCACAATTAGTTCCGCATGATGGGCAGAACTTTGCAGGTCCTAACACACATCCTGATAGAACTCGTGTAATTGAACCGTCAGAATATACGCCATCAGCAGCGCATAATGTGAGCGCTGCATCTGTGTATATTGATGTGGCTTGAGCTAATGTTGGTCCGTCTAAATAGTATGGCATATTAATTAATTTTATTCACTACATCCGCATTCCTGCTTAATTGTTATGTATACTCCTCCTGATATAACTGTTGGTGGGTCTGAGGCTAATCCACATATTACTACGCTCAATCCCTCTGCTATTGGAACTGTTTGAGGTTCGCCATTGCAGTCAGTAAATCCAACTGTCGCTGTACCTTCGCCAACATTCTGAAGTGACCACTCTCGACATGGGTCTGAGCATGGGTCACATTCACAGCATACATAGTCTACATTAAGTGGGTCGCCATTCCAACATAAATTTACTTCGCTATAACTACGAAGGTCCCAAATAAGATATAGGTAATCGCCTGTTGTTCCTGCAGGAATATTGGCGTAATAATAAGTTCCACCACCCGCTGTTGTTCCAATTGATGATGCAGCAACTAACGCATTAATATCTACAGTATTATTGTTATATACAGTATTTGTTCGTAGGTATCTAAATTTATTTTGAGATGCATTAAAGTCAAAATTAGCTAATGCAAATTTATTTGATGCCATCTTAACCGTACTTCCGTTAGTTGGTATATTAGCTTGACCCTGTAGCCCTGATATGCTATTGAACCTTGATACAATTGGATTGACACCCGACGCGAATAATACCAATGAGCTCTGAAGAGAGCCTGTATAAGCGCCATCTGTGTATCTCCATTGCGAGTAGATGTTTTTGCCTGCATCTGAATTTGATGTAAGAACTACCTCGATGATAGTGAGTTCATTTGCAGTAGGACAATTTACCGTAATCTCGATTACGATAGTTCCTGTTGTCTCAATTGAAACATTAATTACATCTTCAAGATTGCTGTCTTTATCAACATTTAAAGTTCCGCTAAATGACGTAAATCCTGTAGTGTAAGGAGTCCCGTCGTAATCTGCTGTAATTTGAAACTCTACGCCTTCTTCTGCTGAAATTACATTGTATTCAATTTCAACATCTCCAACTAAATCACCTACGTTTACACAGTATTCATAAGTTTTTTTGGTTTCTGTAAATATAAATTCTTGAGTAATACCACAAGATAAGCATTCACTTACAGTTGGTATAGGTTGATTGTTTGAGCTCAATACATATTCATCCGAGTACGGGTCGTAAGCACCAAGTTTTTGAGTGCTAAAGTTATTATTGAATAAATCACGAAACCAAGTGCCCATTCCTGCATCAGATATGACCTGTAGTTGGCTCATTCCTGTTTCGCTATCCTTTAAGTTAATTACAGCTCCGCGCTTAACATCTGTAAAGTATCTATTCTCACCCCATTGAATATAACTCTCGGGGTTGAATGATATACCGTACTTCTCTACGCGCGCAATTTGAGTACCTAATACCTCAGGTGTTGAGGTAAGTGCACCGCCTGCTCCTGCATCAGATAACAAGTTTTTATCTGCTAATACGTATGAGATTTTATCTTCTTGCAAGACAAGCACGTCAGTTTGACGAGCGTCCATAATATAGATAGGGCCAAATGAGCGCTCTAAAGGCTTAAAGTTAAACAGACCTAGGTTGAACTCATTTAGTTTATTTACGTTGCTCTCGTTGTTGTACACACCACTATAGGTGATGTCAGCATACCTTCTGATTGCTTTATAGTCCTCAGCAAGCATAGTTGTCACTCGGTTACCCAAAGTGATGTACGCTCCTGTAATAGAGTCACGAATCTTGTAACTCTCTACGCCATTACCGAATGCGTAACAGTTAAAGAAACCTGTATCTACTATAGCAGGTGTTCCTAATGTAAAGTTTTGATTTGCAATGTTACCTTGATGCTCACCTTGGGTGTTAATATCAAATGATAGATTATTTTCAAAAAACACATCAGGTAATGAATCAGCAGGTTCAGTTTCAAAAACAAATAACGAATCGGCTCTGTAAATCTCAATATTAACCTCAACAGTTGATTTTTTTGTTCCACATTTTGCAGGACCTGATACAAATAATTGAAGTCTGTTATTACTAGTATTTCTAACGAATTGATAATAGTTAATACAAGTAGTAGGTTGAGTAGTTGATGTTCCCGGCCATTGTCCGTTTGCTATAAATCCTGAAGATAAAATAAGAGTTGGATTAAATATATTCTGTATAGGACAATTTGTAGTAGGATTATTATCAGGTCCTACCCAAGATGTTCCATTATCTAATATACTTGCAACATTGTCTCCTATAAACCAATCATACATATTTGCGTAATTGGCTTGAGATACTAATGTTACTTCTAATTCATAAATACGAGCCTCACAATTTGTTTGACTATTTCCTTCTTCACCTCTATAAAAGTTAAAGTATAGTTTAATAATTGTTCCTTGCGGGACATCATAATCAATATAATTACCCGGAGATGAAGGGTCTTTTATATTCATATTATATCCCACTGTTGCATAAAAATCACTAACTAAAGCAGTATAAGATTCTAATCCGGGTGATATATAAGAATTTTCATTAAAAACAGCGCTAAAGCTATTTGGTTTTATTTTCATATAAACACCACCCGGAACAGGTATATTAGTAGATGGAACAGCAGGGCTTGGAATAATTAAAAAGTTATCAGCTTCTGATTGCTTATCTAATACAGTTGCATAAGCACAATTGTCAACAGGACCTGATGAATCTCTTTTAACAATAAGTCTATCACCTACCTCAACCTTCCTTGAGTTTTCACCTTCTAGCAAGAAGTATACATTGCTTGTTTGAGGGTCAACAAAGAATATACTACTGTAAATAGTCTCGTAATTTTCAGTATTAGGCTTGATTACAAACTTATATTTAGTTGCCCAATATGGTGCTATCTGCTCATAAGGAATAGTTACAAGAATACTATTCTTTGTATCTGAATTTGAACATGGAACGTGCTCTGTGTTTAGCTCGCTAACTAATGCAGTAGTAGAACGACCAAAATCATCCATGTAAACAATTCCAATTTCATAATCTCTGTTACTATGTAAACTTTGATTTTGAGATATTGATTGAAAAGCACACTCTGCCAATACTACCTTCATGTACTCATATACAGAATAAGTTGGGGACACTGTGTTATCAACGTAAACCATTGCAGGAAACTGAAATGATATTATATTTCCAACAGATGTTGCTGATACTAATAAGTTAGCAGTATTTATACCACTTGTATACTTAGTATAGGTATCCAAGTTTTGATTCATGGCGCAGTTGTATGCGTCTGATAGCGTAGTACCTAAGCAAGCGTTAGGCAGGGTTTGAATATTTGCAATAGTCCCTACAGCATCTATAAATGAACTGTCAGCTACCATATCTGCTACAGATGCAAACGTAGATGGCAAATAATAAGTAAACGATATGTCTACATTACTATTTGTTTGAGTAGGATAAGGTGTACTACCTGAAAACGCAGCATGAGTTAAATTGAAATCTATGTTTAATACAGAGCCTTCTGTTAATGGAACACCTGTTAAATCTAAATCTAATACTGCATCAGTAATTGACACTGCCCCATCTATGGTGTAGTCACCTGATGACTTTGTATTAGCTATATCAGTTAATCCAATTTCCTCAGTCTTTAATGATGTGTAGTACTCAAACTTTACAGGTTGACCAAATTTATCAAGTAGGTCATAACCCTCTAAGTAGTTTCCATACATTAGACGATTCCCCATTATTGTTTGGGCTTTAGCCAAAAGAGGTACGTTGTCGTACAACCTTAGAATCTCGTAGTCAGGAAGTACGGTAAATATCTTGCTATTGGTAAAGTTGTATGTGTAGTTTGTGTTATCTGAAAGACCAAGCTTTGACTTATTTAACTTCTCAATTATCTTAATAACATTATTGTCCATATCCTTGAAGATAAGGTCAATACCAACTACCAATGGCCCTCCTGTATTATATGTTATGTCAACAGAGTTAAACTCGTTAATCATACCGTTATTTAAATAGCTGTCATTGCTAAAGCTAAATTCCTGTGGTATAAATGCAGGCTCACTAAATTGAGATATAGCGGAGTATTGGTTGTCAGCATATCTATATCGATACGCAAAACAAATAAAGTTTTCTTCTAAGAAGTTCTCTTGACCCGGTGCATTTGCAAGTTGAATATCCGGAGAACTCATCGGTGGTTTCTTAATAACCTGTAGACGCTCTAATAAAATCTCAGGGTGTGGAGCTAATGGAGCAGGCGGCAATGCCACGTAGTAATCTACATTTGTAGGAGATGGATTTGGATAGTTCTCCTTTACATTAATAAATCTAGGAGGGTTGTAATCATCCGACCAAAACAACAAGTCGTCAATTTTATTTACCGCTGTAATTACGTATTCAGGATTAAAGTTTAGAGTCGTATTTACACCACTCCCATCGTCAATACTAATAACGTGATACGTGAGTATGTTCGTTAGAATATTGAAAGAAACAACTAGGTCAAGTTTACCTGTAGCACCTACAGTAAAGCTAGGGTCATGTACAAACCAATATACCGTCTCAAGTGAGCCGTCCTCAAAAGCGCCAATCGCTCTAGCGTCAGTGCTTAATGGAGTCCCGTCTATGTAAATCAAAGAGGTTAATTTTAAATTACCCTTTGTGTTCTCAATAGCGCCGATGCTTTTTTCTTCGGTAGACCCCATCCGCACGTTAAGTGCATCAATGTACTGACCATCTGGAACAAGTCGCTCATCGACGACTTTGTTCATTTTACCTGCATTAAAGTTTCTTGTAAGATTAGCCATACTACTTCATAATCTTATCCATACCACGAAGATTCATAAGAAGTCTACCCGGATGTATATTACTGATTCTAATTTTAGCATTACGTAACAATGCAGTCTTTTCCTTTCGAGCTCTCATTATGATGTACTCCTGAACACCAAGTTTTGAGTTAAGTATCTCATACATGATGTACGCATAAACGTACTTCTCAAATAACTTGTTTACAGTTACTAAGCTATCGTCTCCGTTCTCCATACCATCAGAGATGTATTCAAGAATACATAACTCACCCGCCATGTCTGATGAGAAGTTAATTACACCTGCTTTTTTATCTACATTGAAGGTAGGATTGAAGTTTGCTGTTTCAGTATTTAAACCAAAGCGCGCAGAGATTCCGTAGTCGAAATACCAATTGCCATCAATAAACCACCCCTCTTGCCCATCAAATTGGCTACCCGGGTTTAAATAAATACTCTTTTTGCTGCCTGTAATTCTGTCAAAGTCAATTGCAGAGTACTGAGGCTCAAGAACGTTTCCGTCTTGGTCAAATAGAATGTTGCAGTTGTTATCCTGCAAGTAAGCCTTGGATGACAACGTTTGAATGTTCTCGCTAAGTGGACGCAACCAACCATCTTTGTATAAAGAAATGCGTACCCAATTAACGTAGTCAGACGGTAAAACAAAACGAAGTTTTTCACAAACGTTTAACTCTAGCACCTTGATTTCCTTGAACGCATCGTAGTTTAGCTCTTGAATTGCACGCTTTGCGTGAAATATAATCTTATAACGCTCCTCATTATTAATCAATGAGTGATTGCCTGAGTACATAAGCATAAAGTTGTTTACAATGTCCTTTAAGCTAACGTATTGATAGGAGCCCCAATTAGCGTCCTCAGGCGCGTTACCACCATTCTCGTAGTATTGATATTGTGAAATATATGCCATGGTTTATTATTGTTGTGTGCTAAATGCAGGATTCTCAGACTGCTCTTGCTGAATACCATACTGTGCAACTTGAATCTCTCTAATTGACATACCGCAGTACTGAAGTATTTTCATAACCAACTTATATTCATCTTCCAATGGAAGCTCGAAGTCCTGATAATCAGGTTGTGATTGGTCAAATGCAGGCTCACCATTAGGTAAATTAATGTATGTCCACTTAGGGTCTAAAGGTAATCTAAAGTATGAGCATTTTAATGATGAAACAGCATTAATTGTAGCAGGATATACTGTGATTATATCTCCGTCAATTGTATAGGCAGGAAACTGAGTTGTTGGTGCTGTAAGCATTGAATCCAATAGCATATACAACCTAGCGTTAGCAACCTTCTCCGCGTCACCTAACCTTGTAGTACCATTAAAACAGGTAAGTCTACTAATCATATAGAAGTTGTATCCTGTTGTTACAGGAGATGGTACGTAGTATTGATTTGTAGCAGGCGAAACTTGAACTAATGTATCATTACGTAAGAATCCTTCTAACACCTCTGCTATTGGGTTTTCAATATCAGCGTACTCTGTTCCTGATACTCGAGAGTTTTCAGCATTAATTGCTTTATTGTAACTACTGTAGTACTCTTCATAGATTTCCATCTGTGCTTGCTTTGCAAACAAGTTAAAGTCAGATGGTGATATATACCCGTAGTTGTTTTTATTTAATACGGAAAGTACAGTATTTCTTACTGAGTTAATCATTTTAATACTTTTTACAAAGATACATAAAAAACAAAAGGCGCCTAATGGACGCCTTATGTCTTATGCAATATAAAATAATTACATCAATTCTAAATTACTCTCTAACATTTTTAGAGCATCTAATCCTTCTTTTGATGTGAAGTACTCAACAAGCTCTACGTATGGGTCTGCACCAAATGGCACATTCATCATTTTCTTTTTGTTAGATGGTGTGTTAAACCAAATCTCTTTATTTTGGTTCTTGAATACAAGAAGTTTCTTCTCAAAGAATATTTGCACTGTTGATTGAGTACTTAACATTGGGTCATCAAGAAGATTAACAAAGTTTTCAGGTTCATTCTTGGCAAATACCAAGATATCTCTTTTCATCTCTGCTGTTGTAATCTTATCAGGACTAATGTTGAATAGGATTCTATAAACAGTTTCCATTTGGTCAACAGTAAGTTCTTTAGCACGAATTAAGGCATCAACCTCGTAGTTGATTCTCTCTAGTTCTTTAGATGCATCCTTCTCAAAGTTAATCTCTTCAAAAGAAATGCCATTGAGTGGGTGTAGGTTTAAGAACTGCTGTAGAACAGGATTTGTTTTTGGAACATTTAAAAATCCATCTTCAAAGATAATTGGCTCTACAATTGCATTGCCATCTTGCTCATCTTGAAAAGGGCTTTTTTGATTTACCGCGTAGCGGATTTCTCTGTTAATTCCATTCTCGTCATCCCACCAAAGTAATGGGTATCGGTCACTTCCTCGAGATGGTAAAATGAATGATAACGGAGCTGCATCATTCTTAAGCTTGTAAATTTTATTTACGCTAATTGGTTTTTTTGTTGTTTTCATTTTATTTGATATAATTAAAATTTAAAAATAGGGGAGTGTCTTTGAAGACACCCCCCATTTTATTAATCCTATTGATTATGCACCGTAACGGAACAAGAAGAAGTTGTTCGCACCAAGTGTACATACAGCACGCTCAGATAAGAAGTTAACTTCCATTGCATCGAGGTCGCTAGTAGCAGCACCACCGGCAGAACCTGTAATCCAAGTCTTGTAACGACGATTCTCAGCCTCAGTAGCACGGTAACGAACGTGTAAGAACGGACGCTTAGCGTTTTTACCAAGTACTTGGTCGTAAACAGTTGTAGAACCTGCAGGAACTAATAGACCTGTTACTGTGCCTGCTGCAGCACCACCTGTAGGAAGGCCACCGCGCATAGTTGGGTCGTTAAGGTATTTCCAATCTGACTTGTAGAAGTCGTAAGAACCACGACGGAAACCTGTGAAACCAAGGTTCAAAGCCATGTCCTTATCGTTGTCAAACAAACCATAAGAAGTACCACCTGCACCGTAGCTGTTTTGAGCTGCAAGGATATCATCTACGTTTAAGCTGAATGCACGATTCAAGAACAATACGTTCTCTTCAATAGCACCTTGCTTATCCAAACGGGAGATGATTGTGTCAAAGTCAGCAAGAGTAGTTGGGTTACCACCACCCCATACGTTACCGCGAGTATTTACTGCGTAGAATACACCCTCAGAACCTTTGAAACCTGCACCAACAGCACCTGATAATGGAGCAGCAGGAACTGCTTCAATCATAGATGTTTCGAGGTAGTCATCAAAACGAAGACGAGTTTCGTGCTCAGACTTCAAGTACCAAAGGTAACCTGTAGCACCATTCTCAGTGGTTACTTCAACCCAACCAATTTGAGCCATGTCAGAACCGTTAACAGCATACTTATCCTTAAGGATGATTGGGCTGTTAGAGTAAATATCGTCATCAGCTTCCAAAGAACCAACCATTCCGTTAGTACCTTTTTTAAACTCAGAACCATAAATAAAGATGGTAACAGTTGAGCCAAGACCGAATGCTTGACCTGCACCTTCGTAGTAAGCAACGTCAACAACACCTGTAGTAGTGTTGACTGCAGTTACGATAGCTTTGTTAGAAGCACCTGTAACGTTGTCAGAAACGTTGATTGTTTGTCCAACGCGGATAGCGATTGGCTTACCTACTGCAGTTGGAATTAATACGTCGTTAACTGTGATTGTAGCTACGTCAGAACCTGCTCCTGAGTTAGCGTTACAGTTAGTGTATTTAGTGTGTAGACGACCTTGTTCAGTCCACTTAATCATATCTGAGTTAGACGGCATCTCAGCACCTACCATTCGCAAGAATGAAGATACAGTACGATTTCCGTAACGCTCAAATTCCTTCTCGTAAGTATCAGGAAGATACTGATTCAAGAAGTCAAAGTTAGTAATGTAGTTTGTTTGCAATGCTACTTGTTGAGCATTTGGCTGCAAATTAAAACCGGGGGTTGATAAAACTGGCATTGTTTTGTGTTTTTGTTAGTTATTAATTTTTTCTACTTACAATTTTGAGTTTATTACCCGAATCAGGGTTAACAACTCTCATTTTCATTTCCCCATTTGCGATGGACTCCGGCGCTCTCCTCTCAGACATATTTACATTTTTAATCTTACGACTCAAGTCATCCGTTGCGTCCGCTTGGCCTTGCTCATAAAAGAACTTAGCGAAGCGCTCAGGGTTCATTGCCATTGCTAAAGACCTGTGGTATCCTGCTGCGTCTTTCATTAATCCATTTTCATCTAAATACTTCGTTATGAAGCTGTATGGATTACTTTGAATCTTTTTTATTTCCTCACGGTCTGCAGGCAAAAAGGTGAATTTTTTATCATCCAATGTGAAATCAAAACCTTTGAAATCACCATTAAATAATTCTTCAGTCTTTTGCTGAAACCATTCGGCTTTACGCAGATTCTCCTCTTCGAGGCTTTTAGCTTCTGACATATATTGTTTATAAGACTCATACTCTTCTAAATCGACGTTTGGAGAAGAGCTCATGCTTGACTCAAGCGGAACTCTGTATTTCTCTTTTTGGTCGTTAAAGAATTTCTTTGCCTCATTAACAGCCTTTTTCTTTTTGAGTTTTGTCTTTTTAACTGCTGACTCATCGTCGTAGTCTTCGTCATAGAAAAACTCATCTAATAGTACATCGACGTCATCATCATCCAATCCTTCTTGTGTAGACAAGTAGAATTTACGAAGCAAATCGTCTTCATTCATAGAATCGTAATCTTTGTTTAACTCTTTAAAGTCTTCAAAGCTACGCCCTGTTTCTTTTTTGTACTTAAGATAGGTCTTAATCTCCTCGTCCATCTCTTCTTGCTCATCTCTCTGAGATGTCAAGTCATCAAAGGACTTGAGTTCGCGACCATATCGCTTACCTAAATATGAAAGAACTTTATCATCATCTAACTCAATCTCTTCAGTTTGAGCAGGTAGTGGTGTTGGTTCATCTACAACTTCTACAGGCGTCTCTTGATATTCCTCTATTTGTTGTTGATGCTCATCTAATAATTGTTGTTCAATTTCTTGAACGCTTTTTGATTCGGTCGCTCCCAAATCTCTTACTTTGATTTCCATTTGATTAAAATTTACATTACAAAATTATACATTTTTTTAATAGTATTTTTTTTAATACTATCTAGGCTCAAATTCAGCTAAGTCAAACCCATCTAAACTATCTTCATTTGATTCAAAATCAATTGGAGGTAAATTATTCTTGCGCTGCTCAATTAACTTTGATTGCTGACTATTTTGAATAGAGATTCTTTTATCCTTAGCCTTTTCTTTTTCGTCTTCTCTTTGCTTTAAATTTTGAGTTTCCATTCCCCTTAATTGCATCTGCATATCAAACTCAGTCTGCATTAGCTGTTGCTTGAGAACGGCTTCGTTTTTCATTTTTTCAATTTCGAATGCAACTTCTGCTTGTTTTATTTGCATCTTAGATTGAGTCTCTGCTTGAATTTTAGCCATAGCTGTTTCAGCTGCCATTTGCTGTGACTGTAGGTTTTGCTGAGCAACCATAGCCTGCTGCTGCATCTGAAGTCGCTCCTCTCTATCTTGCTTCTTAACTCGTTTAACCTTAAGAAGTTGATTAGCCAATTTAATGTTCTTAATCTCACGGATATCAATCGCATCTTCAAGGTTAATATCGCCTTTAGATAACGCGATTTGAATGTTCTGCTCGAGTTGTGCCTTTTCTTCTTCATCCGGTGAAATTTCAATAAAGATTCCAAAATCATACACGTATAAATCCTTAATCTCATTTAAGATAGATACGTTGTACTTTCCAATTCTATTTGCAAAGTCATCCTTGAAGTCAGCGTATTGCAAAATGTCAGCTACTCTATATGTTAATGCCTCTGCCAATGAGCGGAACATAAATAAACTAGCCTCTAAGATGTGACGTGTTGCTGTATTTGAGTTAAGTGCTGCAAGCTTCTGTACGCCAACCAATGCTCTTGGGTCAGGCATAGAGCCATCACGCGCTTCGTTAAGTCCTGTGACAGAACGCAGCATATCCATGTAGTGATTGTAGTTTGCAATTAGGGTTTGTAGTTTTGACGCACCTGAACTTCCTGAAATAGCTTGAATAGGAACTCGGCCGTTGTTGAACTCACCGTCTTGAGTGTAGCTACGTCCGATTACACTACCCGTTTGGAAGTATAGTCGGAGTGCATCCTCGGGATTGTAAGCAGCCCCCGTACCTAAATCAACTTCATTAAGGCCATCAGCATCAATGAATACACCGTCAGGAACTGTACGTGCAATAACCTGCTGCATCTTTAAGTGAGTAATTTGAATCAAGTCAGCGAATGGAATCATTCGACGAACCAAAGACTCAATTACACCTTTATACATACGAGGTGCAACAGCAACGTAGTTTGGTATAGCGTGTTGAGATGATGACTTAGGACGAACCATGTTCTCAGACATCTCCCACTTAAGTAAAATGTTTGTACCCATGACCATTACGCCTTCGTACCAAACATCAATTATTTTTTCAATCTTCTCAAACTTGCCCTCCTCCATCATATCAGTAGGTGGGTTAAACGTGTCGTCTTTTGCAATTACACGAACACCGCCGTTATCTAAGAATTTCTTCTTGTAAACAACTTTCTTGGTGGTCTTGTAGTTAAAGTATAGTAATGTGCAGGTGTCACGGTAAAAAATATCATTTTGGTAGTACTGAGCTACGTTGTAGTAGTCATACCAACTTTGGCTGTACTTTGAGATTTCAGCTAAATCGTCAGTAGTTAACGATTGGTCAATCTTCAAGAGCTCCGTAATAGGAACTGTCTTAATCTCACCCCAATAAAAACAATCTTTAAAGTAAGGGTCCTCAGTATAGCTATAGACCACGTTAGCCGGGTCTACATAGGAAACCTGTACGCCCGAACCGGGAAGAAACTCGTGTTTTGCAACAGAGATACCTAATACCGTAAGGTCGTAGTCAAGTCTTTTGCGTAGGTCTAAATATTTATTCTCCTCTAAAATAGTATTGATAGCTTCTTCCTCTGCAATCTCGATAGCAGGTTTATAGTTAAGCTGCATATACAATGATAGTTCCTCATCTGTTTCAGGAAGTTCCTCGGGGTCCATAACAAATGGGTCGAATCCCGACTTTTCTTTTATCATCATTAATGGTGCTTTTGCAACCATTTGCCCCTCAAGTACATCTTGAAACTTACTTCTTTTTGATTGAGACATTGCATCCTGTGCGTAAGCCTTAACCTTAAACATACGGTCAGACATACCGTTAACGACGATGTCAACAAATTTAGGAAGGATTGGAACGGGAGTCCAATCTAGATTTAAGTATGATAGGTCTCCATCAACTGCAAGTTCATTTTTATATTTAGCAACAGATTGCTCGCCACGGGCGTACAACCTTAAACGATGGAAGTCTCTCCATTGGCTATAATATCTACACTGATTCCCATCCTTACGAAACCACTCGTATTGGATAGCTTGCCCTATTTGGATGCCAAATTCTGCAGTGTTCTTTTCTGCGTCAGAAACAAATTGACTCGGAAATGCAGTTGAGGGTACGTTTACTTTTACTTCTTTCATTTAATAAGTTGACTTATATTCCCATCATTACTATATCTTGCAAATTTAAGAGATATTTTTGATTCTTTTTTCTCAGGTATGTATAAGTGCTTCTGATTGGCCATAATAGCCAATCCCGAGCTGATAGAGGCATCGAATTTAGTCCTATCGCTAATGTCGAATCTAGCCCAATCGCTAAGCGTTCTAGTGAACGGCATTGAGCCCATCTCATCAGGTTGTCTGTATATGCCCGCTGAATCCAACCCCACGTACTTCTCAATGTAACTCTCTATAGCAGATGCATGAGACTGCTTAACGTCTTCAGATGAGTTTGGTATACCACCTAATTCTCTCTCTGTAGGCGTTAACTTTGCGTAGTGCTTGTCGGGTCTATTTATTGAGAATGGCCTATAACCTCTATTTTTGAAGTGATAAAGCAAACGAGGTTTGTTGTTCTCTATTAAGATTGGCATACCGTAAAACACACAGGCCATTAAAACCTCTTCAAAGAATATCTCTGCTGTTTGAGGCCTAGCAATGTATTCCAAAAAGAACTCGTTTGTAGGTCCCTCATCCATATGAAATTTAGTCATTCCGTGCAGTGAGCCGTTTGAACCCCTGCCACCAACAACTGCCGATATGTCATATGGGTCACAGCCAAAGCACCCCATGTGCTCATTTGCAGGATACTTCAATCCGTTCTTTTCTATTACTCTGTTCTGAAGGTGAGCAGGAGGAACCCAAGAGACTAAGAACCTGCCGTTCTTATCAGGAGAGAATACAACTTTTGTGTCTTTTATTCCGTCTCTCCAATGGAAAGAACCACGTGTTAAGTAATGCTCTGATATTAGCGCATCGTTGTAATCAATCTGCTGATATATCTTAGTTAGATTAAATAATGAAGATTTGCTCTCATCTCTAAATGCGTGTGACTCAGTACGCGGGAACTGACGATAGAACTCATTAAGTGCATCGGCATCGCCTTTAAGTGAGTCAACCTCTGCTTCCCAATAGTCAATAGCTCCGTTTGTAATCCAATTTCCGTCAACACCTCTGATTTTATCAAATGGCTTTCTAAATACAGGCATACCATGGATGTCTATAAAACCTTCCATGTTCCACTCCATAGGAATAAACAATGCGTAAAGTCCTGACTTGGTCTGTCCGTTAGCATTCCTTGTTGTAACCCTAGAGTCCTCATAAAGTTTTTTATAGTTCTCACCACCCTTACTTAGAGCATTAGACGTAGAGCCCATCATGCACTTACCAATAATTTTTGAGCCCAAACGCAAACACGTCTTGGTTACGCGCCAATTGTTAAGAATGTTGTTCGGCTTAACCCACTTAGCACTTTCATCGTGTGCTAAGAACTTTAACTTCTCACCATCGTAAGAGTTCTCCTCGGTATTTTTCCAGTCAATTGTCGTGTCTAGACCCGTAATCTCATTGTCATCCACGTCATGCATATTCTTCTTTGTAATCTTAGCAGCAGGAACTCGGTACGCAAGCTCAGTCTTTGGCTTGTCCATACCATCCATAACAGGCTTGAAAAAGAAAGGAAGGTTGCTGTTGATTGGCACAACCTTATCGGTGAACATTTTCTTGGCATCCGCCCCTGTCTTTGAAAGCATACCAACTCGCGCATCTCTTGCAAGAGTTGCAATGTTTACGCACTCAGATGATGACATGAACGAGAACCCCGAGCGACGTATCTTTAAGTATATCATACCAAAGCTACGCGGGTCAGCTACGCAGGCTTCCCAAAATATAAAGAATATACGGTTTGCTTCACGGTAGTCAGGGTATCCGATATCAATCTTAGACCACTGCAGGTACATATAATGAGAGCCTGTAATATATGTAGGCTTACCGTTGTTCATAAACCAACAACCTTGCTCTCGGTAGTCAAACTCTTGCTCAATGTAATCCACCCATCTGTTTTTAAATTCAGTAGGCATATCGTTCCATTGAAATATAGACTGAATACGAGTAAGCTCTTTTGGCATATCCATTCTCTCCCAATACTGTTCGGATGCTTTAGAGTGTCTTTGAAGACACTTTTGAGGAACTTCAGGAAGCGCAATACGAAGGCCTTGTATCTCTACTACATCTCCAATACGCCCCGTCTTTGATATAACAACTACGTCATAATCTTCATTATATCCATACGTCCAAGACTTATCGTTATTCTTTCGAGTAAACGCAGTTTTCGGTATGGCCTTATCAATGACCTTATATAGACTACTTGCCTCCTGCACGACGTTCAGCGAATCCTTGTTTAGTATCTACCTTGTTAGGGCCTTTATCTAATAGCTCTAAATTCTCTCTCTCTAACTCAATGCGATTTAGAATCTCAAAAGCATCGAATATAGCAAGCTTCTTAGTAGCTGCCGCATTTTTTAATCTATCTGCAGAAAGCTCATCTTCGGGGTCAGGCTTAATTATTTGCTCTTGAGCTACTTTTATTAACTGTTCAACAGCTTTTTCTCCTGCTGAAATAATTCTAAGCTTTATTTCTTTTACCTTGCTCATAACAGAATTTTTATGTTTTGTTCTAACATACGATACATTTTTTTATCGTTGATAGTGAACTCATATTCAGAGTCAGGTTCAAATGAAATTAAATCACCCGAATTAATTCCTTGAGATTTTAAGTACTCACTTGGATAACGCATTGTTCCCATGAGCGGCTCTTCACTAAATGGCTTGTAAATAAATGAATCAATTGTTCCTATTGGCTCTACAAAACAAAAGCGTCCGTTAGCAACCCAATCACCATCTTTTTTGTACATATAGAATTGCTCAAAGTCAACAAAGAATAGGTCTTCTTTAAAAAAGCTCATTCCACTTTTCCTTCGACCGTACATATCGTTGTAGAACTTAAACACGTTATGGTGAACGATTAATGCATCACCCGGTTCAATTGGACCGGTATATCCTATAGGGGTTTCAATAACCTCAGCATACCTATTTGAGAATTTAAAGTCTTCTTCTGAAGTGCTAACTATTAACTCAACTCCTCCAAAGTCCCCGGTATTGCTGTATCTTTTCCCCTCCATAGGTTTTACTATGAAGTAGAATGGGGATTTCATCAATAATTTATATTATATTCAATTGCAATAGGCATAGTGTGTGTGAACTCTTTCCACAACACAACTTCCTCTTTTTTATTTATGATGTAAATCTTAATGGAAGACTTATCAATATCGTATCGGATTAGATGAATCGTATTCGAACCACCTAATATCTCTTGACCACAGATATAGTGCATAGCACCTCCTTTGTAGTCAGGACCAATAGATATCTTTCTAATTTCCATTAATTAAATTTCCAAATTTGTATTTGAGAAGAAGGCACATTTGACCATCCTCCTAAAACTGTATGAGGATACACACCGCCTTGATTTGTTCCCGATGAATCTCTCATAATCTCAAACCAAAGAACATCTCCTGCAGTAGCTTGAAATGGTATAGTTACCTCATATTCTGTAGGCAAGTTAGGTGTATCAAGATGGAATCCTTTAGTAGCACTAATCTGAATACCATTAAGGCGAGTTCTAAACAATAATATAGATACTCCACCTGATGAACCTTGACGCTCAACAGAGCCAAACCCATTAACAAAATACAATCCCGACTCATTGAATGTAACTTTTCCAAACGCGTCTAATTGAACAGGAGTGGAAGGACTTCCTTGAGCAGCCCCAAACTCAACAATTAAAGGTGTGTTTAAAGCTGATGGGGCTTGAATATTAAACGATACTCCATTAAGGACTTGAGTGGCATATAGATTAGCATTAGCAAGTGAAACAATACTTCCAATAGTATAATTCTTTGTAGCATCTAAGTTGCCTACCTCAGTTCCAATTACCTTGTCTGATAATGAAGGAGTTGAATCAACTGCATATGTACTAATCTTTCCCATTTTTATTTTTCTTTTTTGGTTACCTCACCTGTCTGCATATTAATGACAGCATCCTGTCCGTAAATAGCAATGAGTGACTTCTCTTGTTCACTAAACTTAGCTCTTAAGAAATCAATTTGTTTTAGAAGCTCATGCTTCTCCAACTCTAAATCTCCTAAAGCAATTTTTGCTTTGTTAAAGTCCGCTTGCATCTTTTGCAACGTCTCTAATTCTTCTGTCTTTAAAAACTTTTCTACTTTCATTTTATTAAATTTATATGACAAAGATAATGAAAATCAGAATAGGTGTGAAATTCTTGCCACCTGTCCATTTATTTTATGGTGAATAAATCCTTCAACAGCTTTAGGAGCGTGCTGATAACCTTTGACGTGATGCCATGAGTCGGCCCCCGATGGAGAGCGAAGTGACTCAACTGTTACCCCGATGTAATCCTTTGAGAACTTATGATGCACGTGATGCGTGTACACATATCTGTGCTTTGTTGCAGACCAATCTATAGGAAACTCTGTGGCCATCAAAATAGGGAGGTCTTGGTTCTTAGCTCCGTCACCGTGTGTAGTACCAATTAGATTTAATCCATATCTAAATGCCTTCCTATGCGAAATTGAGCAGTCAAAAGTAATCTGTTTGCAGTCTTTAAACCACGTTCTAATAACGTCAGCAAGGAAGAACCCATGAACATAATCGTGGTTTGAGGGATTAAAAGTAAAATGAACGTCAGCCACAGTAAGCAGCCTTTCAAGAATCTCAACATATAATTGTTTTGCTATTAAAAAATTTGAATACCACATCCCATCCGTATCCTGTGGAGTGCCCGCCGTAGTTGTTCGTCTAGGCGTGTCAATGTGAAGGATGTCATTACCGCCAATAAAAAGTATTTTATCGATATTGAATCCCTTAGATTTATTTAAAATACCTTGAACGCCCTCTAAAACTCGTTGTACAGCTATTTGATTGTCATATGACTCTCCTGTCTCAAAAGCGTCACAGAGCTTACCTATGTGCACGTCAGCGGGGTCTATCACTAATAGATGAGCATCATCCGAGTCTTCTCTTTTAAATATCTCATACTTAGGGGTGTGAGTGTCAATGTCATTTAAGATAGACTCACGAATCCTCTCGTAATTCTCCTCTTCCTTCGACTTGAAGTTTGGGTTCTTAAAAAACAATGATGCTGTCTTGGATTTTATCCAACCGTGTTTTACGTCGGAATCGTCGAGACCTAATTCATTTGCCTCGTTTTTGATTGCGCGGTACTGAGAAACTATCTCAAACTCTTCTCGCGTAATCCTTGGACGAAATTTACTCATAGATTAAATTTAGAGAACTTAAATAGGAAATGAGTAATCAATCCCAATAAAAATCCTATTACAAATAGCCAAATATTAGGCTTCTTAGATTGTTTTGTATTTTGTTTTTCTATTTTTATTTCAGCCTTTAGACTGTCATCGTGCATCTTAATTTTAGTCTCTAAGATGTCATCATGCATTTTAATTTCAGCTTTTAAGCTGTCACGATATACTTTTCGTATATACTTTAGGCTATCATTGAATCGCTTGTTGTCAAAACGAACCTTCCACTTAGGAATGTATTTATCAACTAACTTAGGTACTATAGAGTCTCTGTATATTAAAGAGTCTTTACCTTTTATGTTCTTGACAACTAAGTACGGGACTTTTATGGTGTCAACCTCTATAGTGTGAACGTAGCCCTTATTAACAGCCTTCTGATGCAAGCGCTCAGCGCCGCACGATAAAAGTAGATGCAATAAAATAATAATGAGCGCTAACTTTTTCATTACTTGAAAAATGAGCGCTTTTTGTCAGCGCGGTTTTTAGATTGAGATTGCATACGAGTACGGGTCTTTGACTTATGAGCAACGTCTTTTCCATCTCCGTTACCATGAGTTCCCTTTTCTCTATTTATTTTTTGTAACTCAGCTCGGTACTCCTTTCTACTATCTGTAGAATGGTACTTAGTATCGTAAGCAATCTTCTTCTTACGAGCCTCGGGATTTTCTTGATAGTACTTAGCGCTCTCAGACTTCCCCTTTTTTGTTCCGGATAGTTTATTTCTCATTTGTTATACTGAAAGTGCATCCAATCAAAGTTCTTCTCACGACCAAGGCTAATGAATCCATGCTTGTAGAAGATATCTATCATATCCTTGTACTCAGCACGCGCAAATCTTGCAGTCTTAGAAGTTTCCTTAAGAGTATTTCTTGCGGGGTCTAAATCGATTGCGATTCCCCAAGAATGAGTGCTCCAAGATGAACCACCACGCATCTTACGGAAGTTAAAACAGCCCCCGTAAAGGTCTATTCCGAGCTCTACAATACGTTGATATCCGTAGTGAGCTAAAAGGTCGTTAAACACGGCTAAAAACGCATCTGCAACATCCTTGTGGCAACGAATTTTTGTTACCTTAGTGTCAATATCCCACGCAATTCGCATTGGGTACGGTAAAGTAATTGTTTTTAAGTACGTTCCCTTTTCGTTAGGTTGTCCGTACTTTGAGATAAGTTGTGCTGTTGTCAACATACTATTTCTTTATATTTCTATATGTTTCAGCCGCGCCCTCTACGGTTGCTCTAATTTTCTTTACAACGGTGAAGACTGCCTTTAGCATATTGTTTCCTGTGATATCAAACCAATTCTCGTTGATTGACGATATCTCTATTAGTGAGAAGATGATAATGATACCGTTTGTAAATAGCGCCTTATTTAATATAATATCGTATCCTGTTACAGATAGTAAATTATTAACAAATGGCGTGAGTAGGTAGTAGTCAAGAGGAAATAGCGGAATAGCTACAAAAGCATATCCTGCAAGCTTGAACATATACCCTCTACGGAGCATTCTTGACAGGAACACTTCTCTATATGGTCGACCCTCTCTTTTGGCTATAAACTTCAGGGAGATGAGCTTTACGATTGTATCTACGCCCATTGTTCCGAATAAACATATAACGGATAGCTCTACAGGCGCCAAAATAGACGCCAATGTTAAAAGAAATATAGTCAACTTGCTTTTCATTTTCCTTGCCCTCTATACTTTTTTGTATAGTTCTTGCTTGTTTTCAACTTACTTGTCTTGCTCTTTGCATGAACACCTGTTCTGCTCTTCTTTGGAGCTTCTACAAATTTACTAATTTCTTTAATTTTAGCCATTACTCAATTAATGAAACAGTTACTCGAATAAATCCTTTATCTATATTTGATGGATAGGCATTTGTTTGAGAGAAAGCCCGAACATCAATTCTTGATGTAGCTACACTAGTAGGAGAATATAGAGTATATCCATAGAACATCTTGTCGTTTGATGTCTCCGCAGAACGCTCATCAATTACAGACTCAATAATTGCAGTTGCACCTGCTCTATCCCATATAGCCGTTTTAAAATCAAAATTACCGTATTGGTCATACATATGCATGGTAACATCAATTCTATATAATCTACCAAAAGAATCAGGATGAAATTCAATAAATGTATCTGTTGGCGAGCCAAACTGAATAATAGGTATTAAATTGTTGTTTGGATGTGTTGTCCTTGTATACTGAATATTATCAAAAGGAATAATAGTCCAAGCAGCAGGAATGTTAAAGTATGGATTTGTTGAACCCAACCAAGTTGCACTAACCATAGCAACGGTAGGAATGTTTGGATGGGCAGATGGGTTTATGCTAGAAAATACACCTGCGTTGTAGTATGGTATATTATTTGTAGTCTGAGCAACAGAATTAGTAAGAGAATTGATAGCTAAAGCAGCTGTTGTTTGACCTGTTCCGCCATTCAAAATAGGAAGAGTTCCTGTAACCTGTGTTGTTAGGTCAATGTCTCCCGTTGTTTGAGTGGCCAAATCAATTGAGCCGCTTATGTTTGCTAAATCTAAAGATGACTCTAGTGCTGACTTAGTCATCTTAAAGTTAGATGCACCATCGTATCCAACGATAAATCCTGTTCCACTTAAGGACGCAGCCGTACTAAAATCTGAAAATTTTGTTGCCATATCTATTCAGTTATCATGTCGTCACCACCTTCTGTGATGATGAAATCGACACCGTTTTCATTTAAAATATAATCAAATACAGGAGGAACCGGAGTACCTGTTACAATACCTCCGATATAATTCCCTATTGCAATTAGCAGTCCTGTCATCTTACCAAAGAGCTACAATATCTTTTGCACCTGTACCTGACGCCCAAACCTTAAGGGTCTGAACCGGCACAAACATACCTGTAGGAAGATTAATCAATGTAACAACATCTCCTGAAGAAGTAGTAATTGTTAAGTCACCGCCTGTACCAATATATAGAACACAACCTTGATTTTCTCCTCCTTTGTAAAGTGAGTAAGATTCTCCAATACCTGTGAAGATATCTAAGTTTAAAGATAGTGTAGTAGCATTTACAACTTTTAATACTTCAGCTGCAGCTACGCCTGATGTGTTATAAACAATGTCTCCTGACTGAACTCCAAGTGTTAAAAAGTTAGCTGATGCATCAACTAGCTCACCTACAGAAACTGCAGATGATGATGATGAGTTAATAAGCTGTGGGAAAGGTACCTCAGTAGCATCTGAATTGATAACTGAAAGAGCTCTGCCTGCCTGTAATTTTTGATATGCCATTTTTCTTTTTTTTATTCTTCTGACGGCACAATCTCTACAAGCTCATTAATTTTATTAAGAGCCTGAATAATTGCTGATGCATCAGAGAGAGTGTATACTCCTTTTAGGTTGGCAGCATTTAATGCCTGCTCAACAATCTGAATAGCTTGTTCTTTAGTAATCATATAGCCTGCAATTCTACAATTTGAGAATCAGTTAATGCAGCTACAAACCACTCGCGCCCCATCATGATTCTGATATGCTCAACATTACGTTGCAATGTAGCTTCCTGCTCCTCATCACGAGTCTCTAATTGATTAAGCTCATTAATTAATGCAACACTATTGTATGCTGCTTCTACAGACTTCTGAAGTTGCTCTTCAGTCAATTCTAAATTTACTGTGTTTTCCATAATTATGCTAATAAAATTTTATGTGCTGTTCCGTTAATTCTTACTGACCAAGTACGTGTACTTGTCAATGATTCAGTTGTTACTGTGCCTACAGGTGTAGTCGAACTACCAACAACAAACTGATTATTTGCAGTTGCCGCTGCTTCAGCACCAAGAATAAGACATCCTGTATATCCTGCTCCACTTGCACTTGCTCCTATTACAGTTGATTGTGATTCTCCTGTAGCAAATGAGCCGATTACAACCATAGCTGATGCTCCTGATGTAATAGATTGAGCTTGTTGTCCAATAAATACATTATCGGACCCTAAATCTGTATACTGACCTGAACACCAACCAATTGCTGTGTTTCTACCTCCTGTCGTTACGTTATAAAGTGAGCTTTGTCCTACTCCGGTATTTCTGATAGCTGTTGTATTACCTCTAACCGCATCTTTTCCAACTGCTGTGATTCCACTCCCCGTTGTATTAAAAAATACTGCTGCCGTACCAACAACTGTATTATCAGAACCTGTAGTGTTATTTATCATTGAACTTCTACCAATAGATACATTTTGAGTACCTGTAGTGTTAAATTGCATTGCTCCACTACCAACAGCTGTATTTGTTGTAGCTGTATTATTTTTCAATGCTTCGAAACCAATTGCAGTATTTCCAAAACCTGTCACATTAACTGATAATGCACTTGTTCCTACCGCAACACATTGTGTTGCATTTCCATGGTTGACACAAGCCTGATATCCAATTGCTACATTGTTAGAACCTGTAGCTGCCTGTAGAGTTGATGTTCCAATTGATACATTTCTTAAAGCTGTAGCTGAAAATTGAGAATAATCTCCAATTGCTATATTATCAGCAGATGAAGTGTGATTTTGTAATGCACGTTGCCCAATAGCAATATTTCTACTTCCTGAAAAATTATTAAATAATGAATATGTACCAACAGCTACGTTATTTTCGCCATTAGTATTATTATATGCAGATGCTTTACCAATGGCTGTATTATTAGAGCCAGATGTATTATAATACAAAGAATACTGACCTAATGCAACATTCCTAGAGCCCGATGTATTATTAAATGAAGACCCATGCCCCACTGCTGTATTTTCAATACCTGTAGTATTAAGTAGTAATGTTACAGTCCCAATACCTATATTTTGATAACCTGAAGTATTATTACCCAATGCCCCATTACCAATCGCTATGTTCTCTGAAGAAGTTACATTATTTAGTAATGCGTGTCTGCCAATTGCAATATTATTTGAACCAACTGAGTTAAGTTCTAAAGCCTGTGGACCTATTGCAGTATTAGTAAGACCTCCTGTATTAGATTTTAATGCTCTCCAACCAAAGGCAGTATTTTGATAACCACCTACATTAACAGATAAAGCGCCATCACCAAATGATGTATTTTCCATGGTATTGGTACCCGGTCCATTATTCCAAATAGTTGAGTTAGCAGTATTAAACTCAACAAAAGATGGTAGACCGCCGCCGCCCACTACTAAATCTCCGCTACCAAGAATAGAGCTTCCATTAATAGTTTTGATATTCGTTGCACTAACTAATGTAGCTTGCTTTCCATTTAAAGCATTCTGCAGGTCTGTCTGATTAGAAAGTGTACCTGTAATACCTCCCCATAATACAGAAGGAGCAGGAAGTGATGAAGCAACAGTATCAGTTACGTCCTGCATTGTAAAAATCTCACGCTGAGAGTTAGCTAAATTTGAGCCTCTCTCTTCAGTTTGTACAGTACTAGGTACTGTATGAAACTTCTGTCCTGATGGAATTGTTGCCATGTCTTAAGCTATTTTAATGATTTCCAACTGTGGTGTAACATTACCAAAGTCGCAAGGATATGGTGCGTTTGCAGATGGGGTAACAACAATACCGATTATGTCATTTGCGTTAAGCTGAACCATTGTAGTGCCATCAATAATCTGATTGGTGTTAGCGTTATCATATACAGCGCTTTGAAATACTTGCAAAAAGCTCAATGGCTCTGATACACCCTTAAATATTTTAGTCTCAAAACGAATACCATCTCCAATATCAAAGAAGTTCATCTTTGTATTAATAAGGTAGATTCCTGCTGTATTTACTCGGATACCTGCATAAGAAGTACCTGAATTAAGTAAAGAAAAGTTTGCATTTGGAATTGAGTTAAAATTAAATGGAATGCGGTTGTCAAAACCATTGATTAGGTTTGTAAAACCTGCACTCCAAATAAATTCAGCAGCTGCATTTGCAGCCTGTACTGTAGCTGCAGTATCAATGATATCCTGCATTGTATAAGGTTGAGTCTCAGCATTTGTAGCATTTGACTTTCTTTCTGTAAGGTCAACACTTGGTGATATTCCGATAAATCTTGTAGTTGAAGGTACGATAGCCATTTTTCTTTTATTTTTTTATATGAGACAAAGATAAGTAATATTTTATAATTGTTTTTAGCACAGTTCAGTAGCCAATGGATAGTTTATTTTTATTCCTAAGGCCTTAACTGCTTTTTTTACTTTTTCTTCTACAGACTTTTCTCTTTTTGTAGAAGATATTAGATGAGTGTAACCTAACTTCTCAGCTAACTCATCATCAATATGTGTTTCATTGTATGTATCACTACTATGAAAATCGGTAAGAAAACATACTCTAACACCAATGTGCTTACAGAGAGAAGCTACAAAATGCTGCTCAAAAATCAAAGATGGTATATTCATAGACACATCGGTATACCCACCTATGTTATCTAAATACATAGCATATTTTAGAGCCTCATCCCACCATTCTTGAACCACTTCTATTCTATTAAAGGCAATAATTCCGCAGTTATATGATTTTCCATCTTCAATTGATGGGAATGTATACCAAATGGGGGGATTTTTATAATTCTTTTTATCAAAATCAATCATATCACAATAAAATCTATGCCATGAGTGATTTTCAGGGTTTTGAAATCCTACCTCTGCCCTTAAGAAGCTCTGAGGAAGTGGCTTAAATAGTATGACATCGTTGTCAATATGAATGAATGGTTTGTCTTGAATTTTACAGGCGTATATTTTTCCTAAGGCCCAATTATTTTTATCAATATCAGCCAAGGCTTCCTCAAGTTCAGTAGTTACATAGTCAAACTCAAGACCGTACTTGTCAATAAGCGCTTTTCCTTTTAAATCTGTTATCAGATGGACCTCTTTAAACCACTTCTTTGAGTGATGTAATGAAAGTGCAAAGCATTCAATTAGAGATTCTTCTGAATTAAAGCCCACGTAGGTATCTTCCATAGGCTTTGTCCAAAACGAATAGATAGCTCTTTCTATCATGTACATTAAAAGTTTAATAAAGACAACCCAATTCCGTAAGAATCTCCTGAACCATAGTAGTAGCTATAGGCAGATGCAGGTCTCTTAAATGACTTTACGTACTTGTTTACATTACCAATTCCAATAGGAGTGCCGCTATAGTATGTGCTGCTATATGAATAGGTTTTAGGGGCTGATGAAGAACCTTTTGTATATTTTTTAATATACTTACTTAGAAGAGATAGGCCTATTCCATAGCTACTTCCTCCGTAATATGAGTAGTAATATTCAAACATTGTGATTTTTTTTATACAAAGATATGAATTTTAAAACAAAAAAGCCGCCCATAAGGCGGCTCGATTACTTTGTTTTGGAATTACTAAAGTATTATAATTGTTCGTATTCGTAGAATAGTTGGAATTTAGGAGTATCAATAGCTCCCGGTATGACTGTAGTAAAATAGTCAGGATTGATTAACTCAACTACAGGGAAGATTAACTTAGTGTACCATGCATCCCAAGGGTTGGCAATCTGAGTAGCTACCTTAGTAATACCAATCCAATTTGTGATGTTAGGATAGGCATCTAATGCTAATGTTGCCTCAATATAGTACGTACCGGGGTCTCCTACGTTTGCAGAGCAGTTTGAACCCGGGAAAGACTCAACGAATGTACCCGGAAGGACACCCGAAACTATGTTACCATTTGTAAGGGTTGAAAGAGATACAGGAGAGAATCCTGATGCGGGGATTGGGAACGTAGCACCATTTGTACCCGGATAGATAAAGTTATATCCTGAGCTTGTGTTCCAAGAAGCATCGTTATAAGCTACAAATGATTGGAAGACAGGGTTTGCACCTTGAGTGTAAAGAGCAACTCCTGCGTTCGCACCAATTTTCACACTAACCTGCTCTTGCATATTGGTGTAAATCTTAAACTTCGTAAATCTTCTCCAAGTTGTACCTAAAGAAGGTTGAATTGAAATGAAGTCAGGGTTGAAAGCAATTCCGCCGTATACATAAGTGGTTTGAGTGCTTGACAAGATGTTAACAGGAGTTAATGCCCAACCGCCACCTAAACCTGTAGTGATTGATTTACCGTAAATACCTACACCTGTGTCGGGTGTGTTATTTGCAAGGCAGAATCCTTTTGTCTGATAGATGTCAGCGTATCTTTTCTGAACAGTATAAGTCACACCACCTACAGGAGTTACAGTCATATTATTTAGCAACGTGACTTGTCCTGCTGTTGGCGCTGTAAAGTATACATACGGGTTAGTTGTAGTGTCAGAGTAAACAGCGATACCTGTATCATTAAAGATATCAGTTCCATGCGCATTTACAAAGTCTACAACAGTAGTGTTGAAGTCAGTATTAAACACCATTGGATAAATTACTGCGTTCAAGACAATGTTAACTGTCCCTGAAGGAGGATTTACGCCAAGTATAGGCTGCAATCTTGCCTGTCCTGATGTACTTGCTATTAGAGCTGTGCTGAATGTCCCAACAAAAGTTAAGTCTTCATTTGCAAAGTCAATCACACCTGATGTAACCTGTGCAGTTGCAGGAGCAGTAATTGTCCAAGCTCCCGGTGCAGGGTTCTCATAACAGAAGAAAGTATACGCCTGTCCGTTTGATGGAACGCTAAATGAGCCGTTTGTAATGCCATTAATACTTCCACCCGGTAAACTTGGGAACACCACGATATCAATTCCTGATGTGTTTACAATTGTAACTTGACGCCCTTGAATTGGTGGATTCGGCAAGTGACAAGCATAGTCATTGACAGTTGGTACAGCACTAATGTGAACAAGGCCATATGGCAAAAAAGCAGTACTATTAATGTCAGTTCCTTGAGTTTGAAATTCAGCAGATGTAGTTACTGTTTGAGTCTGAATATCCTCAATAGTATAAGCTTCAGTCTCAGAGTTAACAAGAGCAGAGCGTCTTTCAGTTGTATTTACAAATGGAGCTAACCCAATAAATTGAGTGCCTGATGGAATTGATGACATAATTTATTTTTTTTACAAATATACGTGTTATTTTTGATAAGGAAATGCCTTGTTAAGTGCCTGACGGCGCTTCTCACATGGAGAGCACTCAGATGTTCCCTTTTTCACCTTAGCAATCGTATCGGCTACCTTTTTGATACCCGTAGCCTTGGCAACCTTATAAACTGTATCGCCAAAGCCTCTGCTTTTACTTGTGAGCTTCATTACTTCTTCTTAGACATTGGTTTTTTGGCAGTGTACACAGGCGCACTCTTCTTAGTAGTTGCACCCATCTTGGTGCCGCAGCTTGACTTTTTCATGATATTTATTTTTTAACGTTACTTACTCTGTTGCCCATGCCTACTCTTGACTTCTCAGCCTTCTTGGCTGCAAGCTTTGATGGACTCATCTCACTCTTGGTGACGGGTGTCTTTGAAGACACTCTTTTTAACGGACGACAGTACTCGTTTTTACCACCCGCGCCACAGGCTTTTCCCGTGCGCGTGTCAGTCCACTTTTCCTTCTCCCAACGCTTGAGACTAGCGCCTTTTTCTGTTTTACGCACATTACCCGATGCCTTGCGACACTTGGCAATAGCTTGAGAGGCCCTTGCTGATGGGAACACATCGTATGATGCCTTTACCTTTTTGTAGCAGGCGTCCTTCATTAGTACTTACCTCTACGGTTTGATGGAGATGACTTGGTTGAACCGCCCGGTCCTGCCCAAAGTTTTTTACAAGCCCAATAACGAGCGCTTAATTTGTCGTTTGCAGTTGAGCAACTGTGGCGAGCCTTGAAGCTCTTACGTGCAGCAGCACTATAGTTGTGTCCGTAGCCCTTTGCGCCAAAGTGAATGAGCTTCTCAGTTCCTCCTGAGCACGCCTTTACCATCATCTTCTTACCCGGTCGGTCAGAAGAGCGCGGAACGTTGCACTTCATTTTACTTTTGTCAGCCATTACTTCTTAGGTTTTAGCTTATTCATTTTAAGCATAGAAGACAAAGCTATGCCAGCAAGTGGAGTCTTTGATTTGGTTTGAGTCTTGCTGAAAGCAGCCTTAGCAGCCTTAGATTTCTTAGCTTTTAGGGCCTCAAGAGACTTATTTTGATTGGACATTCCCTTCATCATATCTTAAATACTTAACTTTGAGACAAATTTACAAAATTTAATCAAATGAAAAACTACATGAGGTATTGGCGTTTAATACGTTACTACTACCTAAAAAAGTACAACATCACCGAGTCAGAGTTAGACCTACTACTCTACGTCTACTCAGAAAAGTACTTTACGGTGACAGACTGCCAAGTTTTTATGCAGACCTTCTCTTGGAGCAAGACCCGATTCTCAATACTTAAAAGCAAAGGCTTTATAGACCTACACAACCACGCACACGCAAACAGCCCTGCCATTTGGAAGATTACCTTTAAAGGAAAAAAGCTTGTCGCATCTTTGTACGACAAGCTCGAAGGTGGTAAAATATCTGAAAATTATCAGTTCAATCGTCTCTTCTTAAAGCAAGCAGGATACGCCCACAAAACTTACAAGAATGCCATTCGACAGATGAATGAAGAGATTAGAACGGGTAAGTTTAAGGACGATTAAAGTACAATGACAACGTCTCGCTCTGCAATTATGGTGACGTCCTCGTCGTTTATCATCATCGTGTAGCTGTTCGATTTGTCGTAGTAGATTTCATCACCCGCTTTTATGGTGCTCACGTCAGTACCCGGCATCACAACGACACCTCTTTTGTACCTAAAGCCCTTAACGTCATCAGCCGAGAGAATGAAGCCCGCATCTGAGCGGACTTCTTCCTCGATATTTTTAATTACAATGTTTTTACCGATTACCTTTCTCATTATTTAATCTCGAACGAGCGAGCCTCCGTAATAATAGCGTTAGTACTTAGGATTGTCACAGCAACACTCACCGCGTTCTGCAAAGCTGAGCGAGTTACCTTTAGTGGGTCGATGACACCAAGTTTGATTAAGTCACCCTGCTCACCTGTCTTGATGTTTACACCCTTACCCTCGTTTTTAAGAACAGGGTAGTCAGATAAATCAAGCCCTGCGTTGGTGTATATCTGATGAAGTGGTGCCCAAAGCGCTTCTTGAATAATTCGAGCAGCTACAGCGGCCTCAACACTCTCTCCAACCAACGGGAGGTTCTCCAATACATTGATATCGTAAAGAGCTTTTCCACCTCCCGGCAAAATTCCCTCCTCTAAAGCCGAGCGAACAGCGCAAACAGCGTCGTCAATACGGTCGTAGAGCTCCTTTTGCTCGAGGTCTGTGTTACCACCAACGTGGATGACACCAATTCCACCTGAGAGCGATGCGATGCGCTCTAAAATGAAGTCCTTGTCGTTTTTCTTCTGAGCTTGGTCGTGTGCTTTCCACAGCTGCTCGATGCGCTCGGTTACTGCAGCGTTTGTCTCGTCCTCCGCATCCTTAACAATGATGGTCTCGTCTTTTTTAACGATGACCTTTGATGCGTGACCTAAGTCAGAGAACTGAATGAGGCTTAGGTCGTCACCCGTCTTCTCAGAGTAGTAGGTTGCCCCTACACTCAGTGCAATGTCCTGCATGAGCTCGTGCTGCTTGTAGCCAAAGCTAGGCGGTTGTATGGCACATACGTTTAACGCACCCTTGGCTACGTTAGCAGACAGTGTGTTAATGAACTGATTTGTGCAAGGGGCAATGATTAATAACTTCTTTTGAGTGTTTGCAATAGGTGCTAACACCTCTTTGATTTGAAGGATGTTCGATATCTCCGCGTCACACACCAAGATGTAGATGTCGTCAGCCACGTACTCATCACGCTCGTGGTTGTTGATGAAGTACGGGCTTAGGTATCCGCGTTGTACGCGAAGTCCGTCGGTAGCCGTAGAGTAGGTCTCTGAGGTTTGGGAGTGCTCAACGGTAACGATACCATTTTTACCCACCGCGTTGTACGTCTCAGCGATTACCTTACCTGTAGATTGGTCGTTGTTGGCAGAGATGGTAGCCACGTCCTCTAACATAGCAGGTGTTACCTTCTTTGCCTTCTTTTTGAGTAGCTCAACAACTTGGTTTGAGATGTCTGTCATGTTGCGAAGCACCTCGATGTTGTTGTGCTCAGGCTTAATGTGCTTTAAACCTGCCTCGATTAGGGCCTCAGTAAGCACGATGGCGGTTGTTGTACCGTCACCTGCGCTTGTAGCGGTGCGCTCAGCAGCCTCCTTCATGATTTTAACCGCTAAATTCTCAACCGGGTCAAATAGGTCAACAGCTTTGGCCACAGTGACACCATCCTTGGTGACCGTAATGCCGTGCGTGTGAAATGGTGACTCGATTAGTACTGTCTTTCCTCGTGGTCCGAGGGTACTTTTGACGGCCTTGGCCATCTTGTTAACTCCTGAGATGAGCTTCTTGCGGCCCTCTTCCTCAAAGAGTAGTTCTTTTGGGGTAAATGATTGGTTATGTGCCATAGATTAAATTTTATTGGTCACAAATTTAACAATTATTGTGACAAATAACAAAAGGGGAGCTAAAAAACTCCCCTCTTGCCAATAACACCTATGATTATAACAGAACTGATGCAAATATAAACAAATTTGTTTACTGTTCCAAATTTAATCCATCATCACTAATTAATTGTCTAAGTTTTGTTCGGCAGTAGTCAGCCATTGCAATCTCTGCGCTAGTAGCCTCTCGGTTACCGATGTATCCGTGCTTGACTATTCCGCGCAAATCTTGGTCTAGCTCCCAAACTATAAGTCTCCATTTAAAACCATTGATGGCATCCATCAATTCATCTTGCTCCTCGTGTTCGAAGTGTAGTGTTGCTTTCATATGTAGTATTTTTTGTATTGGTCTTTCTTAACGTCTACCTCTAATTTACGTAAGTCCCTAATGTAAGATGATGCCCACTTGGGGTGTACGCTTAACAAGTTGGCTATAGACATTAGAGGTCTTGGTCTTTCCTGTAAGAAAGGTATTAGAAGTAATATCTTTTTTTGTTTTGGTTCGTATAGCTTTTCAAATTTCTCCTGATTCATATTAAATTATGTGTTTTTACTGTTGATTATAACCACCATAATCGGATTTATTCCGATTTAGTGTTGCATTTATCACACTTCATGTCCTTTGTTAGGCCCTCAGATATAATAACTCCGCAGTCATGACATAGCGTAGCGCCTATCCCATTATTGTACTTATGAATGGGCTTACCGTACTTTCTGATTAACTTAAAAGTTAACTTTATGTCGTACCAATTTAGCTTAACCTCATCTTGATGCCACGCAGGATACCAAGCTATGCAGTAGCCGTGGTTTGAATTTAACCAATCCTTACTCTTTATAGGATTTCCGTTGACTGATTTTAGGTATATCCAAGGAACGTTACCTTCGAGCTCAATCTCGTAGCCAATCTTACTAAGCCTCTCTTTAAACTTTACTACTTCGTTCATGCTCTCTGTATTTAATTTCTTTGCGAATCAATTCAAGGTGCCAATCTGCACCACCATACTCAAGTACTGCCTCCAAGTAATCGTCATCCATGTCCTTTAGTGGTATCCACTTTAGTGGCTGCTTTCCATCTTTACCACGGCTACCTCGTGTGGCGTAGCATCGAACTAAGTCAAATGGGTCGTCAGCGTAGTAGTTGTAAACGATTAATTTATCAAGGTCCTTTGCTCCGTATCTTCCGTAGCTAAGTCCACCATCTACCATCGCCTCGTTAGGACAAGAACAAGTCTTGTAGTCATGGACGGTGTAGCTGACCAATAGCTCCTTACACTCTGTGCAGGTTACTGCGTTGTAAACTAGTTGTCTCATAGCTTTTCAATTTCTTGTTTGACTTGTTCCCAATAATCATATGATACAATCTCGTGTCTATTGTACATATCATAAATTATCTCATCAACTGAAACTAATGCTAAGTTCTTTGCAAATTTTGTAGGCATCAAATCAAATGAGTATGATATGTGCTTGTCAACTAACTCTTGTGCTTTTTCTTTTGGTGTCATATTTATTGTTATTTAATATCTTTGTATCTACCCCACTTACAGAGAAGTTTGTAAGTCCCCCTCTATTCTCC
>OCVQ010000209.1_pt1 | contig 52630 bp, 40 predicted proteins | sample 1539061 | NCBI WGS metagenome assembly OCVQ01 (sample SAMEA3355526, study PRJEB22509) | marine metagenome | biome: marine; feature: river plume; material: water | place: USA | collected 2010-08-08 | depth 0.5 m | reverse complement strand
GATTTCAGACTGTAAGATGTTCGCTAGTTCTGTTTCAGCATCTAGACCGTGTACGGCTTTAAGATCCTGAGCAAGCTCTGTTGTGTATTCCGCTTTTAGAGCTCTTGACTTTGCAGCTACTGTAACTTTTTCAATTGAGAAAGCCATTTCGCCGAAGTTTGTGCCCCCGCCGTCGCCTAATGCTTCAGCTGCGTTCAATGCCATGCCAGTACCTGTAGTAGGTGATGCATGTGGAAGTGTTTGTGCATGTGTGCCAGCACCAGAGAAGTCTGTATCAGCTTCGCCGTAGAATGCTTCTGCACCTGCTTGGTTAGTGTACTTAGAGCGCATTGCAAAGATAAGTCCTGTTGGACCTGTCATTGGCTGCACACCAGCAATGTCGTATGCCATTAAGTTAGGCATTGCACGACGTACTAGTGAAATAAGTACTGGATCATAACCAGCTACCGGACCAGTTGCTGTTGCACCGGATGTAAATCCGTCAGCGCCTGCCGCGTTAGTTGGAGCTTCTGAAAGTAGACCAGTCATAGATGCAGACATGTCGCCTGACTCCATTAAAGCCTTCTCTGTGTTTTCGAGAATTGTAGCTGTTACGCTTCTCTTGTGTTGATCTGCAATTGTTGCGAAAGAGTCGTGCTCAAGAATTGGGCCCCACTTTTCGACAAGAGCTTGATAGTTTGACTGTGCCATAATTGTCTATCTCCTTGTTAAATAAGTTCTATCTGGATCTATTTATAATTAATTATTCTTTGCTGATCTTGCATTAAGAGCACCGACCAAAGCGTTAATTGAGCTGTAATCAGAAGCTGGAGCAACTTGCTTTTCAGCAGCTTCTTCAGTAATGATTTCTTCTTCTTCAGCAACTTCTTCTACAACAACTTTATTTGCAAAGAAAGATTCTTTTAACGTTGTTAGGTCAGTTGAATACTCATCAATGTTACCAACATCAAGCTTTTCAGAAAGAACTTTTAAACGCTCACGTTGTGTAACAGTGAGATCTTCCGTCATTTCTTCGAATACTCTTTCAGCTTTTAGTGCGGCAATTGCATTGTTTAATGCAACATTCTCATTGATAGCTTCATTAGCGGTGTCTTTTAGTTCATTAACTTCTGCCTCTAAGCCAGCAACTACGTCAACAGTATCTTCGTTAACTTCGATGTTATGCTCAGTGAACAATGATTTAAGACCTTCCATTAATGATTCAGCCATCTCAACTTTAACACCAGTTTCGATTGCCAATTCATTCTCTTTCATCCACTCTTCTACAACGTAATCAAGATAAGAATCTAAATTTTCTACGATTCCATCTGTGATCTTTGCAACTGATTCATTCATTTCAGTTTCAAGAGCTTCTGTTTTTTCTGCAATAAGTGAGTCAGCTTTTAAAGTTGCTGCTTCATTTACTGCTGCTTCAAACACAAGTGTTACCTTGGATTTAAAATCTTCTGATAAGTCCATGCCTTCGAACATTGCTGAGATTGATTCATCAATTTCAATAACTTCTTCTACTACTGCTTCTGAATCTACTTCCGCATCTTCTTTAACAGAGCCTTGGCCTGGAGTCGCAGCGTCAACTTTATCAGCAGTTGGATCAACTGCTTTTTTGACATCTGCCTTTTTCTTTTTTACTGTTCCACCTGCTGGTGTGGCTGCATCTGGAACTTCCGAAGATTTTACAGTGCTTCCGCCATCATCGACAGTGAACTTTTCGTCTAGTTCTGACATATGTTCTACTCCCTTTATTTAGTCTTGGTTATTACTATATGTTTACTATTTATTAAAAAATTAATTTCTCAGAGAACCAACAAAGCGCTCAAATAGGCGAGCCGCCGTGCTTTCATCTACTTTGTGAACTACTCTTCTAACTTCTTTTTCAATTTCAGCTTGTATTTCTTCAATTACTTCTTCTACTGATTCCATTTGAGGTAACCAGTTGCCCGAAGCAATGTCATAGAAATACTCAGTGTTTTCCATAATGCCGTTTACAAAGCAATTTGGGCCCGAAGGATCCGTTACAATATCAACGGTAGCTAGATGAAAATCATCTTGTACTTCCATGATACCTGATTTTGTTTGCTTCACTGAACCAAGGCCACGTGTAGATACACCGACCTTCACACCTTCGTCCATAAATTCTTTTACGATCATTCCCATAGGAGTGCCAAGAATTTTAGCTTTGCCAACAAAATTGGAGCCGTCTTTGTTCATCTCAGTAATAAGATGAGATACTCGATCGCCATTGATGCTTGGTCCATCAGGATGTCCCAGCTCACCAAGAGCTCTCTTTGTTTCAATAAAATCTTTACTATAGCGATTCATTTCTTTTTCAAGAACCGCTGAAGGATAAATTCGCCCATTGCGGTTTTTAATATCGCCTTGCATAAAGATTCCTTCAATGAAATAAGACTTCTTACCAGTCTCTTCATTAAGGTCTGTAGTTACACTACAATCTTCATTAATTTCTGCAATTAGCTTCATTTGATTTACCCTTAGTTTCTTCTTTTATACCGTATATTTATAATACTAAACACGCTGTTACTCTTAAAGAGCTTCGCGTGCAAATCCACGTATTTCTTCAAATCCTGCAGGATCCATTAGCATTACTTTGTGCATTGCTTTCTGGTTTCTCGGATTTAGATCCTTAAACATTTTAGTTAATAGCTTCGCATCTTCATCAGAAACCATTACTTGTTTACCGTTCTTTAAACGGATAGGACCTTTTTTAAATCTTACTGCTTCACCAATAATGTCTTGTTGATGATCATCTTTTCTATCAGCTTTTGCTTTCTTCTGAACGGTGCGAGTCTTGCCGTCTGGTCCTGTTGTAGTAACCATTTTAGTTAAAGCAGAAGATGTTGTTTCGTTCACAGCTTCATTTTTCTTTTTTTTAGAGCGCAACATAGCTAGATCATGGCCATCAATTTTGCCATTTTTATTGTGATCTATTTTCTTTTGAGCTGCTGAAAGATCTTCTTCTTTTTTCTTTTTATCCCAAGGAGCAGTTGGTAATGTAACTTTCTTCTTGTCTTTGTCGTCAGCTGCATCATAACGAGCGCGATCTTGCTCAGTAGATTCAAGCTTTACACCGTCAGCTTTTTTCTTTGGTGTGGCTTTATCATAAACTTTTTCGTCATCCTTAACATCAGCTTTACGAGAAGCTTTTACTTTTGGTAAGTCACTAGCGCCAATGGCACCAGAATGCTGAGATGGTTCCGCAACTGGGTGAGGAAGTACTTCGTATTCGTGCTGATCCTTGAAAGCCTTTTCCTCAGGTGATCTAGGCTGTGCAACTTCAGCGATATGTTTCTTAAAGGATTTCATTTGAATCTCCGATTTACTTTAATTTTATTATATTTATCCATTCATGTTATTCTCAGAATCTTGCATATTGCCTTCTTCTTCACCTTCATCTTCTGGAGGATTTGCTTTATTCTCGGCTTCTATTTCTTTATCCATTTCTTTAATATCTTCTTCAGACATTCTAAGAACATTTTTACGTACCCAGTCTCTTGAGTAGTAAGTGCCGATATGCTCTTCAACTTCACGAAGAGTTGTAAGACGCTCTCTATTAATCTCAGCTTCTTTTAATTCTTCAAAGTAATTGTCTTGGATAAAGTCATATCTTAAATCGTTTTTGATTTCATTAAATTCTTCAGGAGTCATAATACCTTTAAGTATTAGTTGTTTCTCCAAGAGCTGTGTAAATATGTTTGCAAATCTAGCTCTTTGTCTTTTAATAAATTTACCGAATTTCATTTCGTCACGAGTAATTTCAGAGACACGACCAAATGAGTACATTGTTTCTGGCTCTAAACGTGATAATGGAACTTTAAGAGCTTTAAATAGTTTACGTTGGAAGAACTGCATTTGTGTATCGTCTGTTAGACCTTGTGCACCGCCGCCTGCCATTGTATCAACTTCTGTTGTACGCTCACCACCACGACGTGGGAACCAGAAATCTTCTGTCATTGTCATCATTTTACGTGCATCAGCCATTTCGCCAGTAGCAGAGTTATATTGTAGTTTGTTCTTATGACGAACCATCATATCTCTTATATACTGTTCAGCTTTCGATTTAGGTAAGTTACCAACGTCAATGTAAAACACTCTTCTTTCAGGAGCTCGTGTAATTGTATAAATGATTGTCGCATCTTCCAACATCCTTAGCTGATTCAATGGTTTAATAGCACCATGAAGATAACTTAATACTAAAGAATTGTTTTCACTCATAACACCTGATGTAATACGAGCAATAGAATCTTTAGAAATTTTAAATCCTTGTGTACCAGATTGGACTCCTGATTTATTAGAAGAACCAAATCCATTTTCAGAGTACATATAATACTCGTTCTTTACACTTTTAATTGGTATGCCACTGTGCTTATCAACTTTCTTTTTATCCATCTCTCTAATAAGCTTAAGCTTACGAGGATCGACATAACGTAACTCTTTGATGCCGTCTTTAATAGCTTCATCATCAATAATTACGTGGTAGTTTAAGCGGCCATCTACATAAAATTTGCTGTAGATATCGTATCCGTGGTTTGAAAAATCTAGTAACTTTAGAATTGTTTGAAATTCATTTGTTACGATTTTCTTAACTTTGTCTGGTAGATCTGTATCGTCCATTACAACTTCAACAACAGCGTCGTTGATGTCAATGTTAATAGATTCGTTTACGATCTCGTCCACAGCCTGACCAATTTCTGGCTGCATTGCCATTCCTCTATATCGAGTAACAAGCTCAGACTCAGTCTTAGCGCTGCCTTCCATATCAAGAATGGTGCTATAGAACCCGCCCATAGCATTTCCGACAGTGATTGCACCGTCATCGTTCTGAGGCTCAGCAAAAGAAACAGGAGCTAAGTCCTGTTCCTTCTCTGGTCTCTTTATCTCAAATCCAAATAGTCTCGCCATTGTAGCGCGTCTCCATTATATAATAATTAAGTAGTCGGTAGTCCGGTATTTCCTTCAACTTTCCATAAGTCATATTCAAAAGTCATGCTGAATTCTTCAATAGAATCAGTTTGTGACCAATCCATTGCAATTCCATCAATGGATGTTGGGAACATACCTTCAAAGACGTAAGTACGTAGTGGACTACCGTCTTTGCTGAACTGTGTAATTTGTCCAGTTGACTTGTACTGTTGAGGTAAACCTCTTGAGTTCGAGTCGTGTGAGTTAATAAAATTCATCCATTCTTCCATAGAATTACGGATTGCAAAATCTTCGTCGTTGATGACTGTTACGGTCCAAGGCTGGAATGTTCTATCACCTGCATATTTAACTTGGCGTCCAAAGTAAGGTACGACGTATTGTCCTACTGTTGACTCTGGAATCCCAGCTGCTCTAATCATGAATGGAATCTTGATATCAGCAGCTGAGTTAATAGGGTTAGTGATTTGACATTGGAAAAGCGTAGGACGCGCACCGCCACCGACAAGCTCTGATTTGAACTGGTTGATGTTAAATGCCATGTGTTTTCTCCTTTAATTTAATATTATTTATTAAGCGATTTGGCCGACGATTTCATCAAATTCTACACCTGTTCTTGTAGCTATGAACGATAGTTCGATAACATTAATAGAACGTGCAGGCTTAATAAAGATGCTTGCGCGGAATTTGTTTTGATCGACCACTTCAGGAGTATTAACTGTAGAGTCTGAAACTACTCTATAATCAATAATACCACGACGGCCTTGGATGTCACGTAAGAATGGTTCTACGATGTTTCTAAACTGTGTTTGAGTAAAGTCATCGTTGAATTCAAACAAGAAGCTTTCTGCTGCTGTTGCAATTGCTTTCTCTACTGAGATAAACAATCTACGAACGTTAATCTGATCGAATGCAGATGCTGCTCCAAGTCCAGTCTTATCACCGAAGAGTACGATTCCTCTTCCTGATTGTGCCATTACAGGATTAATCTGCGCACTGTAAAGTTGATCTCTCTGAGGCTTGTTAGGATTAAATGCTAGTTTAACAACATTCTTGATAATACCTTTTCTGTAACCAGCTGGTGATTCCCAAGAATCTACTCTTGCAGCAAGACCTGCCATATCACCGTTTAATGGTGTGTAACGATATACATCATTGTACTTATCATAACGGTATTTATAACCACTATCAATGAATGAATATGAAGAGTTTTGTATTTTGTTGCGCCACTCAATTGCTTTTGTGAGTTTAGCATTTGTTTTTAGTTCGTCAACCACTGCGTCCTTAGAAGGTGATAGGAATGCAACACAATCTCTACGATAATCTGTAACGTTTGAAAGTACGTAGTTAGCTCTAGTACCTTCGTTATCAGATTTACCAACAAGTACTGCTGAAATATCAATTTCGTTTGCATTCTTGAGTGTATCCCAAGCAAACCCGAGGGCTGCAAGTGTTACGTTTGACTCATTAGTTGCGTCTGTACCATTAGCCATTGTTTCATAAACAGTGGATGTACCAGAAGCAGTACCTACTACTGCAGTATTTGCTACTCTAATCCATGAAGATGCGTTTGCAATTACTGTACTGTAATAATTTGCTACACCTTGTGGTAGTTGAGCACCTGCGGTTGTTGATAAGTTTTCATATTTCTCAATGATGTTACCAGCAGTACCACTAATTGCGCCATCAGTATCGATAACAGCAACGTGGATGTGAGCCGCAGAAGGAGCAGTACCAAATGTTGCACTGTGCTTCCATTTTTTAACAAACGACAATTTATTGACTGCAGATTCTGCTAGAGTATATCTTTTCTCAAACGTAATGTTGTAGTCAAATGCTGCAACGTATGTTCCTAGGGCAGTATTTGCACTATCGACTAATACATTGTTAGCTGATTCTGTGAACGTTTTAACTTGCAGGTCAACATAACCTACACTATCGTTACCAATAGTGAGAACGTCGCCAGGCGCAATGTCTGTAGTAAGTTCAGCTGTGTTAGCTACTTGGAAATCCAATGAGTTTGAATTAAATGTAAATGTTTGTGCTGCTGCCGCTGTGTTAGCGGTTAAACCTAAATCATCAGCAGGAATATCGCCTACTGCTGCAAGATTACCTTGATAACCGGCTGAAGTTACCCAAGCAACTTCTAGGGAATTACCTAGGGCGCCAGGATACAATGCTTCAAACGCACCATATGTTGTATTATCCATATCAACATCGTTGTTTGCAAACAGAGTAACGTCAGTTGAATCTGCTCTTGCTGAACCGTCGTCTGCACGAGTTACGTACAGCGCATTGGAATACGCTAGGTAATCAGCAGCGGTAAAGAATGTTTCATAGTTACTATCACTTGGTTTACCAAAGCGATTAACTAATTCGTTTTCTGATGTGATTAGAATAGGATCATTAGTAGGACCCCATCTAAAAATGCCAGCCATAGCCGCAGGTGGTGTTGCTACAGCTGGAACCGCTTGACTAGCATCCACTTCGCGAACAATGACTGAGGGACTTACGGAAAAAGCCATGTTTTTCTCCTTTTTAAATTAGAAACGCGTTTTCTATATATATTTGTATTACTGTTTCTATTTATAAATTTTCCGATTTACTTTTTAGAGCACTGGTTATAGGACCAGACCATCGTCTTCATACATGCTTTCTCCGTCATCTATGAAACCGAATGGCAACATCTCTTGTTCAATTTGCTCTTCTGTTTTTTCTCTTAACTTAATTAGTGTATTTATGTCAGTCATATCTTTGAAATACGCCTGCTCGGTCATCCAAGCGAATAGGACAAGATTCATAACTAAATCGTCATGAAATCCAGATTCTGCCTCAAATGAGTTGCCTCTTTTTGAAAATCTACTTATTTCTTGTATTGTTTCAAAATCTCTAATCACCAGTTGCTGCTGTTCGATTAACATCTTAAGCATAGAGCAACCAGTACCCTTAACGAGTTTAGTAGTTCTAATCCCGTTTTCTACGTGTTTACCAAAGCCGCCGCTTAACACCTTGCCGCTTCTACCCGAGTTTTGAGTATAAAGCATATTTTCATAATCATAGTCCATTATAAGAACATCGGCAACTTGCCCGCCGATATCGTTGTTTTCTACTAATATTGCTGCCTCGTTGTATGTTTTACCTGCTCTGAATAATACAGAAGCAAAATCAATAGGTCCTATTAGGTTGTCTCTAAATACTGCCACCTGTTGGTATGGCATCTCTGATATATCTATCATATTAAATGTAGAATAGTCTAAACCTTTACCTCGTGCAACGTCTGCTACACAAACATATGTTTTACCTGCTATAGGTTTTTCATATTGGATCATACCTTCATGCTGTAATATTGGGGTTGAATGTAGTAATGTTTTAAGAGCTGCACCACTAATTAAAGTACCAGAACTACCTAAGAACTGACAACAATATTCTTGGTTAAACTTTTCTTCGTCGTGGTCTAATGCTTCGATTGTTTCTTTGCGCCAACTTTCATCTCTGCCAGGAACATCATTCCACATTACTTCTTCGTATTCGTAACCATTTGTACCTTCTTTTGCACCTTTACATGTCTTCCAAAAGTGGTTTAATCCGTTAGGTGTAGAGGTCATCAGAAGCTTCGTGGATTCACCTGACGAGATTGTTGGATATACTGAAGCAAAAAATTCGTCGTAACCCTCGATGAATGCAACCTCATCTAGGTATAGAAAGTTAACAGATTTACCACGAATAGCACTAGAAGATGTTGTACCAGCCAATACTTGGCAGCCATTTTCTAATGCGATATTACCTTTGTTCCACTCTTCAACACCTTGCTGTAACCATTTTGGTAATGCTTCAAATGCTAATTTAACACGAGCCATAACCTCACGTGCAGCGTCACCTTTGTTTGCAAGGATAGCTACAGTTTTAAATTCGTTAAACAAAATGTAATGGAGAATAACAGCCATAGCCGTAGTTGTTTTACCAGACTGACGAGCCGTCAATACAGCAACACGACGATTATCTGTAATCTTTCGAGTAATATTTTCTTGGTAAGTATACATTTCAAAAGGTACAAGACCTTTATCTACGTGTACAATCTTAATGTAATTCTTAGCAAAATAGATAGGATCTTGTGCACACTTCATATATTCTTTAAGAAGCTCTGGTGTCCATTCAATTTCTTCCGCAATCTTTTTTAGATTCGGATTACCTAAATAACCATCACCCATTTGCATCATCACCTTTAATCATTTTAAGTAAATCAGCAGTAGAAACAATTAAGTTATTATTAGTAACATTTGTTTGGGCTGCTTCTTTTGGTCCATTAATCTCATCTTTTACAAACCTCTTCTTAGAAGATATGTCTGCATAATCTTTGTTAGCATCGAGAACTGTTTTCATTAAAGTAGAAACAACTTCAAAGGCTCTAGGATGCTCAGACTGTTTAGCAATTTCTAACATTTCTTTCATTGCATCTTTACCATTTTCCATTACGTCTTCTATATTACTTCGTACTTTTTCTAAGTCGTCTAGGTTTTCTTGCGCAGTATCTGTGAGCACAGCTGGAGGATTTATCTCAGTCTCTTCAACTTCAACAGGTAAATGTTCTTCATCTTCTCGTGTTTCAGCCAACGGGCGAATGCCCAAGGCCGAGCTAATTTTATCATCTTGATTCATTATATATCCTCGATAGTTGTAATAACACCCCAGTTATCGTCGAATTCAATTTGTTGGTATGGTACAGATGCCTGAGATATGTCGGCAATATTTACGGTAGGAACCGCGGTGTAACCAGCACCAGGATTTGTAATTGCAATCAAACTTACGTCGCCAGCACTATTAACAGTAGCAGTTGCCGTGGCTGTTACTTCTGCAGCTGCATCTAATGTAGTATTTGCAGAGTTATAGAAGTCTCCATTATTCGTAACACTGATTCCTGTTACAATTCCGTCTGTTAGTGTGGCAGTTGCCGTGGCTTGGAAGTTAGATTCAGTTCCATCAGGAGCTGAGATTGTAATTGACGTATTAGCGTCGTAATTTGCACCAGCATTTGTTACTGTAACTCCGGTTAATCTACCGTTTGCTATTGCAGCGGTTGCTGTTGCAATATCTTTATTATAGTCTCCAACATATACGCCAGCTGTATTTGGTGTTGTTGGGACTGTGTAGCTTCCTACTGGTGTAGCAGCTGTAATGTTTTCTATTATAACGTTATCTATAGAACCTTTAAAACTTGGAGTACTACCACGTTGTCCGCCAACTACATTAACTCCGCCACCCATCATAAATCCTGAAGCAGCGTTAACACCAGCATCTACAACACCGTTAACAAGCCATCTAGCATTTGATTCAAAGTGTTCTAATCTTACATGGTTCCATTGATTTAATACTAATATTTCTGGAGTTGATCGTACAGGAATACCACCATAATTTGGTCTATAAACAATTTCCAAATCTGGTTCTATTTCAATTCTCATTGTTGTACTATCCCAGTGCATAATACTATGAACACCAGTTGCAGGAGCTTCTTCTGGATAAATCCAAAACTCTAAAGCAAAACCATTATTGCTGGTAGTAATGAAGTTTGTAGCCATTGTATGTAACAAGGTTTGATCGTCATCTGCATCAAAATATAACGCATCATCGCCGAATTTAACGTATGGAGACTTAGCCGGTGGCTCTGAAACAGTAGCTGTAGCACTTAAATAATATGAACCGCTGGTATCAACTGCTATAGAATCAACTGATCCAGCAGACACCGTTGCTGACGCTGTAGCAGTTTCAACAGGTTGATTAGGAGGCGTGATAGCAATGTTTGGAATAGAAGAGTAGAATCCACCACCATCTAGTATATTGATAGAAGATAATTGAGAGTTTACAATGACTGGTTCTGCTGTTGCATTCGTAGTAACAGGTGCAGAAATTGTAACAGCAGGTGGTGTGCCTTGTGTATAAGCTTGTCCATCATTTGTAATATTAATAGAAGTCACTCTGCCATTCGCCACAGATGCTGTAGCATACGCAGGTAATCCTTCTGCGTTTAATGGGTTACCATCTCCATCTAATCCTGGTTTAACTGTTATTCTTTCTTCGAATGCAGTATTTGCAAGTGTGCTTGTCGCTAAACTTACATCAATAAACTTAATTACTTTCTTACGTTTCTGAGGACCGAAGTAATAACCTTTGAGAGTAAACGCTAATGTGTATAGAGTATTTTGTCTTTCTTCAAAATTACCTTCATAAAGTTCTTCAGTACTAACGCTGTTTAATATAACAGGAACATCGATAGGATCTAGATCTGGTACCATCTTTGCAGTACAAGTAAAATCTGGTGTAAAGAAAGGAATAATTTGTTCCATGATTTGAGTAGAGTCTTCACTATACTTTGTCATGATGTACAGATTAAAATCGATATTATAAGGTACAGCAGAATATACAAAATCACGAGAACTATCTGTTTCAGATTTCTGAGATTTTACCATTTTTTGTGTAGAGCCAATTTTACGTGCTGGGTCATATGTGACACTCAACATCTCAAAAGACATTCTTGGTAAACGTATAGCAGTTTTTCTACTATTTAATAAGTCTGGATCTTGATTTACTCTTGCTAAAACTTTCTGGAATGGCGCATAAGATAATGGTACAATCATAGATTGTATTTCTTGACCTGCGTTATCTTTTCGTTTGATAGTAAGTTGATTAAAAATCGTACCAAACAAAGCAACGTATTTGCGAGTTGTCTCGTTATAAAAATGATTTGCTATAGCCATGTTTTAGGAATCCTGTATAGATATTGTTTCGCTAAATGGATCTATTTCAGAGAAATCCAAAATATCATCAGCAACATCTTCAAAGTCAAAGTTCTGTGCATATGAATCGTTATTAGCAACGCCTGCAAGTGTAGTAACTGTAGTTTGTGTAGAAGCGACATCATCGAAGTAATGATCTATTTCATATCTACCAGTATCGAATCTCTCGTTAGAGTATTCCATTAACTCACATTTGATGTCATAAACCTGCAAAGCACCTGATTGATAGAATACACTTTCGTGTTCTACATAAGTGATGCGATACATTTTCTGATTTAACGGCAAGAAGATAATATCATTCTCTAATGGTCTAAGCTTGGTACCTTTAGTGCGTGTTACATATTTCTCGAATGTTCGTATTGCAACAGTAAAGGTAGCCTGATCTCTAATTTGTAGACCAAACTTAGATAAGAAATCACCTTCACCTTCAAACCCATCGACATTCTTAACATATACTTCAAAGCTATACATTTCATCGTATAGAGGAGTGTCGTTTTCGTTAAAGATTCTGTCAGTGTTCTCAGCAAAACTGCCACTAAGATATTTTACGTCTAAGCCGTACATAGCAATAGACTCAATGACTAGATCGTCAATTAAGTTTTGCTCGTTAAAGTTGTCGTAATTTCTAAAGTAAGCATTAGTTGCCATTGATTATCACCCAATAAAGTTGTAGGTTAGAGGCTGTAGATTACTGATGGCTTCTTCTTCCATCTTTTCTCTTTCAGCTCTAGCTTCTTGAAGAATTTGATCTCCGTTAAATGAAACTCCTCCGACTAATTGCATATTAGTAAATTTAGTTAAGTTTAAACCCCATTGTTCTCTCACAAGAACTGCAGCATAGTTTTGCAGCCATCTTTCTGACCACACATCTGCATATTCATCTGGATCAATAATGTCGTATGCTTCAATGATAATATAGTTTCCTACAGACCAGTGATCAATACTTGAATCGATGAACAACTTGTTTACGTTTTTATTATAACGAATCATTGGTTTACCTACAAGAATCTCTTGCATAAACTCAATGTGTTGCATTGTCATATAGTAATGAGTTAAATTATAACTTGTAAGGTCTGTCATGTTATTCAGAACAAATTGATATTGAACATTAAACATACCAGTACCAGTAGAAATAGAAGTATCAAACGGGAATACTTTAGATATACCAAGCAATTTTTGTGGTAGTGCAATGTATCCGTTATCTTTATCGTTCTGAGTAATTTGGTGTTTTAAGTAAACCATTTGTGAACCGTTGTAGTGGTAATCTCTCCAAAAAGAGACTGCTTCATCTACACGATCTTCTACTTGCTCTTCAGACACGTTAATCTCAATAACTGGCGCACCAATTTTTCTTAAGATATAGTCTTTAAATTCTTCTCTTGATGTCGGTTGTGCCATTATGCTAACTCGTCTTTAATGATTACTTTAATGTAGCCAGTATTTGGAAATGTTTCTACTTGACCATTTGCGTATTCAATTTGAAATTCAGCAGAATGAATTCCTGTATTAGCAGTATCTCCTGCCTGCCATTCATATGCAACTATACCCTTTGTTGGGTTATTTACATTGCCGACACCATCTTGAATAAGTATATTTCCATTTTCATCTTTCATATGGAATTTAACATTACTTGCTGTAGACATGTCTTTGCGTCTGCCGTTCGAATCTGTTAGTGCAGCTTCAATCGTTGGTGCAGTGTCATTTTGCTTTATGTAGAAAGTAGCTGCCATAATTTTCTCCGGTTTTACTTTTATTTATTAGTTTTAAATAATTTCTGCTTGACGTATTCCATTATCTACGATATTAACGTCATTTGAATCAGATATCATCTTTACACCATTGTGGTCTATTCCTTGGAATTGAACAAAGGATGCACCTACTCTATCATATATATGTGTTGCGACATTTGTACCTTTACCCAGTACAGTAAATCCAAACGTACCAGCCGCTGGACCTTCTGAGAATACGTAGATATTTGTTTCAGATGTAAAGGGTAATATATTATCAAATGTACCTTCTACAATAGAATAACCTTCGGATGTTGCTCCGAAGGGAATAATCATAGTGTTTGCATTTGATGTTAGGTATCTTTGTACACCGAATTCTATAAATCCAGATTGATCTATTGTAAAATCAATACTTAGATTGGTTGCTTCACCATAAACTGTAGGTGTTTCGATACCTGCAACTAATCCGAATTCTAATGTATAAGTGAAAGGCTCTGCATTAACAGGGTTCTGGGCGACGAAAACCAAAGAAGGTTCTAGAGCACCCGTAAGTGTACCACCAGTCTTGACGACAGCGCCGCCAAAGAATTGATAATCTAATGTTGTATTAATTGAGCCATTAGCAGACATAAAGCTTACCTTAAGTTAAAGTTAAGCCCCACCAGCTGTGATAGTAAATGCAGTAATATTGATTTGTTGACCGATTGCAATGTTAGTGTTATCTAACTGCATATCACCACCAGCACCAGTAGCACTGATTGTACCTTGCATATGGCAAGAAGTACCGCCATTGTTATGCAATCTGAAATAAGATGCAGTACCAGAAGCATCAGCAGAAAGATCCTGCCATGTACCTGATAACGTAATAGAACCACCAGCCGGTGTATTCAGCCAATCTGTAGGAAGAACCATAGTAGCTAATACTGTACCAGTGTTTGCTGTTCCACAATCTGGAGGTATTACACCTGAACTTACTGTCATAATTGGATTCTCACCAATCTCTGTCTCTAACGCTTGTAAAGTAGCGTTTCTCGTGTCAAACGATAATTGAAAAGCCATTGTCTTCTCCTCTGAATTAATATGAGTTTATTTAAGATATTTATAAAAAAACAGTTGACAAAGCTTCTAATAGTTGTTATAATAGGGTTATGCCCTTTAAACAATACTAAGATCTTCTTTCAATGTCTTCTTCTGATAATACTGATCCCATCCAAACTTCAATGACTTTAACTGGGGTTGAGCCGACATTTGTTGCATGATGCCAAGTCATAGTAGGAATGTCAATACTGTCACCAGATCTGTAGACATTTGATGTAGAAAATCCATCATCAAACTCAAGTTCCATTTCCAATTCACCATCAACTATATGCCAATGTTCGGAACGAACGAAGTGTCGTTGATCTGATAAAGACTTACCAACATCAATAGAGAGTTCTTTTACTTTCCAATGACCATTTTGATCTAAGTCTCTGTACTTTCCCCATAATCTTTGAGTCTCAGGTTTATCCCACTTCTTTAGAATCCATGATGAACTGTTCTTCTTATCTTCTCCACCAACTCCAAAAGCAAATTCGACTTCATCATATAACATCTCTGGAATATTTTCTGGAGTACGATCTCCGCCATTTGCAAATATAACTTTATCTTTACGTAGCTTTGTAGAAAGAATTTGAAAGATTGCATGACATGCTGTATCGTCGGTATCAGTAAATCCAATTACTTGATCTACACATTTCATCTCTTTAATGATATTAACTCTTTCATCAAATGGCATAAATGGTCTGCCCTTTTTACGAGTAAGCCATTCATCTGAGTTTACTGCAACTACAAGCTTATCACCAAGCTCTCGAGCAGCTTTAAAATATGCAATATGACCTGAGTGTAATGGGTCAAATCCGCCAGATACAATTACAATTTTCATACAACTTTCTCCATCATGTAATCCCAAGCAAAGTTAATTCCGTCTTTTGCTTTCATCACTCTATTCGCTTTAGCAACTTGTGGATGTACCCACCAATCTTCATATGCTAACGTTTCTGATACTGCAACATTTGCTACAAGACAAACATAACCTAAGTCCTGTAATATTTTTCGTGATTGATCTTTAACTCCATCACCCCACCAACAAGCGTTATGTTGGAATTGTATCACATTAAACATATGTTTGTCAAATGGTATTTTCTCTAGTGCAGGTATAGAAGCACCCTCTGCATTAATACGCAAGAAATCAATAGTTTGTTCTTGAACATTTTGTTTAAATAGAACGTTATAATCTGTTTCGGCAGCATCTGCAAAGATAACGTTTGTTGATCTTTCTCTAGAAAATATAGAACACATTCTTTCTGAGTTATCTAGAGAGATACCTTTCCAACCAAACTCTTCTTCAAGAAGCTTAGTGTTATTAAAGAATGTAGGATGACCAGATCCTAACTCAATAAATGTACCGTTTCTTTTACCATTCAATACAGACAACACAAACATATCTTGAAAGTGTCTAGAATAGTTTTGTTGAATATCTGCTAAGCCATTGAATTTATATTTATATCTGGATTCCAAGCTAGAATCGTAAGGTAATGTACTCGGATAACCGTGTTGTTTTAGAAGTTCAGTTACTTCATTATCAATATCTTTTGAGATTTTATTCTTGTATTTTAAATCAAATGCTAGATTCTTAGAATCATCTCTGCCATCTGTTTTCCATTTAGCTCTAGCATAAAGAAGACGTAAACCATTGATACCAGGATAGCCAATATCTTTGTCTTCTACAACATCAGTTTCAGCATTACGTAAACCAATAGCAGAATACATTAAACTTTCTCGCCAATCATCATTACTTGCTTTATGTTTAGCAAGAAAGTAAAAAGCTTCAGGTCTTTCAGGCATTGTCTCAATAGCAATCTTAAGTAAACCTTCTGTACTGTGATTCCTATCTCTGCTTCTATCATAGATGAATGCACCCATAATCATAGATTTGTATTGAATCCATTTATCATCCCAAGTTTTGCCTGTAGACATATCGGCAGCTCTTAGATACCAACCAAATGCAGCAGCGCCTTGTTCTCTTATATCATATTCTCTTGCAAGCTTATAGATTTTATGTGGGTTTTCATAATCTAATACTACATCATTTAAAATATCTAAATTAATATTATTCATTTAATCACCCTTTGTCCATTAAAAAATCTAAGAATAGTTGCTGTGGCATTCTTAAAATATAACATGCATTATCTTGCCACCCAAACGAAATCAGCACATCACCAGTTTCTGGATGAACTGTCATACCAGTTACGAATTCGATATTATAATCTGTGTTTGTAACATGATCGTAGAATGTACCCATGAAGTGGAACTTTCTAGAAGTATGAACGATATTCCAATCATTATCCCATATTAAAACACGGTGAGAATAATCACCATCTTTACGATTAAATGGATCTCTTAATAGATTTGTTTCATGAATAAATGCCATACGTTGGTTATCATTGATACGAATAACCTGTGAACCACCACGAAAATCTTTTTCAAATGGTTGTCTATCAGACTCGTCTTTAAAAACATTTTCTGTAGTACCTGCTTCAATATCAAATTTACATACTTGAGTAGGGTTACACCATTTTACGAAATGATATGGCATATCCAAAACAGGCATCCAATTCTTTTCACAATAACTTCCGTCACCATCAGGCGCAGGAATAGGATGTCGTGAAAGTTCAACCCAGCTTTTTGTTTTCTTATCCCATTCAATTTGGCATAATTCCATACGGCCTTTACCCTTATCGTCGTAGCAATCTCTACGAACACCACAAAGATAAAGTTTTTTATCCCACTCAAATAACCGAGCATCTTCTAGACCAATAAAGTTCCATGTTGGATCTGTATCTAGAACCATGTCAACACGATCAGCAGACTTCAAATTTAAATCTGAGTCAAGCTTACACATCACATTATGTGTTCTAAGTGTTACGTCATTTTCGGGATGAATGTAAACAAGCGGTCCCCATTGATGTGGGAACCGTTTACCTTCTGAATGGTAAAGGATATAGTTTACGTGTCTGATGTTAAGAAGAAGCTCTCCATCACGAGAGTAAATCGAAGGGTTCATAATACCCGCTTCGTTTCCTAATACTGACTTGGGTAGTAAGATAGGATGTAGAGAACCACCTCTTTTTAAAGCGTACGTCGCTAAGCCACCCATATGCAAATCGTGCATGTCACCTCCATTATATAAAATTTTAAATTAACTTAATAGTATTATATATACTACCAACCAGGTTTAATCTGGCGAGTCCTATTTCTGTTAATTTTAATATTCAATTGTTCATTAATTCTTGCTATCTCAGCATCTGAGATTGATTCTTCTAACCATGCAACTACTTGCACATTAGTTAAATCATTCAAAGCAACGAAATCAGCAGCAGCGGTATCTGCAGCTGAAAAATTGGTGTTTCCGACATAACTTGCCTTTGTTCCATCCGTGTCAGTAGCATGTCTTCTCCACTTAACATTTACAACAGAGTTCTCAAGAAGTGTTCCTTCTGAGTTTAACTCGTCCTGTAAACCGAGTTTTAAGATTCGCCATGTATAATTCACGATAGAATTCCTTTACTATTCGCCGTCATCGGCAGGAGCTGCTTCACCGTCTGCGGCTGCTGTAGCTGCTGCTTCAACTGCATCCTCAGAAGCCCAAGGTAATGTTGGCTCTGTAGTAACTTGCTCGTCAAGATTTCTTTGAAGTTGACCAATAATATGTGCTTTATATGTTGCATCAGCCTCTACTACTGCTTGAATCCAACCAACAACTGTTGCTTCTTCTAAGTTCTCGAAAGATGTGAAATCTGCAGCAGGGACGTTAGCTGCTGTGAATGGTGTTGCGCCAGACCATTCGGCAACATTGTCGTTGTCGTCTGTTCCAGTTACTTTCCAATATGTTTGGCAAACTGCATTCGAGTGTGTAACACCTTCTGAGTTTACTTCGTCTTTTACTTTAAGCCCTGTAACGCTATATGCTAATGTAAGTGCCATTTTTTTATTCTCCTAAGTTTAACATAACCTTCCGTTATGCTATCATAATCTTATTTATATGTTTTAGTCTCTATGCAGATAAAGATCTACTGGTATGCATATCCTCATTCTTGAAAAGTAAGGATTTACATGGTGGTACGTAAAGCTTGGAAATATTAAATAGTCTCCAGTCTTTGGTGTATGCTTATACTGTTCAAACATTGGATCAAACCAATCGTCGTATCCTCGATTTGCATTAGATCGTGGATCAGTAAAAACAATATCACCGCCAGAATTCTGATCTGCTGCCATCGCATAGAATACGGCAGACAAATGAGCTCCTGAATGGTTGTGAATAGTCATATTATAATCTTCACCGTGGCCAGTAATCCAGCCTTTCATGGTGTGACCATTCCAGTCTTCGATTTGCTTTCCAACAGTACTCATTAAATAATCGTTAAAGGCTTTGTAAGCAAATTCTTTAAACTGATTTAATTCCTCTGAATCATTTTCAAAGATATTAAAACCATTTAATTCGCCTTGTAAGTTATTCATATCCATATTAGTTAAAATATGATTTACAAGATCCATGCTATCAAAGCTACCTTGCCCAACAACCGTTGGCCATAAGTCTTTAAATTCCATAATATAACCTCTCATAATATACTTGTACTTATATTTATAACAAAAATAAGGGTGTACATTTTCATCATTGTATGGTATTATATATAAATAAAGCGCTACAGTAAGGAACATCTATATGATATTTGAGAATTTTGAGAATTGGTTGTTAACAGAAGACTGTTTTGAAAATCATGATGTATCACACATAGATGTAAATGGAAAGCAACACTATCTAAAACAATCAGAATACATGGCTTATCTCGGCGAGATGACTGTATTACTTGCAAATAAAGCTACTATTAAAGTAGAGCAAGTAGAAAAATGGTTTGGTTACATGGATAGAACAGCACATGCATTTTATAATGCTGCAAACGGTCCGTCATTCGATACTCATACAGATCCTATAGATGTTCTTATAGAATGTTTGGATGGTAAGAAGATTCTAGAAATAGATGGCGAAGAAGTTGTATTAGAACCACACGATAAAGTTCTTATTCCTGCACATACTGAGCATAGAGCACTTAATTATGAAAAGGCATTAATGATTTCCTATGGCATTGGCGACACAGAAACACTTACTCGTATACGTTAAAACCACCGAAACTTGTAATCTAAACTGTTCACATTGTTTTACTTCCGGATCCAAAGGACGTAAAATATATTTTGATTCAGTTAAGACGGCAAACTGGTGTAACGAATTAGATACGAATGACAACCAGATTCATTTCGAATATCATGGGGGCGAACCTATGCTTGCTCCTATGAAAGATTTGATGGGCTTCTACGATATTACAAAGAAGCAATGGGGTGATCGGTGTACGCATGGTATTACAACAAACCTTGTTTTTAAACTCAAGCCAGAACATATAGAATTCTTTAAACTACTTGATGGTGGATATATCGGTACATCATGGGATCCGAATATTCGTTTTGCAAATGAAAAGCAAAGAACATTATGGGAAAACAACGTTAAAGAATTAGTAGCTCAAGGCTTTAAAATCAAATGCTTTATATCTGTATCTGTTGATGTTGTAAAGATGCAGCCAAAAGATATTGCTGATTATATGCATACACTTGGTATTACTGAAATATCATATGAGAGATTAACCCATAACGGTAATGCTACAATCAATTTAAATATATTCCCACACAATCGAGAATTAAATGATTGGTGGATGTTAATGCATGAAACTACACAAGATCATCCTGTAATCAATGGATTTTTAAATACTGTTTATGATAAGTTCGATCATGGTGAATTCTTTAGTGGAACATTCTGTAGGGATTGTGAACAAAAGTTACATACGATTAATGCTGATGGTACGGTAGCTGGTTGTCCTAATGCTGCACCAACTGATTGGTATGGCACTATTGATACACCAGCATTAGAAGTTCGTCAATCACCAAAGCGTATGGAAATTATTTCGTGTGAATTGCATGATAGAGATCCACGTTGTTATAAATGTCCAGTGTTTATGTATTGCCATTCAGATTGTCATCAGTTAGAATGGATGGATGATGTATGTCCAGCACCTAAACAATTAATGATGACGTTAGCAAAAGAAAAAGGTTGGATAGAATCTGACCAATATGAAATTGAAAGTAATACTATACCTGTTAAGATGGTGATGTAATGGATTTGATAATTAAACCAACCGAAGCTTGTAATTTTAAATGCAGCTTCTGTTCAAGTACATCTATTGATCCGGATAAAGCTGGACTATTAGATTTAAATTATATCTACGATTTCTTAAAAAGATTTCCAGATACAAATACAATCATTGTAAATGGTGGTGATCCTTTAATGGTTGATCCTCAATACTATTGGGATCTTATTGCACATATGGATGAACATGACTATCCAGCAAGTATTAGCTTTACAAGTAACCTTTGGCCATTCCTTATTAAACCAAAGAAGTGGTTAGATCTATTTAATCACGATCGACTTGGTGTTACAACATCATTTCAATATGGTGGTGGTAGATTAAAAGGTGACTTTACTAACTTTTCTGAAAAAGATTTTTGGCTTGTATCAGATAAGATGTTAGAACTATGTGGTTATAGACCTGATTTTATTTCTGTTATTCTAGAAGAAAACCTTGATACTGCAATTGATAATGTATTACTTGCAAAGAAGATGGGTGTTAACTGTAAATTAAATTATGCAATGGCATCTGGTGTTCAAGGTACTACATTACAACTCAGTAAAATATATGAAGTGTATGTAAAGATCTGGGAAATGGGTTTAGCTGAGTGGGAATGGAATACTACTCAAATGATGAAAAGATTACAAGGTGGTGCTACAACATGTCCACAGAATAGAAATTGTGATGATGGTATTCGTGCACTTAATCCAGGCGGTGACTATTATAGTTGTGGTGCGTTTGGTGATGATATGGATTATCCTATTGACTTTAAGAAAGAAATGGCAGGCGACTTCTTCAGACCTGTAAGTTCTGATCCAAATATACAAACAATGAAGATGGCTTGTTATACTTGTCCTATGTTTGAAATATGTAATGGCTGTAGAAAAACAGTACGTGATATGAAACGAGAAGGAACTGTAGAAGAACACTGTAAAAGAATGAAAGGGCTTGCACCCCGTATTTTAGAATCTAATGGAATGAGTGCAGCTTCCGTAACACCATATGTTAATGAGGGAATAGATGTTCTCTGTATCGATTAATCCGACATACTTTTGTAATTTTAACTGTGACTTCTGTTATTTAAGTAAAGAACAGTTGCGTGATAGAACCAAAGCTACTCACGGTCAAATAATGAGAAGACTAGAAGAAATAGATGTACCTATTTCGCATGTTGACTTATATGGTGGTGAGATTGGCTTATTACCAGATGAATATTTAAATAAACTTATTGATGATATTAAATCTGAATACAATCCTACTATATCTATTATTACAAACCTATCAGCAGTGCGAGAAGTATTTCTTAGAGATGATATTGAATTATCTGTGTCATATGATTTTGACGCACGAGAAAAACAACAAATAGTTTTAACTAATATGATGATGCTAACAAGACCATTTTCGGTGTTGACATTAGCGTCGGAAAAGGTTATAAATACCGATGTCGACTTCATGATCTCTACTTTCAATACATTAACTAATTTAAAATGTGTTGAGATTAAACCGTTTAGTTCTACTACTCACAGAGATCAAAGAGTCACAGACTTAGAGTTCGAAGAATTTATTAAAGAATGGATTGATAATCCACAAGAAAAGAAATGGCAATTTTTAAATCAAGATAAGATAGAGGATTGCTTAGATGGAAACTATAATGCATTTTCTGATGATCACGTTTATATAACACCGAGTGGTAACTTTGGTGTACTAGATTTTGATCTATTAGGTAACGAGCATTTTACAGAACTTACTTCTTTTAATAAGTATAAGAAGTGGGCTCAAAAAGAAAAGACAGCTGGGGTTTCAGATATTTGCAAAAACTGTAAATACTTTGGAGGTTGCTTAACAGAACATTACAAATACGTAGAGGACTTAAAAAATGGGTGCAATGGATATAAGGGGCTATTAGACTGGTATGATGAAGGATTGGAAAGCGAGACAGATGGCGTTTCACGCGACGTCAGGTGACTTCAGAGATGATTTAAATGAAGTCGATATTGTAATATCAGAAGATATAGTTGGTGATGCAGTAATGCATTTTGAAGAAAAAGTTGATGAATGGATTTATCCATCTAAATCATATGTTGTTGCTATTTGCTATGCTAAATGGCTTGAGCAGGATTTTGATGAAGACTTTTATGAAGTGTTAGATGATCCAGACTTATTGTTTGGAAATGATCCATACTTTGTTCCATACTCAGAAGATGAGGGAACGTATCAAGCTATACTAGAAGAAATACACTTTGATGAACATGCTGGAATGGTTCCAGATATTTACGAGTATTATAAAGAAGAAATGTTATATGGTAGAACTAAAGATTCCTCTTAAGAACATCACGGCTGAAGATGAACCTCGGCCGATGGATGATATTACAAGGCTTATATTAGAACCAAAGCGTCCTGATATTGCTGAGATAGAGCTGACTTTATTTGAAAATTGCCACTTAAATTGTTCATTCTGTCACCACGACAAGAAATCTACTGTAGGGTTATCTAGGGAAGAAATATTCTCTAAGTTATCTATCGTAGAAGATCATCTAATTAAGATGAAAGATCGTGTTGATATATGTCAAATTAATATGGTTGGTGGTGAGTTATTTCAGGATAGAATATCTGAATGGGCTTATCCGGTTTACTATGACTTCTTGATTGAAATTAAAAAGCTATACGATAAGTACGGGCACACGATTAAAGTTGTATGGGTAACATCATTCCAATTTGTAAAGCGAGAGCGAGTACAAAAGTTAATTGATGATTTAAATGCTGCAAGCATTCCTTCTTATATTATTTGTTCATATGACTTTGATGGTAGACCTGTTAAAGGACCGTATGCCAAGAACATTGAATACTTTGCAGATTATATTACATCAATTAATATGGTAGCTACAACAATTTCTATTGAGAAATTTATGGCTGACGAAGACGAGTACTTCCATTATCTATATGATAAGTTTGATAACTTTTACTTTGATGATTATATTCCAGACAAAGGTTATGATTATATGATTCCCTCAGATAGTTTATATCTAGAGTTTCTAAAATTTACATATCATAATTATCCGAATATAAATCCTATCAAAGATCTTATATATAAAGATAATAACCACATGCATTGTTTATCTTTAAACAAGGTTACGATCTTTCCGGATAATAGTACATCTAATTGTCGCTGGGATAGATATACACCATCAGACTTTAACACACCTCTTCATAGACCAGATAATACGTCAATGATGCAAGCTTATATGGATGAACACGGATGTTTATCTTGTAAGTGGTGGGACAAATGTGGATTCCGTTGTTATACACAATGGGATTGGAAAAATAGAGAACGTGATCTGCCAGATTGCGTAATGAGATTGTGGTTTAACTACATGGATAAAACACCACAAAATTTGATAACAGGATTTAATTATGATGAAACGCAAAAATAGACTTGATTTTTATACAACGCATGATACTCTTATTGAAATGCAGCCTATAAGACAAGGAACTAAACCACCAGGATGGTGGAAGTCTATTAAGAATTCTTATGACCAATTTAGATCTAGAGTTGGTGTAACTGTACCAACACCCACAATTAAGACATGTCCTGGCGTTGTAGATTACATGCGCAGACCAATCACATTAAAGTTATGGTCAGATGTTATTTTTAAAGTAAAAGCTAGTGGTGATGTAACTGCTATTGAGCCAATTCATAATGCAGGAATAATAGATGGTGCTATGCATTACTCTGATCAATATGGTGATACGTTATATCCAAATAGAACAGTATTTAAATTGCACGGTCCTTGGGCTGTTAAAGCAAACTTTCCAGGCGAATACATGATTACTGAATGTCATTATAGCGAAGACTTACGTAAGCATGGCATATTAATATCGCCCGGAATTTCAAACTTTAATCTTCAGCACACATTAAATGCATTCCTTGTGTTCCCTATTAAAGATGAAGACTACACTGTTACGTTAAAATATGGGACACCTATTATGTCTTTATATCCAATGCATGATAGGAAGTTTGAAATTAAGATGCATAAAACAGATCGTAAAGGTTTTAGTGATATACAATCAGTATTTCCGTCAACCTTTATTGGCAGATATTACACCGGGAAACACGCACTCAAGGATTGAATGATGTTCCATATAAGAGAGTACACCCTTATCAATACACGTCATCATATTAGGACAACCTGAACAGTTATCTGTTTGTGCTGAATAAGTAAGTTGTTTCATGAATTGATTTTCTTTAGTACCAGTCCAAGACGCAATATCATTCTCATCTTTGACTTCAAATTCTTCGGTACCAATTAAAGCAATATCATATATGAACGGAGTCCAAAAGAATCTCTCATTACAATATGTATAGTTTAATTCTAATGAACCACCTTGTGCTTTATCAACAATAGTTTTAGGATATAAGTCATCACTAAAATCATATGATTTCCATTTATTAATTAAATGCTTTTGTAAAGATGACTTTGGTGCTCTAAAGAATGATGGGTTTAATTGCAGAATAGTATCAAAGCTTTCATCAGCAACCTTCGCCATATCTAAAACTTGATCGTTATAAACATCGTTGTTACCCATATTATGAACCATATAATAATTTAGATCGTCGTGAAATAAATTCAATAAATCTAATTTATCTTCTATGGCTGTCCAGTTAACAGGTGGTACTAAAGCAATATTACAATCATACATAAATCCTGGCGCTTTTGGAATACTATTTAATAATTCAATTACCTCATAGCTTATATGATTCAGTGTAGTTACGAATTGAATAGTAGTTACTTTACTTAAACATTCTCTGAATACTTCATCCTTTAATAGATCAAGGATATTGTTATTGCCAAATAAATCAGTTGGACCAATATTAATGGTTGACACACGGTAGCCATTAGTATTAAATAAATCTATAGCATTATGTAACCGTTCAAAGCTACCAATGTTAGTTCCCTTTTTATTTACAAAACAGCCGGGACAACGGAATTCGCAGCCTGAAAGTATCTCACAATTAAATTGAACTTTAATCTCGTGCCCTTCATTAAACGATAAGTCAAAATCTTTATCGGCTTGGGCAGCAGCTTTATTGTTAGTAACTATTCCCATGATAAACCTCATCATCATATAAACTAATCACATCTTTATTTAAGATGCATTCTTTTCTTCCATCAAACACAGTATCCATAATCATTGGAACCATTCTGTTTGCACATATATTTAAATACTTACAAGAACCACATTCTTTATCAGAACTATTTTCAATTTGCCTATTGACAACCTCGTTCTTTTTGTTTAAAATAGAATCAACAAGTGAACCATTAACTGGTACTTTAAAATCATCTATGTGTATTTGTGCATTCTCATATATGAATGGCGACATGTACATATCACCTTGATATAAACTTACTACAGAATAATGGAAAGCTTTGTGAGAAACATCTCCTTGTAGGAAATGGAATTTGTTTTTAAATCTATTCTGATCTACCGACAAACGAGTAAGCATATCATTCCATTCAAATAACTTATCACCATGCTTTGCACTATGATTAAATGAACGTACAACTGACGGTAATACTTCAATTACTGTTTCGTATTTAGTTCTTACAAAGTCAATCGCTGCAAATAGAATTTCTTCAACACCTTGAACAATATTAGTAGCCATACTAATTTCAAAGTTTAAAGAACTATTTTTAAATGTTTCTATTCGTCTGTCGAGTGCTTCCATATAAATTATGTCAGTCATTAATCTATTTAAATCTAAAGCAATCTGAACATCCCAAGCTTCTACTGCTTTACCTAACGGTGAGTTCTCGATAGCTTTAATCTTCCCATCGATATCTTCTTCTGATAATGAACCAAGAATAGAACAGTTATGCTGAACATTTCTATTATCTTCAGGCATCATTAGAATTGCATCTGCAAGTCTTGGGTTATTAATAATTTCTTCTAGATTCTCAGCACCATAAAAATCAGTTGGTCCAATTACAATATCATCTAATACGATATCGGTTCTATCTTTTAATTCATATGCAAGTGCATGAAATAGATTAATTGATTTTGGATTCCAATTGCCTCTACGTTTAACAAAACATCCGGGACACATATAAGAACAACCTTCAAGTATTTCTAAATTAACTTGTATCTTGTAAGTACCCATATCAGAAATAGCACTAAACTCTTCGAGCTTCTTACCATTTATCACAATGTCTTGCCATTCATTATTTAACATAAGAAATATCTTTTATCCTGTCTAATCTTTCGTCGCCGTCTTCTGTTACAAGGAACTTTTTCCTATAACCTTGCTTATCGGCATCTACTGAATATCCTTCCCAGTCATACATTTCTTGTGCTGGTTGATTGAAGTTATGTATATTATTTATCATGTTTTCTTTTGGTGCAATACATCTATCAACACCAAGATAATCTCTTAATAAAATAATCTTACGATTATAACATGAGAAAAACATAGGACAGCTTTCACATTCAGTATTCTTTGCTCTATCTATTTGTGATTCGGTAATTGTTACAGCGTCTTCGAATGTTTCTACTTTAAACATATCGTGATAGATAGCCATGTTCTCATACATAAACGGGCTTAAATACCAATCACCTCTTTTATAATTTAAAACAGTGTAATTCATTCCTGCATGAGAATGATCCACCATTATATTATTCATTGTTGAATCTCTTGTCAACACATTAAAGTATTCATTAAACTTATCTAATGTTTCTAATATAATATTTGCTTTATGAGATCTTGAAACAGACGGAATAAAATCTAAAATAGTATCAAAGCATTTAACTGCATGCTCATGTAACTCATGATAATCTATTCCATAGTCTTTAATATTTACAACAAACGTATATGTAATCTCGTGGTCTATATTCTCATCTAAGTATTTAAGTTTAGATTGTATATTTGACATGTAATCTAAAGACATAAACTTGTGAGGATTAGTTGCAATACCTATTTCAATCTCTGTATCAAGATTAATATTATCTTTTAAGAACTGACAGAATCTTGGAATATCACCATCAATAAGTGTAGATACAAATGCTAAGATAGGAGAGTTCTCGTTTACAATATCAACGAGGTGTGGCATTACTTCATAGAAGTTTTCTGATGCTAAAAAGTCTGTAGGACCAATAAGCATCTCATCTACAAGTATACCTTTGTCTGTGATTTCTTTTATAAATTCCTTAGCAGATTCTAGTTGATGTACCTCAGATGCGTTACCACGTCGATGCACGAAGCATCCTGGACACTTGTGGTGACACCCATCTAGTACATCCAACTGTATCTTAACGGCGCTGACAGGCTTCGTTTGAGTCTCTGTGGTCAATTCGTAATATAAATTGTTCTTAATTATCGGCATGCATATACTCCTTTAAAGCAACACAGCCTTTAATATTTCTTGATTTCATATACATATGAACATTACGTTCGGCACAACTCATTAAGAATTCACATTTATTACAATCATCGGTAGTCTTAGCATAATCTAAATTTTCGTATAACTTAGGTTCATCTATCCTTGATTCAAACTCTGGTGTTCTTTGTATAATAGCATCGTATAAAAATGGATTGACGTATATCTTTCCATTATAAAAACTATAGTTCTGACAACCATATCCATTAAAACTAGAATCAAAGAATGTATATAAGTTACGCCATTTAGAATCTATATTTTGATTTATTAGATCTTCTCTAAACATTTTTAAATGCTTATCAACCTTGCCTCTTACATTTCTGTCTGTAAGGAATGATGGTGTGATTACAATCGGTGCATTAAAATCGTCGAATACTTTTTGGCATAAATCATTGTAAGATATTTTATCAAAGATTCCTTCATACCAATTCACTCTTAATTGAACTGAACCTTCTTCAAACAATGCAAGCTTTTTGTACCAATCAGCCATACGAATATCTTTATTAATATATTGATTAATATCTAAAACAATTTTAAAATCAATATCAGGTATTCTATCAATACCTTCGTATAAGCTCCAGATCTTATCGAGCTTTTCTTTGATTACTTCTATAGGTTGATTTAATGTTGTGAGAAATCCAATAGCAGATATACCGTACAAGTCTTTCATAGAAGAATGTTCCATGATCTCGTCAAAGTTCTCTGCATCAAATATGTCAGTAGGACCCACGACGATTTCATCTGGGTAATAACTACCTTCGAGTAGTGTTTTATAAAGTGTGGTTAGATGATCTGCGTTTGTAAGATTCTTACGAGGAATAAAACAGCCAGGACACATTTGGCTGCACCCATGAAGAATGTCTAAATTAATTTCTGTTCTAAGGAAATCATTATTAATTGGACTTTTATTTTCTTCATAGTTGTAGTAGCCAGCATGAGTCTTATTCAGATGAACTATCATCGCCTTCTTCTAACTCTTTCTCTTTTTTAATCTCTTCAATAATTTCTTCTGCAGTTTTTTGCTCAATCGCTTCATGATTAACAATAAATCCTGGAGGGAAAATGCTTAGAATATTATTTGTAATATTAGATTGTGTGAGAAGGAAGAATAAATCTTTTCCGAAAAATGCGGGCTTATCATTGTATACTGATTTATTATAGTATTCTTTAAACCCTAGCATATGGCATACAACTAAGAATCCATCCCAGCCGTCAATAATTATTTTAGCAAGATTTGGACCAATATTAGATGGTGTGTCTTTTACTTCAATACCTTCAACAGCTTCTTTAACATCTACTTCTTGCGCTTTCATTTCATCTGGCAGATTTTTATAGAATGTGCATAGTACAAAAGGAATTATTTGAGCAATTGTATCTGCTAATTCATCAACTAAAGCAATATGCTTATCTACGAAATTGTGCATTTCTTCTTTTGGCCACATATTAAAAAGATCTTCTTCTAAATGATTTATTTCGTGGCCGAATCTTAACTTCAATAACATTACAACAAATCTCGTTAACAACCCAGCGTCAATCATAAAACTAGATTTAATATAAGCTAACATCAAATCTTCGTCGATATGCGAAAAGGTTGTTTTAAAATTAGTATTAGCTAAGTAAATAATAATATGCTCAGCCGAAAGCTTTTCTTTAGATCCTAGGTAGTCTACCCATAAAACATAATCATCTTCTTGCTCTTTAAGCTTATAAATCTCTACTAGATCTTGTGGTGCTAGTGGGAGTTTATATGCTTGTTTTTCATTATCATTCATATTATAGTACCTTCAATTATGTTAATGGATATTTATGGATCAAATAAGGGATGCGGTTTTGTCTTTTAGAGAAAAACTGTACGTCTGTATTAATCAATCTTAAATCATCTGTAATAGTTTCAGTGCTAAAATTTCTTTCCAATACCTTTTGAACAATCGGAAATACGTTATTGATCTCTGTATAGATATCCATATATTCCCAACCATCGGGCTCTGACGCTTTATCTGTATGTACCTGAATAAACGCTGCGTCGTCTTTAACTTTATCCCATAACTCTTTAAGTTTATAGAATGCCAACTGGTAGTTACCTGCGTTTGCTGCATTAACATATACATCTCGGAAGAATTCTTTTTTGTTAGTAGCCCAACCATTTGCGTCTGTTGCATTTGCATTCATATAATCAATTACTGACATAATGTATGCAGAGTAGTGGCGTCTTGATGTAAAGTGTTCCATAACATCTTGAGCCATAACAGAAGAGTGAATTGTGAATTTTTCTACGAGTAGGTTCGCGACGCCTGCACACGGATAGTTATCATTTAAATAGAACAATAAATCATAACTAAAGTTCTTACCATTTTGATATACAATAGTAAACGGCGGTGTTTCTGCGTCTGCTAAAATTGCAGCACAAGTTGTTCGAGCATTTGCTATAACATCAGATTCAGCCATTAAAGTAATAATGCTATCAGTTTCTATAACAGCTTGAATAAAGTTACAAGTAATTTCGTTAATGTCAACAGCAGGGTCCGCATCTGCATAAAAACCAGAAGCAGTTAATAGACCGGAAATATAACGGCAATATACATTAAGCATATCTGTTTCATTATAGAAAGCAATGATTCTTTTATCACTATTTTGTATATAAGTTGAATTGGCAATATCCTCAAAAGTTTCAAAAGTCATTAGATCCCCAGCACCGGTTCTTACACCTTCAGCTAATTGAATAATTTGTGCTTCAACAACTTGACCAGCTTCATCGCCCGTAAAGCTAGGATGCACAACCACAATATTTCTTGGGTCAGCAGTATGGTAGAACGAGTTTAATTCGCCTACTATTGTTTCAATATTCGTTGTATTTGTAATATACTTTTTATTATTTAAGTAATATAAACTTTGCCCAATCATGAAGCTTCTCCTAATTTTTTAGTTGCATCATCATTCCAGGTCCAATCATATGGATTATAATGCTTTAATACATCTTTGTTCAATACACAACCATCAATTTTTAATGTTTCTTGAGCTTCGAATACCAGTCTGCTTGCACAAGCAATTTTGTATTGACAGGTTGAACAATCTTTTACCTTACTCGACCTATTTATACCTTTAGCAATAAGTTGGTTTTTCCTATCAAGGATTTCCTCGAATGTCAAACCAGTAACATCTAAGTTCTTATTTTTTAAGAAGAATGCTTGCTCATGTAGCATAACATTTAGGTGCGTAGTTGGACCATTTTCGCCTGGAACGATAGTGATACCAACAAAGTTAATAGAATTACAATATAGGTGAGCCATTGACATTACTGTCTCGTTAGCATTACCTTCATCAATTACTCTACCCAAGAATTCATTCCAACCAAATAAGTTTTTACGCTGTACTAATTCGTTGCTTGCTCTTGAGAATGCAGGATTCATTTCAACAATAGTTTCATAATCTTGCACTGAGCGTTTAATAATTCTATTATATGTTTCTTTATCTATTGATTTACCAACAACATTAGATGCTTGTAACGTCCAAGACCAATCCATTTGCTTTGGTGTGTTCTCTTTAAAGAACTTTACTTTTCTCATTACTTCTTCGTAATAAAGAATGTCGTTTAACATTTGATCTACTCTACCAATTGGCATAATAAATTCAATAATCATTTCACGACGGAATTTATCTTCGTCATCAAGGATATTAAATATCTCTTGTACTCTTTCCATTGTTGCTACATCAAACTTTGCAGGTGCAGCAATACGGGCGCCGGTATGTTCGCGCATAATTTCTTGTACAGTTTCATTATTTAAAACTGACTCGGTATTAGATGCTGTAAAGAAATCAGTTGGTCCAATAACAAATTCTCTTAGATTGAGACCTGTTCTCTTAACACCATCTGTTAATTCTTTAGCTCTATCAATAATCTGTTGATTCATTGCAGGATCAATATTCTTATCAACGAAACAACCAAGACAAGCCTGCTGACACCCCGATAATACTTCCATCTGAATTAATACATCAAATTTAGTTGCATCACCTGGTGATAAACTTTCTGGTCCTGAATACCGCATTTGTTTGCAGTATGATTTTTGCATTGACATTAGCGTCTTCCTCTCGATGAATGACAGCTACTATGGCAGCTGGCGTGACAGTAATAAGCATTGATTGTTCGGTTGCTCATTCTGCCTTCTATTAAGTCTACTGTTCTTCTTGTTAAATCTTCTAGTGTATCAATGATATCAATCGGGTAAATAATATTACCAGCGTTAATACCGCCATCAACATAGTTATTATATACACCATTAGATGCATTAACATATTCAAACCTGTGATAGTGCCATTGTCCGCGTGAGTAACTTGTAATACCCGTACCACGTACATAAGCATTAACATAAATTCCTACAGTTCTATCAAAGGTGCGAAGTTGTCCGCCTCCGTAAGATTGAACCCATGAATTCACATCTGATCTTCTCATAACCATTAGCGTCTACCTCGCGATGAATGACAAGATGAGTGACAGCTTGCATGACAATAATATGCGTTAATTGTTCTGTTTGATATTCGCCCTTCGACTAAATCAACAGTTCGTCTAACAATACGTGAAATAGAATTTTGTACTTGGCTTGAGCGTATAATATTGCCGGTATAAATGCCACCATCCAAATAATTATTATAATAACTATTCGATGCGTTAACAAATTCAAATCTTGTATAATGCCATTGACCTCTGGAATAACTGGTTTGTCCACCGTTTGCATAAACATATGCATTGATATAAAACCCGACTGATCTGTCAAAGGTCCTTAGCTGTCTACCACAATATGATTGTGTAGTAGAATTTAACGAACTATAACTTGGCATATTATACTTTCACCTCAACTTCTCCATTTTCGGAATCTGCAAGAGCGATTCCTATAATCTCATAACTATTTATACCAGGAGTTCCGTAGTCTACTCCTTTTGCTTTACCGTCACCAGCTGGGATTACCCACTGACCTTTCTTAACGTCTTCACTTACTAAGCATGGAATACGTCCTTTAAGAGCAATAAATGGATTCATTCTTGCTTTCTTAGATGTACTTCCAGGTGCAATTCCCATGTCGTTCATTTGAACAGCTGGGTTAGTAGAGATAACACCTACGAGAGGCATTCCTGGCTCCCATTTAGTAATCTCAGAATCACCATCAAGGTTCATACCCATAACAGTTGCATTATCATACATATCATCAGCGGTATATCTCTCCGCAAGGTCAGCCCATCTTGCTGACGTAGCTGTACCAACGTATAGACCGTTGTTATCAACATAAGATCTATCAGAACCATTTCTACGGAACTGACAAATTCTGTTAGAGTTACCACCTGCTTCGATATAGAAACGGTTTGAGTGATATTCTAGTTTACCACCATCGTTACCGATGTTACCAGTCCAAGATTCGTTGCCTTCTTCTTTAAAGCGTATAGTTGGCGAGTAACCATCTTGGTGTCTTGTTTGTAATTGCCATTGACCAACAGCGTTAAGATCACCAGACCATGTTCTGTCACCATACATCCAACGACACATTGTACCGTTATATGCTGCTCTAAGTTGTAGAGACATAGATGAACCGTTATTGTTACCAGTGATAGCCCAATACTGACCTTGATAAGAGTATGAGTGTGCACCTGTACCTTGGTTGTACATACCTTCTTGAGAGTTATCATTACGGAACCAGTTACGAGCATAAATCTCAGTAGCACGTAAACCAGAGTTGAGGTTAGAGAACGATGATGGATCTACATAATAACCAGTGTTGTCTGTATCGTAATAATTGTTTGCATACATTGCACCATTGTTACCATTGTTAACGTTCAGTACTGGGACTGTTCTCCAAGTTCTGAATCCAGACCAAGAGCTTCTGAATCTTAAGTTTTCAATTGGTCCACCAACCATTTGCCAACCATATCTAGCTGAACCGTTTGAGTAGTGATAAGATTGGATACCAACCCAGTGTGATGTACCTGAAGGCTGGTTACCTGGATTTGACCAAGAATCAATAAAGCCTGAACCCCAGTTACCAACTGTGTTCATATCTTGACGACCCCAACCCATTGAACCAGTCCAATAGTTTGAGTCACCTGTAATACGTGGTCTTGCTTTGTAGTATTCAGCACTTGATCTTGTTTGACCAGATAGTGCCATGAATGCCATTGTTAAAGAGTTTACACCGCGGAATCTTGTGCTGTTATCTGAAGCACCATTCCAATAATATCCAGTGTTGTTTCTATCATAAAGGATATCTGTTTGAATACTATTAAAGTAAGATGTAGATGCACCTTCAACAAAGAATGTTGAGTTATCAATATCGTAATATCTACCAGCTCGCATGTGACGAGTACCGCGGAATACTTCTGCAGAAACTTCGGCGTTGTTAGCAACTGTATCACCGTAGAATACGAATGTCGCACCTGTACCATCTGGGTTATCGTCTGTTACTCTAATCTCAGCATCAAAGCTTGAGTTGATGAAACCAATTCTGTTACCAGCTAAGGTAAGAGTATTCATATGAGATTGGCTAGATGGATTTACATAGTAACCAGAGTTATCTCTATCATACATGATAGGAGCATAGAAGTTATGGTGTGCATCTACTGCTGAGTTTGTAGTTCTTAGTGCCCAACCGTCATCTTGAGATAAGATACCCATCTCATTGCTGTTATTAGCATAGATTGATCCACGTCTGTTATCACCAGCTGTGTGCAAATTAATTCTTGAAGTATTTGCTGTAGAATAAGCTCTCCAAGTATCAGATGCAGTTGACATCCAATGCATTGCTGTAGCAGTGTTATATAAACCACGACCGCTTGTATCGTTACGGAACCAACCATCGTTATATACTTCACCTCTAACGTCAAGTGTATTCATTATAGAGGTAGATGCAAAGTCACCGTAATAGTTTCCGTCATTACTATCTGTAAATCTTTGTGCGTAGTGAGTACCTGTTGTAAAGGTATTACCGTCACCACGGATCAAGAAGTTTCTTTGACCACCCACTCCACCGTCAAGGAACTCGATGTCTTCACCACCAGATGTAGCAATCTGAAGGTGTGAATCATTAGTATCTGTGGCTCTCATGTAACCGCGAAGGTTACCTGCTGAAGTAGTAAACTGAAGTTCATTACCACCATTAATTCTAACAGTGTTTAATTGAGAAGTACTCGCTGGATCTAAATATCTACTTGTATCATCTGCGTCGTAATAGCGAGATGCGTACATATCACTACCACCGCCTGGATTAGCGTTATAGATTGCGAAATCAGAGTAAGCAGAATAGGCTGTACCTGAGTTCCAAGATTGTTGCCATAGACGCATACCACGACCAGACTTCTTAAACATAAGAAGGTTATCTGATCCACCAGAAGCATCTGTATAAGATCTTAAGTGTAAGTAATCAGCATATGGTGCCGCGTTGTCATTATTCCAAGATGAAAAACCAAACTTCATTTCGCCAGCTGTATCTTCATTTGGAGCAATAATGCGGTTATCTTTTGTTCTTAGAGATCCTGAGTTACCAGTAATTCCTGGTGAAGTAATTACGTTAAGTGTTGTTAACCCTCGTATTCTAGAAGTAGCGTTTGGATCTGAATAGAATGCTGTATCATTTGAATCATAGAAGATTGGTGAACGTATCTGGTTATTTGCTTCGAAGTAACCATTTTGAGTACGAGCTTGTTGTGTACCGTTATAGTAAAGAATGGTACGAGCATTTCTTTCTAGGTAAATCTGCCATTCGTTATCTGGTGATTTAAAGCCCCAGTGAGAATCGTCATCAAAGTAAATACGTCCACAATCTGTATTACCGGAATCTCTAAAGATAACCGAACCATGATCTGAGTTGTTAGAACGAATGCTTAAAGTTTCTCCGTCATCATCGTAAATATCCCAGCCACTGTCTAAGCTATACATATTCGCATTGATAATGTTCATTCTAGATGTTCCAGCAAAGTCGCCGAAGTAAGTTGTGTCGTCTTGATCGTAGAATAACGGTGAACGCATTGAGTTAGGTGCATAACCGTAACCACCGCGAGTACCAAGTTGTTCTACATTGTTTGCGTAAAGTTGTACGTAATGACCATTACCAGTAGAGCTGGCTGGATTCCAGAATTTAGCAATATTGTATGTACCAGAAGAACCACCTCTAATTTGTAGTCCTTGTAAGGTATTCCACTTCATTCCGTCTAAGTCACCAGAAGAAGCTGCACCTTTTGCACCAGGACCACCATAATAGTCGTTCCAAAGAACGTGGTTGGCGTCTGTTCCAGCATTAAACCAAATAGCGTTATTAGTATTAGCTCTTGCTAATTTAAGGCCACCGGCTCTTAATTCTAAAGCAGCAAATATAGATGTACTTGCAGGATCTGCGTAATATGTACCGTCATTCGAATCATAGAAACGTTGAGCACGCATATAACGACCAGAGTAAACATCACCGTTTGATTCAACGCGTAAACGCATTGTACCATTACCAGCACCAGAAGTAAACTGTAAGTTACCACCTGCGTTTGTAGTTAGATCGTTTGGCGATTCGTAAATCTGCCATTCATTAGCACCTTTCCATTTAATACCTTCTGCAGGGCCAGGATCGGCAAATGTTAGGTTGTTTAGGTTATCAATTGTGCCGTTATTCCAGTTCCAAGTACCTTGTACATTACCACCGGAGTTTGGATTCATGAATCTTGCAGTATTATCTCTATCTCTAAAGTTACTTGCATCAACTGTATTCAGTTTAGATGTCGAAGCTGGATCTAAATAGAATCCAGTATCGTCTACATCATAATAGATTGGCGAGTACATTGCTTGATCTGTACGAACTCTGCTTAGAGCATTAGTACGTTTCATAATAGGTGCAGAGAACTGTCTAACAGCTCCACCTGCATTGTAGTTCATTAATAGAATTAATCGTACATATTTAACTCCGCCACCATCTGAACCGCTAAATACAGTGTGTGATGTTGGAATAGTTGTATGACCGTCGAATTTAACCCAGTCAGTACTTGTTACGTTATTACCACCAACAACGAAGTATTCAATACCGTCGTTTGTTGCAATAGCTTTCTTATCTTTATCGTAGCGACGGATGCCCATATAAAGTGAACCGCCAGAACCTGATATACGTTTAGCATGTATTTCAGCATAGATCTCTTCGCCTGGTTCAACTTCAATATAGTCAGAATTAAACGTTCTGTAACCGCCTGTTTGAAGAACATAAGAAGCTGCGCCCGGATTAGTGTTATCCTTAACCCATTCGCCTGTTGTAGATGTTGGTGTAGTCTCAGCTCCCTGAAGAGCTTGAATCATACGTTTTTCCCAGTACATTGTACCGTCAAACATTTTAGTATCAGCTAAACCAGATCCATATGCTGGGTTAAGTGAGATTGGTTCGTTACCAGCAGTAAGTAAATAGTTACCAGCTTGTAGTTCGCCTTGGATATATGCGTCACCACTATCAAGATCAAATGCCATTCTTGTATTGCCGTTACCGACAAACGATAGCATATTATCTCCATATGCTGGGAATCTGTAAGTAGCGTTAGCATTTGTTCCCCAGAATACACCCCAGTTAGTAGCAGTATTCCAAAGCCAATGGTTAGCATCTTGTGCTTGTAATATAATGTTATCAGAACCACCGCCTGATGTATTCATTCCTTCTCTAAGGATTCTACCACCGATTTTAGCTGAGTTCGCTGCATTCGTAGCATCTAAATCTAAGAAGCGAGTTGTACCTGAAGGTGGGTAGTATATAGGAGCGCGCATGCTGTTGAAAGCTTTTGCGAAACCATTTTCAGCAGATATCTGCTCAACACCATTTGCATAGAGTACTGTGCGGTTATTGTCTGTAGCTTTTAATGCCCACTCATTACGAGTGTCGTTCATAATACCAGCTGAACCAGATCCATCTGAAATGAATCCCCAGTCATCTCTAATTACGTAACCAGCATATCCACCTTTTGCACCGTCTACTTTAATTGATCCATAATCACCTGAGGCTGAATCGATAGTATAAGTAGAACCGTCAAGTTGTAATTGACTTGCTCTTAATACGTTTACATTAGATGTTGATGCAGGGTCTACATAGAAACCAGTATTGTTTGAATCATAGAAGATTGGTGCGCGGATATCTGAAGTGTGTGATAGATAATCACGATTCATTTTACTCCACTGAGTAAATGTTCCAGTTCTGTCTGTGGTTGCATAGTCACCAAATTCGATATATTCAGTTCCGTTATCGTCTGATGTAGAAATTCTTAGGTAACCATCGTTAGCTGCACCTTTCCATTCAATATGAGCATCATCAGATGCAGGAGTACCAGGACCGAATTTTAAGTATGAATCAGCACTATTAATTACTAATGAATTTAGTATAGATGTTGATGCAGGGTCTACATAGTAACCAGCATTAGCTGAGTCATAATAACGTGGTGCATAAACACTAACACCAAAGTCAGCTGAGTCATTATCGATATTTAATCTTTGTGTTCCGCCAGTAAATACTTTAACTGTATTAGCACCTGAGAAACCAAAGTAAGTATCTAAGTCTCCACGATGTCGGATATAATCGTTAACATCAACTCTATTTAATTGAGACTCACCGGCTGGATCTAAATAATAATTACCATCTGGAGAATCATAGAATCTTGCTGCATACATATTTGTTGCAGTTACGTCTACAGTAGATGTAATAGCAGTGTCTGTGATAGTTAATCGTGTAGCACCACCTGTTTCAACTTTAAATGTATTAGCAGCACTAAACCCAAAGTATGTATCTACGTCGCCTTTATGTCTGATGTAATCATCAAGATCAATTCGGTTCATTACCGAAGTAGCATTAAAGTCACCGTAGTAGTTTATGTCGTCAACATCATAGTATGCACCAGCAAATACGCTGCCTGATGTATTGATGTTTTTATTTCCACGAATCTTAATTGTAGTGGTGTCGTCCATATAGAAACCACCACCAGCAGAGAATCCTAATTCGTTAACACCTAGGAAAGTTGCTTCGTTTACTGCAGTGTCTCCACCATCAGCTTGGAAAATACTTAGTACAGAATTCTTACCTTCAATAGCAATAGATCCACCTGCGTGGAATATATTGTTAGTAGGTGCTCCTGTCATAAAGTTTGTAGTAGCATCAGTAGTTTGATTGATGAATGAATCTGAACCTGCAACAACGTTACCGTTATTTAGAATTGCAAACTTACCAGCTGCATTGGTATCGTACCAAATCTGATCACCAGAATTATCGTTAATATAATAGATATTACCATTTGCATCAGTACGAATACTTAAATCTACTGTACCTACATCACCCAAACTTAATAGAGATGTTCCTGCAGCAAAAGGATTATTTCCTTGAGCTGTTGTTTTGTTAATTGCAAGTAATGCGCCAGGATTAGTTATACCTATACCAACATTACCACTATTTGGTTGTAATGTTAATGGGAAACTTGCATTATCAGATTCACGACCTGCTTGGATTACACCAGCATAATCGCCACCCGAAGCCAATGAAGCCATATGAATATGAACATCTGAGCCACCAACTTTAAGAGCTGAATCGCTTAGGTCTGCAATACTTCCTGGTCTTGCCAGTGAGTTACCAATAACTGTTCTTCTGAATAAGTCAATATTACCAGCAGAATCAAAGTTAGCTCTCTTAGTACCGGCAGTCCATATAGCAAACTGATCAGCAGCATCAAAACCTACATATGTGTTTGTATCACCATTATGAATTAAATAATCGTTTGTGTAATACTGTGGTGCAAAAACATTTACCGCAGAATCAACAGAGTTATTATCAACATTTAATCTTTGTGTTCCGCCAGTAAATACTCTGAAAGTATCATTAGCTTCAAAACCAAAGTAGTTGTTCTCGTCTCCACGATGTCTAATATAATCATCAATGTCGATACGATTCATGATAGATGTAGAAGCTGGGTCTACATAATATGTATTGTTTTGTGAATCATAAAAACGTGGTGCATAAACATTAACACTAAAGTCTGCAGAATCATTATCGATATTTAATCTTGAAGTATTATTTGTTACAAACGTAATTACATCGTTATTCGGGAATCCCATATATGTAGTAGTATCACCACGATGTTTAATGTAATCATCGATTGTAATATTAGCCATAACCGATTCACCGGCTGGGTTCGTGTAATATGTTGAATTATCTAAGTCATAGAAAAGCGGAGAGCGCATGCTTCCTGGTGCATCTACATATGAAGTACGTATGTTAAACTCGTTGTTATTACCAGCAGTAAATGCTAACCTATCAGATGATGGGTTATACATACCAGTATTAGTATCACCTTTAAATGAGAATGTTGGTGCTGATTGAGAACCAATTCCACCTTGAGCTGAACCTGCAAAATATAATGATACAGATGAGTTACCAAAATCACCGTAGTGAGTTACGTCGTCTGAATCCCAATATTTACTTGCATATATCTGGCCTGTAAAGATACCGGTTCCACCAGTAAATGTGTTACTACCAATATCTACATCTTTGTTAAATTTAAACTTACTTGGATATGTAGATGATGAATTAATTTCAAAGTTTACAGAGTGATCTGTAAAGGTTGTTTCATCTTGGATATATCTAATATAGCCTTGACCATCTAGAACATTAATGTTAAATCTTTCAGCTGAACTGATACCGATATTAACAGTGTTGTTTGCTGTTCCAGAATAGAAGTTTGCAGTTGATAGCTCTGATTGACCAGATGGATCTACAAATTTAGTATTATCATCTGAATCGATAAGCTTAGGAGCAATAATGTTATTTGTAAATGTTGCTGAAGTATTGCTTAGTACTAGTCTATTCGATCCACCTGTAGCAAGACTAATTTCGTCTGTACCAAAAGCAAACTTTGTATTAGTGTCACCGTTATGGAATATTTCAGAGTCAATGCCAACAGTGTTTAAAACAGAGGTACCGGCTGGATCTACGAGATAAGTATCATCGTCTAGATCTACAAACCTTGGTGCTCTAATATCTTGTGTATACTCGAATGACGAAGTTGTCATTAAACCGTATTGACCTGACCCTAATGTAAAGCCAATTCTATCAGCAGCTGGGAAATCAATAAATGTGTCTATGTCGCCTTTATGACGAATAGCTCCATCTAAATCAATGTTATTTAATACAGAGATTCCGGATGGTATTACTTTAAAGTTATTATCGTTATTATCAATAAATTCTTGTGCAAAGATATTATCTCTAACATTAATATCACCGTCAGATTTAACATTAATTGCAAAGTTAAATCCTGAGTTTAAGAAACCTGTTTGGCCATTTGTTGATGCGATATAACCAGTAGCACCGGCACCTTTCATATAGATATATGCTGTGCCTGTTCCATCACCAACAGTTAACCTGTCTTCGATTGTAATTTTACCAGTTGCAGTGTCGTCTGCGTCTGCACGTAAGAATTGTTCTGCTTCTAATCCGTCAACTGTGTCAGCATCAAATAAGTTACCTGAGCCTTCATCAGCTGTTGTAATGATGCGACCTAAGTCTACACCTGCTGAGATTAGTTTAAACCAATCGGCGGTTTCATCCCATTGTAAAGATGAGTTTACTAAACTACCACGAGAAACTTCCCAACCAGCATTTTCTGTTGGAGTACCTGTAGTAAAGTTTGAATTAAGTGTAAGTAAGTTATCAGCAATTAAAACTGTTTCTGATTGAACTTCAGTACGTGTACCTTGAACTGTAAGATTACCAGTGATGATATAGTTACCAGTCATAGTATCATCTTGGTCAGAGCGAACGAATTGTAATGAATCTAAACCATCTAGTACGTCAGCGTCAAGACCAGATCCTGCACCGTCATTACCAGCATTCCAGAATACGTTACTATTGTATGTTGGTTCACGTTTAAAGTCAATACCTGTACTTGAGAATTCAATATCAACAGTATTATTGTATATAATGTCAATACCATCGGTATCATTATAGAATTTAATTCCATTGCCTGCATTATTAATTAAATAATCGCCAGCAGTTGGATTTGTAATTGAAAGGTTACTCGCATCACCTGCAAGTTTTAAAAGAACCTTACTTGCATCAGCTGCACCAGTGTGCTGCAATTCAGCTAGTGTAACGCCAGTAGGCGCAGCTGAATCGTTGTAAACTAGAAGAGTTCCGTTGGCAGTTGTATTGCCAGTAATTTGAAGGTTATTGGAACCATCATCGATGTCTGTACCAATAACTACACGGCCGTCCTTAGACTGCAAGCCGTTCTTGACTATGAATTTCTTATCGTTCGCCATTCGGTTCACTCTCCCCAGTTAGGCTTATATGTATTATAGCTTATTTATAAATTATTCTATCAGTGTTCCAACTATCTTAAATACTGTTGTATTAGTCGCCGATGGCGTAGCTAATAATTCAAGAGAAGAACCGTTAATATTAATTTCAAACTCTGCTAATTCTGATGTAGTAAACACTGTACCATATTCTGTAGCAATAGGTGTTGTTCCGTCGTGTGTAATTAGTAGTTTAGTTACATGTCTTTTGCCACCTTCAGCAACTTTAACTACTATCTCAGCCGCATCGTATGTTGCATGTGGGAAAGAAAATATAAGTGTTTGAAGGTTTGTGTTTGTTGTTGTAGATGATGAAACAAATCTTGATTCATTTTGGTCAATATTACCTTGAACAACCAAATCACCAGTCATTGTATCACCAGAAGCATCTACAAAGTTAGCATCTGCTTCTGTTTCTGTGTAGTAACGATTGTCTAACTGGCCAGCATCTAACTCTGCTTCAGTATAATAACGATCGTCTAAATTTGTATTTGCATGTGTTAATACATGGCCAAAAGTATCAAAGGTTAAACCAGTAAGTACTCGTCCTAACGCCAAAGAAACATCGACAACACTAGATGTGTCTGCGTGTTCAAGACTAATCGCCGTATTAGCAAAATCATTTAAGTTGAAGTTACCTGAACCAGTTACTCCGTTTGTACCAGAGATTTCAATTAAACCATTACCAATTTGTGATGCTGCATTAGAAGCTGCTGTTGCTAATATGTCTGATTTATGAGAACCGTCTAATAGGTCTGCATCTAATCCAGATCCCGCACCATCTACAGTTTTAATTGATGTTAATATCTCAGCAGATGTTTGATCAGCAGTAGCACCATCTTCGATTAAATCAAGTTTATCACCGTCTGTAGAAACATCTCTACCATCAACATTACCAGTAACAGTAATATCACCTGTAACATCAATTCCTGCACTGAAGTCTGTGTTTAATCCAAAAGTAGTAATAGGAGCAATGTAGAATGATCCATCACCAGTTTGAAGAATTAAGCTGTTATTAGAAGATTCGTAAGTAAAGTTATCAACACCAGCAACTGAAGTTGTATTTGCTGTAGTAATACGACCATCTTCGTCAACTGTAATAACTGGAATAGATGTAGCAGAACCATAGGTAGCTGCAGTCACACCAGTATTTTCTAATTCAGTAGTAACACTTATGTTACCATTCGTGGCAGTTGCCGTACCTGTAACTTTTCCAGTTAATGTAACTTCTGTTTCAGTTTGAATACTAAAAGAAGATCCATCACCTGTTGTTAATGTAATCTCGTTATTAGAAGCATCGTAAACAAAATCATCTACACCTGCAACTGGTGTGGTATTAGCTGTTGTTAATCTACCATCTACATCCACAGTAAATACTGGAATCTCAGTAGATGAACCATAAGTACCAGCCACGACACCAGTATCCTCAAGCTCAGTTGCAAGAGTCATAACACCAGTGTTTGAAGTAGCTGTGCCTGTAACCTTACCAGTTAATGTAAGATCTAAACCATCTTCTAATGTATCGAGTTTAATACCATCTGCTGCAATATCTCTACCATCAACTAGACCGGTTACTGTAATATCGCCAGTAACATCAATTCCTGCACCAAAGTCTACATTCTCATCTAATGCATTAATCTTAAGTGGGAATGAGGAACCGTCACCTGTTGTAAGGAGAATAGTATTATTAGCAGACGTATATGTAAAATCGTCAACACCAGCAACTGGAGTAGTATTTGCAACTGTAATTCTACCGTCTGCATCAACTGTTAAGACAGGAATAGCAGTGGCTGAACCATAAGTACCAGCTGCGACACCGGTTGCTGTGTTTGTAAAGTTAGACCAATCAAGATAATAAGTACCTTCTTGACCGTCTAATAAATCTGAATCTAAACCTGTGCCAGCGCCGTCAACAGTAAGTAACTCTGCGAGGATTGCTGCAGCATCTAGGTTTGAAGATATATCGATAATAGATTCTGTATTTGCAACAGCATCATATCTTTTAAAATATATTTTACCATCTTGCGTGTTAATTGCAAGTTCACCGAGATCTAATTGACCTACGGATGGAATTCGGCCAGCAACCGAACTTCGGCGTAATTTAATTGTTGACATATCTATGTCCCTTTGTTATAATAGCTATATAGCTCATTAATAATAATATTATGTTCTAATAAATTAGAACGTTCCACCATCTAATATATCCACTGCGATAGAAACTTTACCAGCTGAGACGGTAGTATTTACTCCATCTGTGCCTTCAATCTCTAATGTTCCACCTAAGGATATATCGGTATTAGCACCGGCTTCACCTGTAAGTGTAAACTGTGGATTTGTAACTGAGAATTCTGTACCATTTAATGATAATTGATTACCAGCAGTATATGTACCAGCACCAGAGAACTGATAGTAGTTAACAGCGTCTGTGTTTAAAGTGAATGTTTCACCATCAACAACATGAGCTACCCACCCAGTACCATTATTTACAGTACCGTCAGTAATAAACTGGAATGCTCCAGGAATCTCAGAAGTTTCGTTAAAGTATTCTCCTCGAGTAAGTACCCAAGCAGAAGTTGCATCACCTACTGTAGTAACTTCGTATGAACCATTTTCTAAAGAATTAGTTTGGTCCTTAACGAGAACTTTATCATTCGCACTCCAATCAGTAACACCATCGAGAACAAACGCCCCGTTGGAATTTGATGTTAGAGTATTTGTTGCACCATCAAAGGTTGCCCCTAAGTCTGCAGTAGTACCAGCCAAAGCAGCTGGAATAATTCTTAAACCTTGTGCAACAGAATCAACATATGCTTTCGTTGCAACGTCTTGTGTATCTACGGGATCTAATGTATTCGTTAATCTATTACTATTCATAGTAATTAGACCAGTATCAGAATCAAGCCCTAAGTTTGTGCCTGTGCCAGCAGATGTGGTAACTGTTCCACCAAATGCAACAACATCACCAAACTTACCGTATATGTCAACTTCCAGTCTTCTTAAATTAGAAGTATCGCCTGGATGTACATAATAACCTGTTGAATCTACATCAACAAATCTTTGACCTTGAACATCGCCATTTTGTACAACCCAATCGCCGGTAGATCTATCTGAGTACGATGCAAAGTTAAATGTGTTATCAAGGAAACCAACTTTACCACCTTGACCGTATAGAGTTGAGAAACTGCCTGGTCCATCGCGCATTCTTAATTGTGAGAATGTTGAACCGTATCCTAAATCAATCTTGTTTAATCTAGATATATCTGCAGGATCTACATAAAAATTAGTATTATTGTAATCTGTAAATCTTGGTGCAATAATTTCTGCAGTTGATGTACCACCAGATGTCGTAATATAACGAGTATTTAATTCTGTGTAATCTAACTCGATTGCAGCATTTGAATTTGGACCAGCTGTGTGAGTAACTAAGATACCGGTATTAGCAGCAACATTTAGATTAGAAATAAAGTCTGCTGTTAATGATGTAGTAATTGTTGTATCGGTTAGTCTTGTAACTTCCGCTGAACCAGATACATCACCATTTAAAGTAACAGTAAAGTTCTCAGCAAATAGGTTTATTACATCGCCGTCATCGTCGTTAACCGCGAATACACCAGCACCATTAGCATTACCATCTGTAAACATAAGCGCGATAATATCACGAGATGTTTCAGTAAAGTTTGGAATCGCGTTAGCTTGTAATTCTAATGGAATGTCGGTAGCAAAATCAATACGACCATCTGCATTGATTCTAATACGAGGAGTAAATCCATCGACACCATACATGTCAGCTTGAACACCAGTGTCCTTTAAGCCAACTTCTAATTCATTAGCTACAGAATCAATGCTTGCTACTTCAAGACCCGAACCAAATTCGATTGTTGGACTATCAAGTAAGTTAATTCCATCTACGAATGTGTTAGCTTGGTTTATAACTGTTAAACCAGAAGAGAACGTATTATCAAGGTAACCTAAGTTAACTGCATCACCAGGATTAACCGGTGTAGGTAAATTAGTTATAGTGTTATTAGCAACATCGATATAACCAGTAGGATCTAATACGAGGTTTGTTGTCGAAGTAATCTTAGAATCAACAACCAAGTTTCCTGTGGTATAATCAATTGTGAGTTTGTTTAAACCTGCACCGAATCGTATTGTACCATTCTCATCGATTTGCATTCTCTGCAAGCCGTCAGTATAGAAATCTAACTCATTGTTATTAGCGCCTGCTGAAGTCTCAGCAATAATGTATGTATTCTTATCAAGGTCAATAACCGAACCAGCAAGACCAGACCAGATAGTACCATCGTATCCTTCAAATCTTCCTTCTTCTGTATTAAAACGAAGCATACCGGCAGGGCCAGTTGGTCTTGTAAGTGTAGTACCTTTTGGAGGAACAATAGCACCAGTACCACCAAATGTTGGTACACCGTCTGAGCTTTCGATTGTATCTACATGGATTTTAGACCAGTTTTTAGTATTAGAACCGAGATCATATGCTCTATCGATATCTGGTATTAAACTAGAACTAAAGTCTGCAGCAACTGTAATTGAATCTGTATCGGCATCACCTACTGTAATATTACCAGCAATAACTACATTACCGTAAAAATTAGAAGTAGTAGCATCAAACTTAGCAGCTAGTACGCCACCAGTAAAGAATTTTAATTCATCTTCATCGGCACCAGATACTGATTCTGTTTGGATAAATGTATCTGCATCAGAATCGATAACACCACCGAGTCCTGACCAAGCTGATCCATCATAACCTTCAAACTTACCTTCGTCAGCGTTAAAGCGTAACATACCAGTAGTATTTCCTGGTCTTTCTCCTGTAGTACCAATAGGTAGGATAAGAGCGCCTGAACCTGTAATCTGTTCAATGTCCTGTGATCTATTTACTTCAAATGTTGTACCCTGAAGTGTTAAACCACGGCCAGCAGTAAATGTACCTTCACCTTGGAATTGAACCCAGTTAATACTATCAACACCTACATTAAATGTAGAAGCATCATCAACTGTAATTACCCAAGCAGTACCACCATTGTCTGTACCATCGGTAACAAATTCGTATGATCCAGGAATCTCATAACTTCTGTTTGACCATTCTGTTCTTTGGAAAATCCAGCTTGTATTTGCCGAACCTACTTGGTAAACATCGTATGAACCATTTTCTTTTGCTTCTATCTGATCTTTAACGACAATATTATCACCAACTTCCCAGTTAGTAACATCGTCAATATATAGAATTGCAATAGGGTCAACTGTAATTGTTGAATCAAAGGTTGTATTACCTTCTTGATAGAAACCACCAAGATCTTGTGTAGTAGCTGCTAATGCAGCAGGTCTGATTCTTAAACCTTTTGCTATATTATCAACATATCTTTTGTTTGTAGCGTCTGTTTCGATAATAGGATCGTCGAATACTTTAATAGTTGTTTCAACACGATCTAATTCGAATTCTAAATATCTTTTGTTAACAACATCTGTTTGACCAATTGGATTATCTACATTAACTATACGCTTTGTAGAAAAATCAAATACACCAAGAGGAGCAGTTGTTGAGAATGTAACAGTGTTTGCATCAGAAGAGATCTCATCATCAGTGATTGTGAATCCACCGATTTCAACAAGATTTAAATTTCTAAATTCGTCAACTGTTCCACCTAATGTAATAGGTGTAGAACCAAGTGTAATGTCTTTAGATGATATGATGCCGGATGCAGATAAAAAGTTATTAGCATCCATTCCTGTTGTGGATAAACCAGTTATGTGTCCAAACTGATCTAAATTTGCGTTACTTACAAACTCTAATCCAGCATTGTTACTGCTTAATTGAGTGGTAGTAATGGCATGACTAATTACAAGATTAGCCGATTCAATATCTGATTCTGGTGTTACTACAATGCCTATGCCAGCATCTATAGCACGAACATATTCACCAGTTGTGTCTGAGCCTAATGCAATTGAATCAGGTACAATTACTGGTCGTCTTTCACCAGTAGCAACCAATCTTACATTCTTAGTCTGGCCAACTTTAACTTTAACAGCCAAATCTTATACCTCCGTGATGGTAGAGATAACGAACGCTAGTCCATTAACAATCTTTGAAAGTTCTCCGGTAGGTTTTTTCATTATAACATCATATTGGTATTTGCCCGGCTTTAATTGTGCTGTAACATCAGCGTCCATAACTAAAGTAACTGAGTCCAAAGTGGGATCTGTGCCTTCATCGTTGCCGGCATTCTTTTGGAATTCAAACTCTGCTGTTCTTTTTTCAGAATACAGCTTCTTAATGTCGCCAAAGAATGAATAGTTGGCGATCGGTAAGCCCAAGTCATCGTCATCAAACAATTCAACTGTTAGTCTGAAATCTGTACCTTGGTCAATATAGATGTTTAATTGTGAGCTCATTTGACTTTAATCTCTTTTTACTTTATTTATAATAGAAGAACTATGTAAAAAGGGGGCAAAAGCCCCCAATTTAAAAATTCTTATGAGGCCATTTTTTATTGACCCTTCAAGTCGTCGACTTCAATTTTTAGCTCTTTAATAGCTTGAACAAGTAAACCTACAATGTTTGCATACGCAACACTCTTAGTACCCTGTTCATCGTTTGCTGTTTTAACAACTTCTGGAATAACCGACTCAACTTCTTGAGCAATAAGACCAAGCTTACGAATACCTGGATGATCATTCATTTCGAATGTTACACCTCTCATACTGTCAACTTTTTCTAATGCATTAGTGATTGTTTCTATGCTATTTTTCAAACGCTGGTCTGAGTTAGCAGAGATATCACCGGTTGCAGTAAACTCACCAGTACTCATATCAAAATCAAAGATAGTAGCTGTTGGGCTTCTGAATTCAATTTGTGATAAGTTTGTTTGATAACCTTGAATTACTAATGCGTTCTGAGTTGAGTTATACTCTAGTTTAGAGAACGGAGAAGCTGTAAGACCACCGATAGTAATTGGCTGATCTGTATTGAAGTGGAAAGGACTAGTACCAGTTTGTGTTAATGTATCAGCTGTAACTGTACCAATAACATTGATATTACCTTCAACTTGAATGTTCTCAACTGTAAGTTCGTCAGCATCGTTTGTATAGAAGAAGTTAGATTCACCACCTGGATTTGGTCCAGTTGTAGCAAGTAACGGTCTATATTCTTGTCCACCCTCGAAGAATGGAATAAACAATGCAGTATCTTGTACAGAAGATTCGTGAACGTTCTGGAGGTTTTTAACACCACCTTCTGGTCCGAAACCTTGTGCACCTTGAGTACCTTGGAAACCACGTTCCCCTTGAACACCTTGAGCAGCCTGAGTACCTTGGATACCTTGAGTACCTTGACCTGGAAAACCTTGAACACCGAGATCACCTTGGATACCTTGAGCACCTTGGATACCTTGAGAACCTTCACCTGGAGGGCCCTGAACACCAAGATCGCCTGGAACACCTTGAACACCTTGTCCGCCGAGATCACCTTGACCACCGTCGTTACCTTGCATACCTTGGAAACCGTCAAAGCCTTGAACACCTTGTGTACCACCTACACCTGATTCACCAATTGTACCTTGAGTACCTTGGATACCATCAATACCTTGAACACCAGTTGCGCCAATACCTGCAGCACCTTGGAAACCTTGAGTACCTTGGTTACCGTCACCAGTAAGACCTTGTGCACCTTGGCTACCTTCGTCTCCATCGATACCTTGCATACCTTGTAAACCAGTTTCACCAGTTCCAGAAAGACCTTGCGTACCTTGGAAACCAACGTCACCGATTGTTCCTTGGAAACCTTGCATACCCTGAATACCTTGGTTACCGAAACCGGCAGGACCAACATTACCCTGAATACCTTGTACACCTTGGTTAGCAATACCTTGGAAACCTTGGAAACCCTGAACACCAGTAGCACCGAGACCGGCAATACCTTGTGCACCGCTATCACCTTGGATACCTTGAGCACCTGCACCAGTTAAACCTTGGAAGCCTTGAACACCTTGGAAACCTTCACCGTCAGCACCTTCGGCACCTTGAATAGATCTACCTTGAACACCTTGGAAGCCTTGAGCACCTTGGATACCATCGCCACCAACAAATCCTGATGTACCTTGTTGTCCTTGTACACCTTGAATCTCTGCGCCTTGCATACCTTGAGTACCTTGGCCACCGCCTCCACCTTGGAGACCTGGCGAACCTTGGAAACCGTCAAAGCCTTGAATACCTTGTGGACCAATTGGGCCAACATCACCTGTTCTAGCGAATGTAATAATAACATCTGCATCAGCTGCAAAGCTGTTTACAGAACCACTTACATAAGCAGAAGTAATATCAAATTTACCAGATGATTCTGTTAAGCTTGAAATTGTAAAGATTACAAAGTTTGATGGTGTTTCTTTTTCTGATACTTTAAAGTGACCTTTGATAGGGCTTGTTGAATCATCAACTGTTCTAAGGAACGGCTGAATATCTACAAAGTTATCATCTCTATCATCAATGTATAATATTGTTGCAGAGTTAAGATTTGAATTATTAAATTTTAATTTACCAAATGCTTGGGCGCCTGAAAAATCAGCAGCTGATGTATCAGTGTCGAATGTGTAATCAAATGTTACACCACCAAATCCACCAGTTGAACCTTGGAAACCGAAATCACCTTGGAAGCCTGCCGTACCTTGTACACCTTGTGGACCAAGAGGGCCAGGAAAACCTTGCGTACCTTGGAAACCAAAGTCACCTTGGAAGCCTTGAATACCTTGTGAACCAGCACCTGTAGAACCTTGGAAACCGCCGTCACCTTGTAGACCATCAGTACCTTGCATTCCTTGGAAGCCTTGTACACCTTGAGGACCGATATCACTAATACGTAATTCGCCACCCATACCAGCATGTAAAGAACATTGGTAGTAAAGTGTGTCAGGTGCGTTAGCTGGAACTCTAAATAAGATCGTTCCGCCTTGAGTACCATTTCCTGTAACACCATCATTGTACTGATCTGCAGTACCAGTAGATGGATTTGTTTTAATATAGAATGGATGTCCTGGAGTTGCAACGTTAAATCTATATGTAAATCCTCTTAAAAGATTAAGATCTGGATTGTTAACACCATCAATTACATAAGCAATTGAACTTAGATTTGTAACATTAAAGTCACGTGCACCTTCAGTACCTTGTAATCCTTGAAGTCCTTGCAGACCTTGTGGACCCTGAATAGATTGTGTACCTTGGATACCTTGAGGACCAAAGTCACCTTGTATTCCTTGGAAGCCTTGAACACCTTGTGTACCGGATTCACCACGAGGAACAAAGTTAATTAATGTTTGAGTACCATGACCTGAACCAATAACATCTTGATCCCAGTTATTATTAGGTAAACCGTACTGACCGACATAAGCAACATCGAACCAACCAAAGTTCTTGCCTCCGCCGTCCCATGTAAAGTTTGTAAACTCATACACAACTTGGTGATGACCGCCTGGACCATTACCATCTTCATATGATTCGATAACAATAAGACCTTTTGATCCTGAACCAGCTGGAATTGTATCCAACCAATCAAATATTTCGTCAATATCGTTTGTATAGTTATTTAAAGGAATATCGTCAAGTGTTAAAACTGTTGCAGCAGAAATATCTGTATTGTTTATTTTCCAGTTATTAGTGCCAGGATTTGTGCTTGCAATTGCGTTGTTTGAAAAGGCCCACTCGTAAGTTAGACCTCCGTTAAATCCTACTGTTCCTTGTAAACCTTGTGTGCCTTGGAAGCCTTGAGTACCTTGGAAACCTTGCGTACCAACATCACCTTGGAGCCCCTGGAAGCCCTGAAAACCCTGTGTTCCTTGATAGCCTTGAGTACCCTGAATACCTTGGTTACCGAGTAAACCTTGTAAGCCTTGGAAGCCCTGAACACCCTGTAGACCAGTATCGCCTTGTAAACCTTGCGTTCCTTGATCACCTTGTAAGCCTTGGAAACCAGTATCACCTTGAATACCTTGCGCTGCTTGTGCACCTTGAGTACCTTGGTTGCCTTGAACTCCCTGAACTCCTTGTACACCTTGATCGCCTTGCAATCCTTGAGTACCTTGAACACCCTGATCACCAGCTAAACTGAATGCAACCAGAGTAGGAAGCATAGTTGTAATGCCTGCTG
>OCVQ010000208.1_pt1 | contig 52901 bp, 49 predicted proteins | sample 1539061 | NCBI WGS metagenome assembly OCVQ01 (sample SAMEA3355526, study PRJEB22509) | marine metagenome | biome: marine; feature: river plume; material: water | place: USA | collected 2010-08-08 | depth 0.5 m | reverse complement strand
AATATTTTAGTCCAATAATCTACTATTCAGTCTATTTATTTTCAATAATTGCTGCTGTTAATTTATCCCAGCTAAACTTCTTTTTTTCTTCACAAAGTTGCTTTAAAAAATGGATTTCTCCTAATTCATACAACTGTATAATGCCTGAAGCAATAGCATGGGTATTAGGTTCAGTAACAACGCCTACTTTTAAATGAGGTACTAAATCTGCAAGGCCTCCCACATTCGTTACCAGCATTGGTTTTTCAAAATGATAGGCCAATGGCGTAACACCACTTTGCGTAGCATGCTTATAGGGCTGAATCACAAAATCGGCAGCGCCCAAATAATATTTAACTTCAGTATTATCAATAAATTGAGTTCTTAAGTATAAGGAGTTAGCTAAATTATATTTCGAAATAATAGTTTCATATTCATCTTTGTTATCATAAAATTCACCTGCTATTAATAACTTAATATTAGCCTCTTTTATGCGGATGTCGTTCATGGCTTCTAATAATAAGTCCAAGCCTTTATATTTACGAATAAAGCCAAAGAATAATATAATTTTTTCATTCACAGGTAAGCCTAAATGCTTGCGCGCTTCTTCTTTAGAGACCATATCTCCAAAATTATCATAAATAGGGTGTACTATATTAATAGAAGGTTTTTGGGTAAAGGTTTTTAAGTCCGCATTTACCTTCTCACTCATGGTAACAAAGCGGTGAATGGATGATAAGAAATACTTTGTTAAAACTTTATCTCCCAGTCTTTTCTCATGGGGAATGACATTGTCTGCTATACAAATAATTTGAGTGAATTTGTTGCGGTTTACTATTCTTAATATGGTTCCAAGGCAAGGTCCAAAAAAGGGCATCCAAAAACGAACTACAATGAAATCTGGTTTTAAGTTTCTAAGTTCATTTCCCACTTTCAACCAATTCAGTGGATTAATGGAGTTGATACAGGCCTTAATTTTTAAATGAGTGGGTGCTGGTTCTTTAGATAACTGCGTAGAACCGGGAAATAAGAAACTAGGGTATTGTAAAGAGAATGTATAAATACTAGTATCAAAACCTTCTTCAATAAACTGTTTGGCTAATCGCTCATTAAAAGTGGCTAATCCTCCTGCTCTTAATGGCCAAGCAGAACCTATAATAATCACTTTCTTATTCATTTGAAAAGATTATTAATTAGCTATTGAAACCCAGTTTATCTTCAATTAAATAGGTATTTCTATCAACTGCACTACGATTCACTAATTCTGCAATAAAACCAGCTAAAAATAATTGTACACCAATAATCATAGAGACTAAGGCAATATAAAATGCAGGTTTATTGGTGACTGAAAAATCAGGGTTCATAAATTTATCAAAAACGATATTACCAAAAGATACTAAACCTATTAAGAAAAATAAGCTTCCAATTAATCCAAAAAATTGCATGGGCTTTTTACCAAACTTCAATAAAAACTGAATGGTCATTAAGTCTAGAAAACCATTTACAAAACGCTCCCATCCAAATTTAGTAGTGCCGTATTTTCTAGCTTGGTGTACAACTACTTTCTCTCCAATTTTCGAAAATCCTGCCCATTTAGCTAGAATAGGAATGTAGCGGTGCATTTCTCCAAATACTTCAATACTTTTTATCACTTTTAATTGATAGGCCTTAATACCACAATTAAAATCGTGTAAAATAATACCTGAACTTCTTCTAGCTACCGCATTATAAATTTTCGAAGGAATATTCTTAGTGAAAGTATTATCATATCTTTTTTTCTTCCAACCACTTACCAAATGATAACCCTCCTTAGTAATCATATCATAAAATTCAGGAATCTCGTCAGGTGAATCTTGTAAGTCGGCATCCATAGTCACCACAATATCTCCTTTCGCCATTTTAAAGCCTTCATTTAATGCTGCAGACTTTCCATAATTGCGTTGAAACTTAATACCTTTTAATGAAGGGTAGGTAGTCCTTAAACTTTGTATGGTTTGCCAGCTATTATCCTTGCTACCATCATCCACCATAATTACTTCGTAAGAATAATTATGTGTTTGCATTACTCGGTCAATCCACTGCATTAATTCAGGCAATGATTCGGCTTCGTTAAATAAAGGTATAACTACAGAAATTTGCATATTCTTTTATTAAGAAGCTGGATTAGAGAAAGGATCAATAGGATTCTTTTTAGCAACACCCGCACCAATTAATGAAGCGATAGCACCTGTAAAGCCAGTTCCTAGAATGGTACCCCCAATTGCAAAAGGAATAAAGAATTTCTTTGTCATACTTATTGCTTGCTCAATCATTTCGTCTGTCATTTTAGGATTCGCTAGCATTTGTTTTCTAGATATTTCTAAAATAATATCAATCATATCAGGAAATAAAACCTTAAAGGCAAGAAAAGTATAAGCCGTGGTAATTACAATAACTACTGCAGTGGCTTTAAAACCATGTGCAAATAAATTACCAAAAGTTACATTGTTATTATTTTGATTAGCATACAATATGTTACCATAAATTAAACCGCCCATTATAATAGCCGTATTTAACCAAGTTAACCAACTATATTCAAACAAATTAAATACATACATTAACACACTAAATACAATAGAGATAGCACTTAATATTAAACCTTTGACAATATGGGTTGTTACTTGAGTATTTGTTGTATTTATATTTTCCATAATTTTTATTTATTAGATATTTATTAGAGTAATGATTTATTAGAATTGATTTTATTGAGAAATTATTTATTAATGGACAACCTGCCTTTTACATAAGTTCCTACAACTTTACCAGTTAAGGTAATATCCCAGAAAGGAGAGTTAGCAGACTTACTTTTAGAATTTTCTTTAGATAAGTTTGTACTTTCTTTTGCGCTAAATAGGGTTAGTTCCGCTTCAGCGCCTTCTTGAATTGAACAATTATTAAGTCCGAAGATATTTCTAGCGTTACTTGAAAACAATTCCGATAATCTTGCTTCAGATAAGGAAGGAATAGCTTGCTTTACAGCAGCAAAGCTTGTTTCAATAGAGGCGATACCGGCTTTTGCATTTTCAAATTCGATGGTTTTTCCATCCCAGTCCTGCGGCATATGATGTGTGGTAATGCAATCTACTGTACCGTTTTCAACAGCAGCAATTAATGCTTTTTGATCTTCCTTAGTTCTTAGTGGAGGAAATACTTTTAATAAAGTATCGTAGTTGTGTAAATCTTCTTCTGTAAAGTATAAATGATAAGGCGTTACGCTACAAGTTATTTGAAGTCCTTCTTTTTTAGCCGCAGCTATTAAAGCAATTCCTTTAGCAGTGCTTACCCCTGTGATATGTAATTTTGAACCAGTATATTTTAGTAATTCAATATCTCTTTGAATAATTAACTCCTCTGCAATGGAAGGTATACCCGGTAATCCTAATCTTGTAGATAAAATTCCTTCGTTCATTAATCCTAAACTGCCTAAGCTTTTATCGATAGGCATTTGAATAACCACCCCCTCAAAAGCTTTTACATATTGTAAGGCTTTTAAAAATAGTAGGGTAGATTGAACAGGATATAAACCATCACTGAAAGCAACCGCACCATTACTATGCATGTCAATCATTTCAGCTAAATCTTTTCCTTCTAATTTTTTTGAAAGCGCACCAATGGGTAAGATATGAATGGGTAAGTCTTGGCTATGTTGTTTAATATAAGTCACTTGAGACTTTGTATCAATAACGGGTTGTGTGTTTGGTATTACAAATACGGTCGTAAAACCTCCTTGCTGAGCCGCTTCAGCGCCAGTATGTAAGGTTTCTCTATGTTCCATTCCTGGATCACAGAAATGTACAAAGGGGTCTACAAAACCAGGGCTAACAAATGCGTTCTTTAATTCGATGGTTTGATCCGCTTCGCCTTTGTATTTATCTGAAATGGAGATGATTTGATGATCTTGGAGAAGTATGTCTTTAACCAAGCCATTAAAAGGCGACTTTGTATCTGCAATTTTGACTTGTCGTAGAAGAATTGTCATCGTGCCTTTATAATTTTGATGCAATATACCCCGATTTTTCTATTTAGGCTTAAAAATGGCCCCCAAATCCTTTGATTTTGGCCTCAAAATCAGCTCAATAGCTTGAAATTCAGTGAAACTTAGGACATAATTTCTACTCCTTACGCATCTTCCCATCATTCAATAACAGAGCCCTAGGATCTAATTCCAATTTCTCAGGCGCAGTCGCTAAAGGAAAACTAAACAATTGGTCTTTCTCTTTCAAATTCATGGTTAGTATAGTAGGGGTGCTTGCACCTTTTTTATAAAAGCCAATCTCAACTGGAACATTATATAAATATTTTTGCGCTTGCTGTAATTGTACATTCAATTTCTTAGTATTTGCATCATATTTCCAACTGGCATTAATAGTTGGGTTAATAGGTTGATATAACCACTGCTTAAAAAATAATTTTAAATCCTTACCAGAAACTTTTTCCATTTCTGCTCTAAACTCACTGGTGGTGGTATTGGCATTAAAATACTTTGCATAATAATTTTGGATTCCTTTTTTGAAATTCTTTTCTCCCATTAAATTTCTAAGCATATGTATTACCCAAGCCCCTTTTTGATAAGTAATACCGCTAGTTACATCTTCTTTTTCTGCAGTTCTTTCACTTACAATACTAAAATCAGGCATTTTAACCGACATATCGTAAACCGACTTTCTAGCTTTAATGATGCCTTTTAAATATTCATCTTTACCATATTCATCTTCTATAAATAATAAAGTAAAGAAGGTTGCAAAGCCTTCGCTTAACCAAGCATCGTCCCAAGTAGTTTCAGTAATAGCATTGCCAAACCATTGATGTGCAATTTCATGAATGACTACATTTCTAGTTCTTTCATCTCTTTTACCTGTGACTAAATCTTCTCCATAAAATATAGCAGAAGAAGTTTCCATACCACCATTTACACTAGGGGTTTGGATATTCGCTAATTTCTCATAAGCATAAGGGCCCACATAATTGGAATAGAATTCTAAAACCTTTTTAGTAGGTTCATCAAAATCATAAAATCCCGCTTCTCTATTTTTTGCATACACCCAAGTTTGAATTGATTTTCCTCTGAATTCATCTACATATTTCACAGCAAAATCGGCTACACCTAAAACAAATAACCAAGAAGATACAGGCACAGATTGTTTCCAATGAGTAAGTCTGTTACTATTACCTAGTTCAGATTCTTCCATTAATAAACCATTGGATACTACTTTATAATGAGAAGGTGCTTTTACGATAAACTCAGAAGTAGCTTTATCATAAGGATGATCAACTATAGGTAGCCAATGTCTTCCACGATTAGGCCAGTTTTCATTAAAAAAACTACGGTCACCTAATTTAGTTGCTCCAATTCTTAAACCATCATAAGGTATACCATGGTATTGAATGGTAAATGTTAATGTTTGATTTTTAGTAGAAGGGGCTGGCAAACTAATAATAAGTTCATCGTTTCCATGCGTATAGTCTACAGCAGTATTATTAACACTTACTGCATCAACTACCATGCCTTTATCTTTTCTTACACTAGTTTTATTAACAAAATCGAGACGAAAATTTTGCATACCTGCTTCTTTGAAATTTACTGTAACTAGTGTTGTTCCTGTAATTTCATTATCTGCATCCGATAAACTTAATTTAAATACATAATGCTTAATATCTATGTTTTTATTAATAGGGTAGGTATCGGCTTTCGATATAAGAGGTATAACAAAGAGTAAGGCCGTTGTAAATAAATTAAAAATTCTTTTCATTAGGTTAATGGTATTGTATATTTTATTAAATTTTATATTAAATGTTTTATTGTAGTGTTACTTTTTTCAAATAATTACCTTTTGCATCTACCTGAGGAGCAAGGGCCGAATTCACTATAATACCTTCACTAGGAATAATGGTACGCTTAGTTTGACCATTAGCGGTAATTTCAAAAGGCAGAGGCATAAAGAAATTGTTTTGTTTAATTTGAAATTTTTGAAATCCTACTTCTTTCACAGTGATGTCTAAAACATTGGTAGTGCGTAAAAAGAAATCAAAGAATGGTTTTAAATCTTTTCCAGTAGCTGTACTAAATAATTTTTCTACATCCATTGTAGTAACAAAATTATCATAAGTAGTCTGTGGGTCGGTAGCTAATTTTTTTAAAGTAGGGAAGAATATTTCATCTCCAATTAAGTATCTTAAACTATGCATGAAAAAAGAACCTTTACCATAAATATCTCCACCAGCATATACTTCTCTTTCTGTAATTTCATCACCTGCAGGAACAATGGCAAATCTATTTCTTGAATTACGTCTATGGCCAGCAATAATTTCATCGTAAGCAGGCTCGCCTCCAATTTCTAACATCGCCAATGCTTCTGCATAAGTACCAATGCCTTCTTGGATCCACATATGGCCCCAGTCCTTATTGGTTACTTTATTCGCCCACCACTCATGTGCATATTCATGAAATAAGTTGTCAGAGTAATCTTGGCCTTTAATAGTTTTATACCTAAACAAATTATCAAAAGTAATCATTGTTTGATGCTCCATACCTGAGTTAGGTACTTCAGCAATACCTATTTTTTCTTTAGCCCATGGGTATTCACCAAAATATTTTTCTAAAATTTGGTTGTCTCTTTTTTTAGTGGCAATTACTTTTTTAGCATGCATGGTATCAACTTCTAATACATAATATTCAATGGGTACTTTATTGCCAAGTATAGTGGTTAACTCATCTTTATATACTTTGTATTTGCCTATATTAAATAAAATACAATAGTTGCTAATCGTATAATTTGTTTTCCAATGATAGGTCACTTTATTTTTCTTAGTAGTAGTATTCATTAATAATCCCGGGCCTGCCACTACTAAATGAGAAGGTACGGTTATTTTTAAATCGGCTCCTTCATTGGGCTCGTCGCTAGGATGATCCTTAGAAGGGAAATACATTTTTCCACCCTCAGCTTGAATATTGATAGATATCCAATCATACCCTGCGCTATCTTTTTTCCAAGTAAATCCACCATCCCAAGGAGGCTTAATAGCCACAGGAGGTATACCATTATATTCTATATATACTTTTTGATTACCCACTGCAAAACCAGTTGCAGCAGTTATAAATATTTTATCGTCGTGTTGGTAGAAGGGAGTTACTTTATTATTCACTTTAATTTTAGTAACCTTATATAAATGAATTAAATCCAGTAAAATGGTATCTGTTTTCTTAGACAAATTCAAACTTACCTCAGTAGAACCACTAATAGATTGTTTTGCAATATCCACCTCCAAGGCAATGGTATAATGTCTAATATCCATAATAGCCTGTAAGGGATGTAATTTACCACCAGAAGTAAGGTAGGCGATATCTCTACTATTAATATTATCATCATTTTGACTGTATGCCTGCAGTGATGCCAAGCTTAGCATAACAAGAGTTAGCATTTTACATAAGTTTACACTGAACTGCTTTAGTTGAATACTCAATTTCATTTATTTAAATTTTAGATTTTTGTGAAATTTTCATTAGCTAAATATAATTTTTTTAATGCAGTACCCCTTCATTTAAATGATAATATTTTATAGAATTACAAACTCATTATTTTTTACTTATTCTATTCTAAGTAATTAGTATTGAACTATTTATATTAATTATAAACTACGATTATCTAATATTTATGCTTAAATAGCGCTTTTAATAAACTACCTTCGCGTCACATTTACGCACTATGACATTTCAAGATTTAAATTTAAATACCCCTTTATTAAGAGCTGTTGAAGAACTAGGTTTTACAGAAGCAACAACTATACAGCATAGGGTTTTTCCTATTGTGATGTCGGGTAGAGATGTATGCGGTATTGCACAAACAGGAACAGGAAAAACATTTGCTTATTTATTACCCTGTTTAAGACAATGGAAATTTGATAAAAACAAGGATCCTCAAATATTAATATTAGTACCTACCAGAGAATTAGTGGTACAAGTGGTGGAGGCTGTAACTAAATTAACACCTTATATGAGCGTAAATGCAGTGGGTGTATTTGGAGGGGTGAATATTAATACACAACAAATTGCATTGGAGTCGGGTGCAGATGTTTTAGTAGCCACTCCAGGTCGTCTATTCGATTTAATCATGAATGGGGCTTTCAAAACTAAAATGATTAAGAAATTAGTCATTGATGAAATGGATGAAATGTTGAATTTAGGTTTTAGAAAACAAATCACAAATATTTTAGAACTACTTCCAGCTAAAAGACAAAACTTACTTTTTTCAGCCACCATCACCGATGATGTTGAAAAATTAATGAATGATTATTTTAGTGCACCCATAAGAGTAGAAGCGGCACCTACAGGTACGCCCCTTGAAAATATTATTCAAAATGGGTATGATGTTCCCAATTTTAATACCAAGGTAAATTTATTAGAGCTTTTATTAGCTAGTAACGAGGCCATGACCAAAGTGTTAATATTCGCTGCCACCAAGGCTTTAGCAGATCAACTCTTCGAAAAATTAAATGAAAAGTTTCCTGAAACAGTAGGCGTAATACATTCTAACAAAGAACAAAATCATAGATTCAATACGGTTAAACAATTTAAAGCTGGAGTCTATAAATATTTAATTGCTACTGATGTAATGGCAAGAGGTATCGATGTGGCTGAAGTAACGCATGTTATTAATTTTGATACCCCAGATGTACCAGAAAATTATATTCACCGAATTGGTAGAACAGGAAGAGCTGATAAAAAAGGAATCTCTATAACTTTCATTACAGAAAAAGAAAAAGTTTTACAAAAAGCAATAGAAACTTTAATGAAGCAAGAAATTCCAATGTTGGCTTTACCTACCGACTTAGAAATTTCAGCAATTCTTACAGAAGACGAGAAGCCTAAAGTTCGAATGAAGATTATTCAAATTAAAGTGCCTAAGAAAGAAGAATCGGGGCCAGCGTTCCATGAAAAATCGGCTAAAAATAGTAAAGTGAATGTACGCAAGAATAGAAAAGAGATAATGCAGAAAAAATACGGCAAGCCTATTTCAAGAGGAGGCAAGAAATAAAAAAAGCATTATAAAAAATAGTAGACAAAGTAAAAGGCCCTTAGATTTTCTTAAGGGCCTTTTTATAAAATATATTAAAATCTCTCAGTAGCTGCAAAGAAGAAGTTTCCTTCTATTTGTGCATTTTCATCACTGTCACTTCCATGAACAGCATTTTCTCCCATAGAAGCAGCGAAATTCTTTCTAATAGTACCTTCTTCTGCTTGAGCAGGGTTAGTCGCTCCAATTAATTTTCTAAAATCGGCAACAGCATTGTCTTTTTCTAAGATAGCGGCTACAATTGGGCCAGAACTCATAAAGGCTACTAATTCACCGTAAAAAGGGCGTTCCTTATGCACTTCATAGAATTGACCAGCCTGTTCCACTGTTAATTTTGTCCATTTCATAGCTTTAACGCTAAATCCAGCCTTAATAATTTGGTCTAAAATAGCTCCAGTATAGCCTTTTGAAGTGGCATCTGGCTTAATCATCGTAAATGTGCGGTTCATAGTTAATTTATTATTAGTTGCTAATTGCAGGCGCAAAATTACTGAAAAACATCTGATTTACGCTAAATTTGTGCCTCTATGCAATCAATTGAACAATTTTACCCCATTCTAAGTCAACCTTTTAAGGCTGTTATTACCTCGCATCAAAAGCCAGACGGCGATGCGATGGGCTCAAGTTTGGGTCTATATCATTTTTTAAAGCAGTTGGGGCATGAGGTAACTGTGATTTCTCCTACCAATTGGGCTTCCTTTTTAGATTGGATGCCAGGTTCGGAAGAGGTGATGGATTTTGAAGCGAATAAAGAAAAAGCAACTAGTATTATTCAAGCTGCCGATTATGTTTTCTGTTTAGATTTTAATATCCTACATAGAACTAAACATTTAGAACCTATTATTAAAGAGGCAAAAGCACTTAAAATATTAGTGGATCATCACCAACAGCCCGATACGCCTTCATTTGCATATGGTATTAGTGATGTAATGATGAGCTCCACTTGTGAAATGATTTATAATTTCATCGTAGGATCTGGGCATCGTAATTTAATAAATCTTGATATTGCTGCTTGTTTATATACAGGGCTAATGACCGATACTGGTTCTTTTCGTTTTCCTTCTACCACAGCATCTGTTCATAAAATTGTAGCGCATTTAAAAGAGTTAGGCCTACAGCATTCATTAATACATGAAAAAATCTATGATAATTCATCAGAAGGCAGATTAAAGTTTATGGGGAATGCTTTTTTAAATAGAATGACGGTGCTACCTGAATTAAATACAGCTATCATGGCCATACCCAAGACCGACATATATAAGTTCGATTTAAAAACAGGGGATACCGAAGGATTGGTTAATTATTTGCTATCCATTGAAGGAATTAAGCTAGCCGCCATCGTAATTGACAGAGAAGAAGAAAGAAAATGGAGCTTTAGGAGCAAAGGTAACTTCGATGTTAATATATTTGCACGCACTCATTTTGAAGGGGGAGGACATGCCAATGCGGCTGGTGGAAGATCTTCGAAATCTGTGGAAGAAACCGCAACCGATTTTAAAACCATTATAAAAGAGTATAAATCACAATTAACACAATTAAAATAAAAATGATAAAATCAACATTAAAGTTAGTGGCTGCTATTGTCTTGTTTGCAAGTTGTAACCAATATGAAAAAGCCCCATCTGGTATGCCTTACAAAATTACACACGGTAGTGGTAATGAAAAATTATTGCAACAAGGTCAATACGTTAAATTAAATGTAGAGTACAAGTTAAAATCTAAAGACACTACTTTAAGTTCAACTTATGGCATGATACCTGTTTATTTCCCTATTGATACAGCTCGTTTAGGTAAATATACTTTCACAGAAGTTATTATGAAATGTAGAAAAGGAGACAAGATTGAATTCTCTTTAAGCATTGATACTTTAGTAAACATGAAAGCTTTACAATTAAATGAAGTATTTAAAACAAAAGATATTATTTTAGGTAAAGCTGAAATCGTAGATGTATTTACAGATGTTAAATTAGTAGATGAAGATTACAAGAAAGAGCAAGACAAGGAAAAAGCAAGAGAAATTAGCGCTATTGCTGCTTACTTAGCTAAAAATAAAATTACGGCTGTTCAATCTCCAGAAGGAGTATTTGTAGTTACTAAAGAAGCAGGTGATGCTGCTAACAGAATTGACTCTACAAAAATTGCAAGCGTTTTTTACAAAGGATATACTTTGAAGGGTGATGTATTTGATTCAAATATGAACCCTAACGATCCAACTGCTAAACCTTACGAAGTAAAAGTAGGTACAGGTGCTGTCATTCCAGGTTGGGATATTGGATTGAAGTATTTTGGTAAAGGAGGAAAAGGCGTTTTATATATTCCTGCAATGTTGGCTTATGGCCCACAAGCAAATGGTGTTATTAAAGCTTATGATAACTTAGCCTTTGATATTGAAATTAAAGATGTAACGGCTGCTCCAAAAGCAAGCACTGTTGCACCGCCACCGCCACCAATGCAAAAATAAAAACTAGCATAAATAATTTATATAAATTATTTATTAAGATTTATTGAATTCAAAAATGCTTCTCCTAATAAGAGGAGCATTTTTTATTGTAGATAGGGTAGTAATTTAATTATTTCAGCAGCTTCTTTCACATCATGAACTCTTACAATAGCTGCACCCTTTAATAAGCCCACTGTATTTACAATGGTGGTGGCGTTTAAAGCATCCTTTGATTCAATACCTAAAGTTTTATATAAACTAGACTTTCTTGAAGCCCCCAATAAAATAGGAAGCCCCCCTTTTTTTAATTCATTCATTTTTTTAACGATCGTAAAATTCTCTTCTACTGTTTTCCCAAAACCAAAACCAGGGTCTATTACCCAATGTTCAATACCATATTTTGATAATAATTTCTTTTTGGCTTCGAAATAACTAATAAGAGTTGCTATAATATCTTCTCTTGGTTCCACCTTGTGCATACTATCCATTCCACCTGTTAAATGCATACCAATATAACCTGCATTATTTTTTGCCACTACTGTTAATATATTTTCATCAAAGCCTCCACAACTAATATCATTAATAATATGTGCACCCGCTTTTAAAGCAGCCTCCGCCACGGAAGCATAAAAAGTATCTACCGAAATAAGTTGTTTAGGATAGGCTTGGTGAATGGCTTCAATGTAGGGAATGAGTCTTTGAATTTCAATTTCGGCACCCTCCATATGGGCACCTGGCCTCGTACTTTGTGCACCAATATCTATAATGCTTGCACCTTCTTGAATAAATAAATGGGCCTGCGCTATAGCGCTATCAATATTTGAATGACGGCTAGCTTCATAAAATGAATCTGGTGTTAGATTTAAAATACCCATAACCTGGGGGGTCGTAATTTGCCATTCTAGATCTTTGGCAGGTATTTTAAACATGGTTTTAATTTAAGCTTATTTGATTATCTTGCAGTGGTTCAAAGATATTAATTAACAAAGTAATCGGACGAAATTTAATGAGTCAAACTTCCGCACAATTTGATCAAGCCATTGCCTCTTGCAGTGATATTTTTATTAAAAAAACAAAGGATTATGGCACTGCCTGGAGAGTATTAAGAATTATCTCTGTTGTAGACCAAATTTTTATAAAGGCTTTACGTATTCGTACCATTCAAGATTTGGGTACCCAGAAGGTAGAAGACGATATTCAATCAGAATTCAAAGGCATTCTAAATTATGCCGTTATTGGTTTAATTCAATTAAAATTGGGCGACCCGAAGGTAGACGAACTACCTGTTGATCAAGTACAAAGTCTTTACCATGAAAATGTGCTTTTCGCCAAAACTACCATGATGGACAAAAATCATGATTATGGAGAAGCTTGGAGAGATATGAGTCAAGAAAGTTATGCCGATTTAATTTTAATGAAATTAATGCGCATTAGACAAATTTTGACCAACGACGGAAAAACCCTTATTAGTGAAGGCATAGATGCTAATTTTGTTGATATCTTAAATTATTCAGCCTTTGCCTTAATACAAATGGCTGAAGGCAAACATTAAAAATAAGCCATGCAAAACTTTCTTAAAATTTTACGCTGGTCAGTAGGTATATTGTTTATTTTTTCTGGCTTAATTAAAGCCAATGACCCTTTAGGCCTAAGCTATAAAATGCAAGAATTTTTTGATGTTTGGGGCGTACAATTTCTAGCTGATTATACTTTAGGTTTTGCCTTAGTAATGAATACCCTTGAAATAGTAGCAGGTATTGCCTTACTTATACAATTTCCTTATAAACAAACGCTATGGTTACTATTAGGGCTCATTGTATTTTTTACTTTCCTTACAGGCTATGCCTTATTTTCTGGAAAAATTAAAACCTGTGGCTGTTTTGGAGACTGCATTCCTTTAACACCTAAGACCTCCTTTATCAAAGACATAGTGCTGCTAGTGTCCATTCTTATTTTACTTATTAATCATAAAAAAGCAAAGTCCAACACAAATAAGTATCTAGGTATTTTTGTTTTACTATTAACTACATCATTAGTAGGCTATGGTCAATACTATGTACTTGAACATTTACCTGTGATTGACTGTCTGCCTTATAAAGTGGGTAATAATATTGTAGATAAAATGAAAGAACCTGAAGGCGCTATAAAAGACAGCGTTTCTATACAAATGGAATTTGAGAAAGCAGGCAAAACTTATTTTTTTGACGCCAATCAATTCCCTGATAATTTTGATTCTACTTATGTTTATAAAAATAGAAAAGAAGTAGTAGTGAGTAAAGGCAATGGATTGGTTCCCGCCATTATCGATTTTGAAATAACGAATGTAAATGGGGAAGACACCACCCAGGCTTTGTTTGCCACTGAAATTCCTTATGTATTAGTTTTTACAGGCAAAATAGAAGCCAATGTCCCTTGGGAGAATTTACTAAGTTCATTACATAAAGAATACAAGCTGGTATATATTGTTACTGCCGATAAAGCAGGTGCCGGGCAATTTTTAGCCAAAGAAAATATTTTAATAGGGGATATTACAATGATAAAAACAGCAGCACGTGTTTGGCCTAGCTTATTTGTAATGAATGGTTCTACCATCATGCAAAAAACTAGCTACATCGACTACTTAGGAAACTAGTATTCAGGATAGTTTTTAATTAGCTAAATTTTACTAAAATAAAAGGAAAGGTGAAACTTATTTAATGATAACTTCTGTGATGGTGTTTTCACCCATCTTCTCATTTACCCTTTCTATAATTTGAATTTTCTGGAAACCTAATTCATTTTTTAAAGGGCCAACACTTGTTTGAATAAATAACTTCTGATTGAATATATATATTTTGTCGGTATACTTTGCAATAGTCACCCCCATTAGTTCTAGCCATACCTCTTCTATTTCAGCAGAACGAATGCCATTCTTTAGTTTACTTCCTTGTACAAAGTTCTTAAGTGCTTCACCCAATTTAAATGTTCCCATAGAGGGCACAATTTAGGGCTAATTATAATTGTATCAACTGATAATCGGCTAAATATTTTCCTAATAAATTATCCATACGATCCTTGTGGGTATCGGTTATAAATACTTGACCATCTGTGGAATGGCTTACCCAGTCTAATAACTGAATCATTCTTTGTTCGTCTAATTTCTCAAAAATATCATCCATTAATAAAATAGGAGAGAAGCCTTTATGTCTTTTAATACATTCCCATTCCGCTAAACGAATGGCAAATAGTAAGCTTTTTCTTTGACCCTGTGAAGCTTCTTGTTTAAAAGGTTGTTCTTGAATGGTAATAATTAAATCATCTTTATGAATACCCACGGTGGTTCTTTGTAATAAACTATCCTTTGTATATGCTTCGTCTAATAAATCATTGAATGAATTTGTATGTAGTTTAGATTCATATTCAATATGAATTTTATCATTATTTTTAGCTAAGTGATTATATAAAATCAATATCTCAGGCAGCAGGTCGTCTAATAATTGTTTTCTATAAGTATAAATGGGTATTCCATTTTCAATTAATTGTCTATTCAATGTTTCAAGTAAAATTGGGTCAATACTTCCCATTTCTGCAGCTTGCTTTAATAAACTATTTCTTTGCTGCAATACTTTATTGTACTGAATTAAATATTTTAAATAGTCGGGATAAATTTGACATAATAAACTATCCATTAATTTTCTGCGCTCATCACTACTGCCCGTAATTATTTGAACATCGTCGGGGGCAATCATTACGCAAGGAATTTTACCTAAATGTTGAGATAGCTTTGTATAAATAATTTCATCAAAATAAAATTCCTTTTTTAGAGTTTCTCTAATAATACAAGTTATTGGTACTTCAGTTTTATTAATAGTATAAAGTCCTTCAATACGCAAACCCTCATAAGCATGGTGTACATTTTGGGCATCGGGCCTGTTAAAGTAACTTTTGGTAAAGGATAAATAATAAAGGGCGTCTAAGACATTGGTCTTACCAGTGCCATTACTGCCCACGATACCCACAATACGGTGCGTGAATTCAAATTGCTTTTGAATGTAATTCCTAAACTGGACTAATTTAAGTTGTTGAATGCCCACCATGAGTGCAAAATACAAAGGGAATGGTTTCCTCCCTTTAAAATTCATAAAAAGGATGTAATTTTATTAAAATTTTATAGCATGACGCTTATTAGTGAGCAACAGCTTCCCAGCATCGTAAAAAGACTGGCCAATCAGATTTTAGAAACTTATCCTGGTTTAACCAATGCGGTCATTGTGGGTCTACAACCTAGAGGCGTATTTTTAAGCGACCGTATTGTCGCTGCCTTGCACAATGAAATACCAGCAGACCAAGTTAAATATGGTAAGCTAGATATTACATTTTACAGAGACGATGTTAGAACAGATTTACATTTGGCAAAGGCCACTGATTTACCCTTTAGTATTGAAGGCAAAACGGTGATTTTAATAGACGATGTACTTTTTACAGGCAGAACCATTAGAGCAGCCCTAGATGCCTTACTTTCTTTTGGAAGACCCTCTAAAGTAAGTTTATGTGTACTCGTAGACCGCAAGCCCAGTAGGGAATTGCCTATACAACCCGACTTTACGGGTAAGGAAATGGTAGATATCTCTCCTTATAAGGTTAAAGTAAGGTGGAAGGAGAACGATGGGGTGGACGACGTTATTTTATTGGTTGATTAGAAAATTTACTTTAATTTCGTTTTTTAATGGCACTAACTACCAAACATCTTCTTGGTATCAAGGACCTCCAAACCGAGGATATCCAACTTATTTTATCTACCGCTACTCAATTCAAAGAAGTTTTACAAAGACCCGTTAAAAAAGTTCCCACTTTAAGAGACGTTACGATTGTGAACCTTTTTTATGAGAATTCCACCAGAACTAGAATTTCCTTTGAACTCGCTGAAAAACGCTTGTCTGCGGATGTAGTGAATTTCACTGTTTCCAATTCTTCTGCAGCAAAAGGTGAAACATTGCTTGATACAGTCAATAACATACTTAGCATGAAGGTCGATATGGTGGTCATGCGCCATAGCGCTTCTGGAGCACCCCATTATTTAGCTAAGCATATCGATGCAGCTATTATAAATGCAGGAGACGGCATTAACGAACATCCTACTCAGGCTTTATTAGACGCCTTTTCCATGCAAGAAAAAACCGGCAAATTAGCAGGCTTAAAAGTGGCTATTATCGGAGATATCATGCATAGCAGGGTGGCTTTAAGTAATATTTATTTACTCAAGAAAATGGGAGCAGAAGTAATGGTCTCTGGGCCACCGACTTTAATCCCAACCTATTTACAAAAAGCCATGGATGTGCAAGTGGAATACAATATCGACAAAGCCTTGGCTTGGTGCGATGTAGCCAATGTGCTTAGAATTCAATTAGAGAGGCAAAATCAGCCTTTATTCTCTTCTTTAAGAGAATATAACCTAGCTTATGGTATCACTAAAAATAGACTAGACAAACTCAATAAGGAAATAGTGATTATGCACCCTGGCCCTATCAATAGAGGTGTCGAAATAGATAGTAATGTGGCAGACAGCCCACACTCGATCATTTTAGACCAGGTAGAAAATGGGGTAGCTGTTAGAATGGCTTGTTTATACCTTTTAACAGGGAGAACCAACCCTTCTTAATTAGTTAATCCCTCTTAATCTCTTTTTTCCTAACTATTTTCTTACTTTTAAGCCATGCAAAGAATCTGCTTATTTCCTGGAACATTTGATCCCGTTACTTTAGGTCATATTGATATTATTAATAGATCATTACCCTTATTTGATAAAGTGGTGGTAGGTATTGGTATCAATGCTTCCAAGGATCCTATGTTTACAGCAGATCAAAGAAAACAGTGGTTTGAAGAAATTTATAAAGACCAACCAAAGGTGGAAGTAGCTATTTATGATGGACTCACTGTAAAGTTTTGTCAATCTATTGGTGCTAAATTTATTTTAAGAGGCATTCGCTATGTAAGCGATTTTGAATATGAAAAAACAATTGCTGATGCCAATCGCACCATGGATAGACACATTGAAACTATCTTTTTAACAGGAGAGCCTAAATATACTTCTGTAGCATCTACCATTGTAAGAGATATTATTAGAAACGGGGGAGATGCTTCTCCATTCTTACCAGAAGCCGTTATCAAAAGCTTGAATAAATAAGATTAAAAGATTTTAAAATTAACTTAAATCTTCTATTTATATTTTAGTTTGATCAATGAACTGAGTTTTCTAAGTATTAATTTTTAATCGGTACGCTTCTATTACTTCTAATATAGTTGGATAAGTTTGTTCTAAACAATGTCTTGCGGTAGCTAAAGAATGCCACTCAATTTTTTCTATGTCTTCTGTTGTTTGAGGATTTCCTTTTTGCATATCTGCAATAGTCATATGAAACCAATAAGTACGTTTCACTACTTCCTCTTGTAAATATTTATCAAAATAAAGATGATTCGTAAATTTTAATAACTCATGTAATTTGATGTTATGAATGCCGGTCTCTTCCTCTACTTCTCTAATGGCACAAGATTGTATAGTTTCCCCCTCATCTAATTTTCCCTTGGGTAAATCCCAAAAACCCCTTCTAAATATCCATAAAATTTCTCCTTGGACATTTGTTACCAGGCCACCAGCTGCTATTATTTGTTTGGGCATAAAAATGTGTATAGTATTTAGTAAGTCCTGAAGTGAATCTAGCAATTTGACTTTACATTTGCGAGTAGAAATTATTCCTATGACAAATCAGAAAGCCGTTGCCGAAAAACTACTTCAAGTAGGTGCTGTAAAATTAAGCCCAAATAATCCATTTACATGGGCCAGTGGCTGGAAAAGTCCAATTTATTGCGATAATAGAAAGGTTTTATCTTTTCCTTATGTAAGAGATTTTATTAAAAGTGAAATGTGCAATGTCATTTTTGAAAAATTTGAAGGCGCTGATATGTTAGCAGGCGTTGCTACAGCTGGTATTCCTTGGGGTGCGATGGCAGCGGATCAATTGAAACTGCCTTATATATACGTTAGACCGAAACCCAAAGAACACGGACTAGGCAATCAAATAGAGGGTGCTTATGCCACAACGAATAAAATTTTAGTCATTGAAGATTTAATCTCTACAGGAAAAAGCAGTTTGCAAGTAGTAGATGTTTTAAGAAATGCAGGATTGGAAGTAGTGGGTATGGTGTCTATTTTTAATTATGGTTTTGCCCTTGCGGACGAAGCCTTTAAAACCGCTGGTGTGCCTTATTATTCTTTAACCAATTATGCAAGCTTAATTGACTTAGCTGTGGAGAAAGGGGATGTGGATAGCAAAACCCAAGAAACATTAATGCAGTGGAGAGAAAGTCCAAGTACTTGGAATATATAATAGCTAAACCAAGTATACATTTTATAGTAAGCTATTTCATAATAGCCTCTCTTAAATTTAATTTCTGATTCGTCTCAAAATTAATAGGGATAGTTTTAGTGAACATACCCTTTGAAATGGAGGCATTTCCTTTAATACCAATTTTCATAGGCTTGTTTAATAAAATATCAACGCTATTTTTTAATAAAGAACTTAGTTCTATTTCCATGGTAGCAGGTAATACAAATGCTGCATTGGCTGGAATGGTAAAGTTGGTGTCTAATTTATATTGGGTAAATAACTGATCATTGATAAATACATTACAATCTAATTTATTGAGCACTAGTCCAAAGCGATTGGGATTTTGATAAGCAAAGTCTGCTTTAAAAATATTCTTACCAAAACTTGCTTTCTCTATTTTAATAGATTGCACCCCTTTGAAAACAAGTGGACTAGGCTCTGCACAGGCTGAAAAAAATAAAATAATAGCTAATAAAAGGTAGGCAGTAGGCTTCATAAAAGATTTGTCTAAAATTATTAAAAATTATTAGTTAATTGGAGAATGTAAAAATATATTTACATAAGTTTTTGTTAAGACATGCTAATAACCGATTATCAATATTTTGGGCCCATTTGCTTTATAGAATTAATCTATAAACAAAAGCAGCTATGTTTTGACAAAGAAGCTGCTTTTACCAAAATGAGTTTTAAAAATAGAATGGTCATTCTAAGTGCACAAGGACCATTAAATTTAACTATTCCCATACAAGGAGGAAGAGACCAGAAAACGTCCATTAAGGATATTCTCATTGCCTATGATGCACCTTGGCAAGCACAGCATTTTAAGGCCATTAAAACTTGTTATAAAAGAGCCCCGTATTTTGAATACTATGAAGCCGATATTGAAAAGCTTTACACAACCAAAAAAGAATACTTAGTTGATTTTTTAGAGGACTGTCATCAATTTATACAAAAATCTATTAAGGGCAAATGGGAATTGATAGAATGGAAAGAAAATAGTAATGAAGAAGTAAATAGTATGCATAAAACAATGCTCCCATGGCAACCCAATAATTATGACCAGTTTGCTATTCAGCATCCCTATATGCAGGTATTTGAATCAAGTAAGGGCTTTATTTCTAACCTAAGTATACTAGACTGGCTATTTTGCGAAGGAGGAAAAGAAATTAGTAAACAATTAAGCGAGTCTTTAAAGTAGAAAAAGAAGTGGTCGTATCTACAGGTAGGGGATGTTTTTTCAAAAATTCAGCAGTCCACTTTTCATATTGTTGCATTTGTTCCCATTCTTTACTATTCACTACATAATCCATGGCTTCTTTTTCATTGGTCGCCTTATTTAAACGATCATGTAACAATTCTCTTTTTAATTGGTAGTTGGTAAAAATGGAACGCATTAATAATTTCTCCGCCACTTCAAATTCAACAGCTTCCGTATTTTCTTGATAATTAGCAAATTGATTCTCTACTTCACGCGTTTTTATCCAACTAATTGTTTTTTGTACCATCTCATCATAGGAAGTATTCACCACCGCTGTATTTTCATCACTTTGTTTTGGAAGGAGGCGACTATGTTTACGAATAGAAGTATATGAATCTGTCGATTTTAATGGTATTTTTTTTTCAATTTCTTTCTTGCTAGAAACTAGTGTTGAAGCCAATAAAACCCTTGGTTGCACTTTAGCTACAAACTTATTTTGATTTTTATCTAAAGGGATAAAAAATAACAAACTAGCTAGTAGAGCAGTAAGCATTATTTTAGTTGACTGAATAAAATTAAACCTTTTGGTATTTGTCAAAAATTTAACCCTGTATAAAAGTTCATTGGGGATATTTAAAAAGCCCATAGTCCATTTGCTTGTATTTTGAATAGCCGCGTCCTTTGCTCTTATGCCAGTTGCCATTTTAAAAAGCGTATTCAAGTAATCTAATTTTTCCACCGAAGTAGTTAATACAAAACTATCACAGGCAATTTCTCTTTGAAGGCTAATTTCTTTATTGAATAAATAAGCAAAAGGGTTAAAGAATAAAACCATCTGAACAAAGCTAGTCATTAGATTAAAAAAGTAATCGTTTCTAAGTATATGCGCCCATTCATGTAAAATAATACTCTCTATTTCTTTTATGCTTAATTGATTGACTAAGGCAATAGGTAGAAGTATAATAGGTTCTATCCAGCCAAGGCTAATAGGGGTTTCAATACTAGATGAAATGCCTAATTTTACTTTTCTGCCTGAAGTATAATTAGGTAGGTTATTTATAAAAGAAGTATACTTATCTGATTCAGAAAAATTGGAGGTTCTTATTAAAGCAGTTAATTGATAGAATTGAAATCCCGTTTTAATAATTAAACCGACTAATACTAAACAATAAACAAATCCTATAAATGAAAGCCATCCAATTGGAGCCTGCATGAATAAAGAATTTATACCGGCAGTAACGAAATCTAAACCAGTAGTTATAATTGTTGAACCTAGCTTAGGGTAGAATAGTAAAGCTATAAATTGCACCAAGCCTAAGCCTTGAAAAATACTTGCCATACTAAATAAATACGCCGCTTTAATGGGAAGTATTTCTTTTTCCTGTAAACTTTTCAATACCTGGTATACCAAAAATAATATAGCTAAGAAACCTATATTATTTATAATAGCTAATGGTATATTGGTTAAGAAATACATAAATGCTTATTTGCGTTCTAGTTTTTGAATCATGGATTTAATTTCAGCTAAATCACTATCAGAGGGTTTATGTTTACCTAAGGCTTGCATGACCAACTGAGAAGTACTTCCACTAAATAAAGTTTGAATTATTTTACCTACAAATTGTTCCTGTGCTTTTTCTCTTTTTAAAGTAGGGGTATAGATATGTGTTTTAGAACTTACATTTCTTGTAACAAGTCCCTTCTCATTCATAATTTGCATAAGCTTAAGGGTAGTGGTATAACCTACATCCTTGGTTTTTTGTACCACTTCATGCACTTCTCTAACAGTCGCATTTTCTTTTTCCCATAAAATACTAAGAATATCTAATTCACTTTCTGTAGGCCTACTAGTCTTATTCATATATTATACGATTGTATTCGTAAGCAATCTACGAAATTATAGGAACTAACAAAAAAATCCCCCCGAAATTATCGGAGGGATTTTGTTAATTTTTTTAAAACTTAGGCCTTATGGCTATAAATTAGGAGACTTTTAAGTTAATCCTATTAGCCTTAATTTTTATTTTTAGGCTTAAGATAAGAAGAGAATTTAGCATTCTGCTCTTCGGTTAAGGCCTTGCCATTCACCGTAATCTTACCATCGAGTATTTGTATCTTAACATCACCTATTGGAGCAATACCTTCTTCTTGTAAAGCTTGTAATAATGTTTTAGTATTTGCAGAGATAGTTACAGTTGTTGCGGTATCATTAATGATTTTTGCATCCGCTGCTGTATCGCTATTAATAACTGAAATCTCAACAGTTTGTGATTTAACCTCCATTGCTTTCGTTGGATGCAATTGCGCTAAAGAAGGTGCAATAACCAATGATACAATTGACATTAATTTAATTAAGATATTCATTGAAGGACCAGAAGTATCTTTAAAAGGATCACCCACTGTGTCTCCTGTTACAGAAGCCTTATGTGGTTCAGATTTTTTATAGAACATCTCGCCATTTATTTCAACACCTTTTTCAAAAGATTTTTTAGCGTTATCCCAAGCACCACCTGCATTGTTTTGGAATATACCCATTAACACACCACTTACAGTTGCACCTGCTAAGAAACCACCTAAGGCTTCAGGGCCCATTGTGAAACCGATTAAGATAGGAGAGATGATAGTGATAGCACCAGGTAACATCATCTTCTTTAAAGAAGCTTCAGTAGAGATAGCCACACATTTTTCATATTCTGGTTTACCCGTTCCTTCCATTATACCTGGAATAGTGCGGAACTGACGACGAACCTCTTCTACCATGGCCATTGCAGCTTCACCTACAGCGCGAATAGCTAATGAAGAAAATATAAATGGAATCATACCACCCACAAATAAAGCAGCTAATACATCGGCTTTATAAATATCAATATGTTGATTGTCCGGCATGGCAACACCTACGAAGGCCGCAAATAATGCTAATGAAGTTAAAGCAGCAGAAGCAATTGCAAAACCTTTACCGCTTGCAGCAGTTGTATTTCCCACCGCATCTAAAATATCTGTTTTCTCACGCACTTCAGCAGGTAGTTCACTCATCTCCGCAATACCACCAGCGTTATCTGCGATAGGACCAAATGCATCAATGGCTAATTGCATAGCAGTGGTTGCCATCATACCTGCAGCAGCAATCGCTACTCCATATAAACCTGCGCAATAAGATGCTCCGAAAATACCAGCAGCTAATACAATAATAGGCATGAAAGTAGATTCCATACCAATCGCTAAACCACCAATAATATTGGTTGCATGTCCTGTGCTTGATTGTTTAATAATACTCATTACTGGACGCTTACCCATTGCTGTATAATATTCAGTAATGATACTCATTAAAGTACCTACGATTAAACCAACAGCAATTGCACCTATTACACCATTTCTTGTAAACTCAATACCACGAAGTGCCATGTTCTCAGGAAGAATATAGCCCACTAAAAAATAACAAGCAATAGCTGTTAAAATCATAGAACCATAGTTACCCATGTTCAATGCTTTTTGAACTGTTGCTGTATTTAAACCAGCGTTCTCACTAATTCTTACAAAGAATGTGCCGATGATGGATAATAATATACCTACACCTGCAATCATCATTGGTAATAAAATAGGAGATAAACCATCAAAGGCATCTACTAATTTTCCACCACCTACTGCAGTTACTTCTTGTCCTAATACCATGGTAGCTAAAACTGTAGCAACATAAGAACCGAATAAATCGGCGCCCATACCTGCCACATCACCCACATTATCTCCTACGTTGTCTGCAATGGTTGCAGGGTTACGAGGATCATCTTCTGGAATACCTGCTTCTACTTTACCTACTAAGTCAGCGCCCACGTCTGCAGCCTTGGTATAAATACCACCACCCACACGCGCAAACAATGCAATTGATTCAGCACCTAAAGAAAAACCAGTTAATACTTCAATGGTTCTTAACATTTCAGAAGGGTCGCCATTTACAAAGAACATTTGTTTTAGCACCAAAAACAAACCACCTAATCCTAATACAGCTAATCCAGATACGCCTAAGCCCATCACAGATCCGCCAGTAAAAGATACTTTTAATGCTTGCGCTAAACTTGTTTTAGCTGCTTGAGCAGTTCTTACGTTTGCTTTAGTAGCTACTTTCATTCCAATATAACCAGCAGTGGCACTAAATACAGCACCAATTACAAATGCGACAGCAATACTCCAGTGACTTTCTGCATTTTTAGTAGCCATAAACCCTAATAATAGGGCCACAATTACCACAAAATAGCCTAGGATTTTCCACTCTGCTTTTAAGAAAGCCATTGCACCTTCAGCGATGTAAGTGCTAATTTCTTTCATACGGTCATTACCTGCGTCTTGTTTAGATACCCAATTGAATTTCAAGAGTGTATACAATAAACCTACAATACCCATTGCCGGAACGGCATAAAATAGAAGATCTTTCATAGCAATACTTATTCTTTTGTTTTCTGTTTAATTTCTTTTGAGGTCTGCAAAAATAGGGGGTAAAAGTCAAAAAAGGGCAAAAAAGGGCAATTTTACTCCACCAAAGCGGAGGTATCTACTTTACCTGTAAAAACAGAGGCAATTTCCTTGCCTTTATAGATAGATTTATTGAACTTATTACCCAAAATAATGATGGTTGCCGATTCGCTAATTAAGCGCGTAAACACTGTATTATTACCATGCCACCAACCATTATGATAAACGAGTCTTTCTTCGTTAGGTTTAGCCAAAATACGCCAGCCTAATCCGTAGTTATGGTGATATTTATTAATAGGACTCTGCGGTTGATAAGCCATTTCTAAAGTACTCTGTTTTACATAACTGCCTTCCGTTAAAGCTTTATCCCATAAATACATATCTCTTGCTGTACTGTAAATATTTTTATCTCCATAAATACAATCGTACTTTTCAATTTTATAGGGAACCATTCTTGCATTATAAGATGGCGTGTATTTATCAATACTTTTGGCACTAAATACATAAGTGTTTTCCATTTTCAATGGCTTAAAAATAGTTTCTGCCATATAAGTAGGGAAGTCTTGACCCGTAATTTTTTCAATAATTAAAGCCAATACTACAAAATTAGTATTGCAATATTTGAATACTCTATTGGGCATAGCAGCTGGGGCAGGGCGCTTAGTCACCATATAGTCTAGTACATCCTGATTATTATACAATCCTTGCCTGAAAGGGGTTTCAGCCTTTATTAGTTTTAATTTCTTCACCCAACGGCCTCTTTTGTTTTTTACTTTCACCGTTTTATACTTATTGGGTTCCATGAAATAAGTATAATCGGGTAGGCCACTACGATGAGAAAGTAATTGCTCTATCGTCACTTCTTTGTAAGGGAAGCTTGCAAAGTATTTTGTAACAGGGGCCTTCAAATCTAATTTCTCCTCTTCCCATAATTTCAAAGCCGCCATACCCGTAAATGTTTTTGAAATGGAGGCTAAATGAATAGGGGTTTCGGGAATGATGGCGGTTTTATCTGAATAATTAGAATAGCCTTTGTAATCTTCGAAAATAACTTCTCCGTTTTTGGCAATTAAAATTTGACCACTAAACCCCTTATTACCCAATAGGGTCTGATATTTAGCTTTCACCTCTGCAATTAAGCGCTCTTTTTCATCATTACTTAGAATGATATTAGATGTATTATCTAAAAAACGAGGGCCTTGACCCGTGCCACAGGAGATACTTAAAAAGAAAAAACCTAGTAAGAGGGTGAATCGAATTAACATCTGTTAGTTTTATGGGGTGGCTATATCCATTTATAGCTACTAAATTAACGCTATAAACACATAATTTATTGTTAATGAATAGCAAACAGTTAATTTTTTTTAACTTTGTGCCATGAGTAATTTTGATGCCACTAGCTATCCTAAGGATAAAATTAAGGTCTTATTCCTTGAAAACATAAGTGATAAGGCGGTTCAGTATTTTAAAGACATGGGATATACCGATGTAAAAAAGGTATCTGGTGCTTTAAGTGAGGAGGAACTAATCAAGATTATTAAGGACGTGCACATTTTAGGCATTCGTTCTAAAACCTTTATTTCTAAAAAAGTATTAGAGAGCGCTAAAAAATTACAAGCCATTGGATGTTTTTGTATTGGCATTAACCAAGTAGATTTAAAAGCATGTAAGCAAAAAGGGGTAGCCGTATTTAATGCCCCTTATAGTAATACAAGAAGTGTTGCCGAATTAGTCATTGGCGCTTCTATTATGCTCATTAGAAAAATTATCGATAAAAATACAGCAGCACATAAAGGCATTTGGAATAAAGAAGCGAAAGGAAGTTTTGAACTAAGAGGAAAAACTTTAGGCATCATTGGTTATGGCAATATTGGTACACAGTTAAGTATCATGGCAGAAGCCATGGGTATGAAAATTCAATTTTTTGATATTGAAACAAAACTACCTTTAGGCAATGCCAAGCCCGCAAAATCTATAAAAGATATTGTAAGTAGTTCTGATATTATTTCATTGCATGTCCCTGAAACCAGTCAAACTAAAAATTTAATTAGCAAGTCGGTTATAAGTCAATTTAAACAAGGATCTATATTAATAAATTATGCACGTGGTGAAGTAGTAGACCTTGATGCTTTAAGTAAAGCCATAAAAGATAAAAAAATAGGAGGGGCTGCCATTGATGTATTTCCAATTGAACCTGAAAAGAACGGAGATGTTTTCACCACACCGCTACAAGGCTTAGCCAACGTGTTGCTGACGCCACATATTGGTGGGTCTACGGAAGAAGCGCAAGAAAATATTGGAGAAGATGTAAGTATTAAATTATATCAATATTTAGAGCGTGGGGTTTCTTATGGTTCTCATACCATACCTTCTATTAGTTTGCCGCCTGTTGAAAATGCACATCGTATTTTACATATGCATAATAATGTACCGGGTGTATTGAGTGCCATTAATACAGTGATGTCTAAAAATAAAATAAATATTGTAGGGCAGTATTTAAAAACCAATGATGAAATTGGCTATGTAGTTTTAGATGTAGATTCTAAATTATCTAAAACAGCTATTGCACTATTAAAAGAAGTGAAGCATACCATTAGAGTGCGTATGTTGTATTAGTGGCTATTACAATTGTGCTAACATTTTTTTGATCTCTTCTATGTCTACTCCAGTAGCTTGTAAATTTTCATTCATCGAATCTTTTGTATACGACATTTTACTTGCCTGCATTTGACGCGCACTGCTATGTATTTCTTTGGCGCCTGTTGCTTGAATAATTTCTTTGATATTATTAGAACGTACACCAGAACCTGGCATAATTATAATGCTGTCACCAGCTTGTTCAATTAATTTTTTTAATAAGGGTTGCGCATCTGCCGCATTGGGTACTTGACCACTTGTTAAAATTCGCTTACAACCTGTAGCAATAATATCTTCCAATGCCTTGAAAGGGTCGATACATCTATCAAAGGCTCTATGAAAACTTATTTGCATCATTGACCCCGCAATATCTACAAGTTCTTTGGTTCGATTTGTATCAATGCTTCCATCTGCATTCAATAATCCTATAACGGCTCCTAAATAGCCTAGTTCTTTAACAATAAGTAAATCGGACTTCATTACTTCAAACTCCGATCTAGAATATAAAAAATCACCCCCTCTAGGACGTATGATAGGAAATACTGGTTGAGTAGTATAAGACCTTAAAGTTTTTAAACTTCCATAAGAGGGGGTAGTGCCGCCTTCTAAAGGGTTTTCACAAAATTCAATTCTATGCGCACCTGCTTTTAAAGCTGTGACCGCAGCTTCTACTGAAAATACAGCAATCTCAAGTTTTGTAGACATATAATTAATCTAAAGAAGAAGATTCAAATAATTTATTACCCTCCTTGGTATGTACCGCAAAATTAAAGCCTTTATGTAATGCGTAAGCACCTGCTTCCCCTTTTTTATTCAGCGCGATAAAACATATTTGAATATCTTTTGCTTTTTCTTTTTTTATTCTTCTTATTCTTTCCACTACAAATTTACAAGCCTCCTCAGGTGATTTACCTTGTCTCATTTGTTCTACTACTGCACTGGCGCCTGCCACACGAATGACGTCTTCACCTTGTCCAGTGGCAACTACGGCACCCACTTCATTGTCTACATATAAACCCGCACCAATAACAGGGGAGTCACCCACACGACCTCTCATTTTAAAACCTGCACCACTAGTGGTACAACTACCAGATAAGTTTCCAAAACTATCTAAGGCAATCATTCCAATGGTATCATGGTTCCATTCTCCATTACTTAATTTAGGAGGAGCCATTAAAGAAGGGTCTAATTGACTTGTTGCTTGTTTTCTTTCAATATTGATAACAGGTTTATATTCCGATTTTTTTAACCAGTTTTCATAAGATGATTTTGCATCTTTTGACAAAGTAGCTGGTTCTAAAGTAAAACCTTCAGAGAGGGCAAATTGTTGAGCACCTTCACCCACTAACATTACATGTGGTGTTTTTTCCATTACTCTTCTTGCCACAGATATAGGATGCTTAATACGTTCTAAAAAAGCAACAGATCCGCAATTAAACTCATGATCCATGATGGAAGCATCTAAGGTAACATGACCATCTCTATCGGGGTTGCCGCTTAAACCTACACAGCAATTAATTTCATCTTCAGTTACTTTTACTCCATTTTCTACCGCATCTAAAGCCTTTCCACCCATACCAATTATTTTCCAAGCGGCAAGGTTAGCGGCCAAGCCTGCATCCCAGGTAGCCACCACTACAGGGTTTACCAATACATTCAAATTGTTAATTGTATTCGAGCCTCCAGTAATTTCTTGTACTGTTTTAGGTATAAAGCCAGTGATGGTAAAACTTGAAATACCTAAACCACTTAGGTTCAAAAACTTTCTTCGATCCATGCTCATATACATTCATTTATATTAAGATCAAGGTACGAACAATGCGCATATTTTTTGTACTTTTAAGTATAAAATTTATATGCAAGAAATTTTTTCATTATATGGCTGGAAGGTAGATAGTTATGCGCCCATTCAACAAGGCTTAATAAATAGTACTTATTCTATTCAAACCAATAAGGGTGCCTATATCTTGCAATGTATTAATCATAGTGTTTTCAAAAACCCTTCAGCTATTGATGATAATATAAATGCTATTTCTAGCTACTTGCAAATAAATTATCCTTCCTATTTATTCACGCATTTAGTGCCTACACTGAATGGAAATACTTTAGTGCAGTGGGAGGGTGGCTATTATAGGGCTTTTCATAAAATAGAGGGCTATGCTTTAAGTGTTTTAGATAATGAAAACCAAGTAAAGCAGGCCGCCATGCAATTTTCAGGTTTTACTTCCATACTGAAAAATTTTGAAGCCAGTCAATTAAAAGATAGCCTTCCAGATTTTCATAATTTAAATTTAAGATACCATCAGTTTTCAGAGGCAATTATAAAAGGAAATGCACAAAGAATTGCTGAAACCAAAGAAGCCATTTCATTTTTAGCAGCGCATAAAAAATATGTCGATATATACAGTGCATTTATACATCATGCCGAGGTTAAAAAAAGAGTAACCCATCACGATACAAAAATTAGCAATGTATTATTTCAAAAAAATAACGGCATAGAAAAAGCCATTTGCGTGATTGATTTAGACACTGTAATGGCGGGCTATTTTATAAGTGATGTAGGTGATATGTGCCGCACTTGTTTATGTAAAGTTTCAGAAGAAGAAAAAGATTTAAATAAAGTAGTGGTGGACGCCGCTAAGTGGAAGGCGCTTGAAAAAGGCTACTTGCATTTTATGCAAGATGAATTATCGTCTTTTGAAAGGGACCACTTTTTCTATGGTGGGCAATTTATGATTTACATGCAAGCCCTACGTTTTTTAACGGACCATTTAAACAATGATATATACTATGGTGCTAAGTATGAGGGCCAAAACTTAGTGCGCACGCTGAATCAAATACGATTATTAGAACAGTATAATAAACTGAACTAGTTAGAATAAATAGAGTAGGGGTCGATTATTAATAATCTTCATTCATTGCAAAATTATTCTTTCTATTTTTCCATTTACCTCTTGTGAAGTCTGGTATTAATTGCATCTGTCCATTTTCAGCAATCGATTTTTCAGAAAGCGGTGTAATGGCATACCAAGTAGCTAAGTCATATACATCTAATTCGAAAGGAACCTTTCTTTTAATACACTCTACAAAGGCATTGACTACAAAAAAGTCCATACCACCATGACCAGCACCCTCGGCATCCGCCTCATATTTCTTCCATAATGGATGATCGTGCTGCTTTAAGTAGGCTTCTGGGTTTTCCCATTGATGCGCTTTTGGAGAAATGCCTTCTATATATATATGTCCCGCTTTGAACTGCCCTGAACTATAGTCCTGCCATAAACCCTGAACTCCTTGAACCCTGAACCCTAAATTATAAGGACGAGGTGAATTGGTGTCGTGGGTAAGTAGCATCGTCTCCCCATTAGCCGTTTGTAAGGTAGTCGTTACGATGTCTCCTAATTTAAATTTTAATTTCGCATTAGGGTGATTATCACCACCTTTAGGGTGTTCAACTATATATTTATGTAAACCTCTTGCTTTAGTAGCAACCGATGATAGCCTAGTTAAAAGGTTTCCTCTATTAATATCTGTCATCATCGCTATAGGACCTAAACCATGGGTTGGGTATAGTTCTCCGTTTCTATATAAGGAGTGGTTGGTTCTCCAGGCAGCCTCACTGAAGCCTTTACCTTCTCCAAACTCAACACCAGAAGCACTATCAGAGGAGTTAGGGCTATTGAATTTTACCCCTCTTAAATCGTGCTCATAACCACCTTGTAAGTGTAATAATTCACCAAATAGGCCTTTTTTAACCATATTATAGACGGCTAATACGTCTCTTCGGTAACAAACATTCTCTAAACACATTACAGGAATTCCTGCTTTTTCACTAGCATTAACAATATCCCAGCAATCGGATAGCTTAATGGCTCCACAAACCTCTACACCTGGAATAATACCATTTTTAATAGATTCTAAGGCCTGTGAGATATGCCATTCCCAAGGTGTTGCAATGATAACTGCATCAATATCATGTCTTTGTAAAAGATTTTTATAGTCTTCATTGCCATTTTTGAACTCCACGGCAGCAGGTCTGCCGGCATCTTTAAGTATCTTTTGGGCATCGGCTAACATTCTAGGGTCTGGATCGGCAAAAGAGACAATAACAGTGTCTTTTCGTTGGCAAAGCATCTCTAAATGGCTCTGACCTCTATAACCAGTACCTATAATACCTATACGTACTTTATCCATTTTAGCAGTTGATTGTGCCTTTATAAATTGTGGACTAAGCCCCAAAGCAATAGAGGATAATCCTGCATTTCGTACAAACTTTCTACGACTTACATTATTTGCCATTGTATTTAATTAGATATGATTAGAGGTTAAATTGATATACAAAATACTAATTAATACTGAATAATTACTCGAATTAATTACTACTGAATTGCATATAGGCTAGACTTAAATCCTATACATTCATACTCGTAATTACTATCTAAGCACTCTATCTAGACTTATCTATACTAAATACAATACTATTGATTTACAGACATTTGACCCATTTAAACCTATATTTTACGCTTATAATTAACATTATGTTAAATAAACTATTATTAAATATGAGGCCTGCTATCCATAGCTTTGAAATATCTAAACCCTAACTTTACTAGATCTATATAAATTAGTAAATAAATTATCAATATGAAAACGACCATCTCCTGTTTAATTGCTTTAACCATCCTATGTCAAGTAAACAATTTAAATGCACAAACTAATAACCAAGCAGCAACCACCTATGTGGGCGATCAAAAAAATGGTCAACCAGATGGTATGGGTGTTTTGACAGATACCTCAGGCAGTGTGTTCAAAGGCAGCTTTAAAAAAGGCAAAAAAGAAGGTTATGGCGAATTAAGCTATAAAACCATATATGATAGAGATACTACCCTGGTTGGCTATTGGAAAAAAGACCTTTACATTGGAATGTATGAATATCCCTATAAAGTTATAAGTAAGTCATACATGATAAGTAATGCCAGTATTACATCTGAACCTGCAAATCCAAGTGGAAATATTATTGAAGTGAGTGTTGAATCAGTTTCAGGTGGTACAGCTACTTTATCTGGCGAAATGCCTAAACCTACTTTAACTGAATATACATTTAATAAGGGGTCCTTCCAAGAGATGTTTCCTAGAACCAATCAACAAAAAAGAAATATCTATATTTTTCAAAATGTCATCTTCCCTATTCAAGCCGTTTTTAGATTTGGCGGTCAGGATATTACAGTAGATTTTAATGAAACTAAAAACTATAAAATTACCGTGGTGTTAAGAGATTAAAAAAAAGCCGACCCTACAAATAATATATTGGGTCGGCATTTTTTATAAAATACTACTATTCTACTGATACTTGTCGTGTAGTTGATCGTAGATATTAAATTTAGCATCGAATTCGTCAAAAGCTTTTTGATCCTTGCCTCTAGCTTTATCTCTTTTATAAGCATATAAAGTTGCTAAGAAATCAACCGATCTTAAGGCTACATTCTTTTCACCTCTTTCTAATTTCTCTTTGTCTTTGATAACATTATAAGCCTTATCAATCCACTCAATGGCAGCGTCAACGTTTTCTTTTATCGGGGCATCAAGGCTTGTATTTATTTTTCTTACAGAATCTATTTTGGCTTTATAAAATGCATCAAAAGCTGCCTTCTTTTTAGGATCCTTGGGAGCTACTGGTTTAGTGGAATTAATTGTTTGAAGCGCTTTTATATTAACAGATACTTTTTCATCTAAAACAGCGTATGCATTATAATGACTAATGCCTGCATTAAATGCAGCGGCATAGTTTTTAGTATTCATCGTGTAAGCCTTTTTGTAGGCCTCTGAAGCTTTCGAAGTGTATTTAGCTGCATTATCTTGACTAATACCTTCTGCACTTTTCCCAGACATAAACATATCGCCAAACATTTGACACTCTAGTTCTGAAATATTTCCACCTGCTACTAATTTATCAAACATGGCTACTTTCTCATCAATGCTTAAGTTCTTGTCGATATAGTCAGTACTATACTCTACCCAGCTTTCATTAGGATAAGCAGCAACAGACAATGCTAGATAAGTATCAAATTGTGCTTTGTCTTTTTTATCAATTAATTGAATTAATAAGTATCTGTATACATCTACTAATTCAGGAGTTGCTACTTTATTATCAAGTAATCTTTTATAATAGAAAATAGTTTCCTCTAAATTACCTGCATTTTGGCTTGAATAGCCTGCATAAATTAGCGCAGTCGTGTCAAATTTTTGTTTAGAAGAGGCCCAACCTTGAGTAAATATGATATCGCTGTATTTTACTACATCTATAAAATATTCAGCAGCACCCTTCCAAGCTTTTACATTAAAACTATCTACCCCACCTTTAAAGCTTTTAATATAGACATCAAAGAAAGGCTCTTGACCATTGTCTTTAGCTAATTGTAAACTAGGTTCAGCCTTCATATACTCTTCTAATGCTTTCCTTGATTCAATATAAGCATTTGGATATTTCACAGCATCCTTATTATAAGCGCTATAAATTTTAGACTTCCAATAATAAGCTGCTGCTGTGCCTGCTAAGTTTGCTTTTTTAGTAAGAACCTTGTCATAATCGGCTTTTGCGTCGTCGGTTTTACCTAATAAAAGATTTGTTTTTACTTTATCAAAATCTTGTGCCTGCACTGTATGCATTGCCAACAAAATGGTTAAAACACTCATTAATTTTTTCATAGATCTATTTTTATTATGAATTATTGCCTGCTAAAGTTATAGTTTATATTCTATTTAGTGTATGGATTTGTGTTGATTGGTTTTTATTCAACGACTGGGGTTTCAGGATTATCTGTTGCCTCTGTGGTTTGAGTATTATCAGCACCATCAGCAGTCGCTGTTGGCTCTGTACCCTCTTCCAAATCTGCTGCAGACTCATCTTGTTCTTCAATCTTAGATGTTGCGGCAATTTCATCACCCTCATCTAAACGAATTAAAGTAACGCCTTGTGTTGCACGACCTGCTTCGCGAATATCCGTAATTCTAGTTCGAATAGTGACACCCGATTTACAAGTAATAATTAAATCTTCTTTTTCTTTTACATCCATGATACCCACTAGCCCACCAGTTTTCTCCGTTACATTAATGGTTTTAACACCCTTACCTCCACGGTTGGTAATTCTATATTCCTCAATGGCGGTTCTCTTTCCAAAACCTTGTTGACTTACTACAAGTATGGTACGCTCTTTATCATCTTTGTGTACACAAACTAAACCTACCACTTCGTCGTTCTCATTGTCAACTTCAATACCAGCAACTCCAATGGCACCACGACCTGTTGGACGCACTTTCTCTTCTGGAAAACGAATAGCCCTACCCGACTTCACCGCCATCATGACTTCATTATTACCATCGGTTAAACGCGCTGCTAATAATTCATCTCCTTCATTAATGGTAATGGCATTCACACCACTTACTCTTGGACGACTGAAATCTTCTAAACATGTTTTCTTAATAATACCACGCTTAGTACATAGTATGATGAAATGATTTTGTACATATTCTTTATCGTCCAACTTACGCACTTCAATAATAGCTTTTACTTTATCATCTGGTGGTATTTGAATTAAGTTCTGTACCGCACGGCCCTTACTTGTTTTTTCTCCTTCTGGGATTTCATACACACGCAACCAGAAACATCTTCCTTTTTCAGTAAAGAACAACATGGTATCATGTGTAGAAGCTATAAATAAATGCTCTACAAAATCCTCGTCTCTTGTCTTGGTACCCATGGCACCGCGACCACCTCTTTTTTGTTGACGGTATTCAGAAACAGCCGTTCTTTTAATATAGCCTAAATGTGAAATGGTAATAACTACATCTTCCTCTTCAATTAAATCCTCTAATTTCATTTCATCGGCTAAATATTGAATCTCTGTTTTACGTGCATCACCAAATTTTTCTTTTACTTCCAATAATTCAGTTTTGATGAGTTCAAAACGTAAATGCTCGCTACCTAATAATTCATTTAACGATTTTATAATTTGCATTAAGTGTTCAAATTCTTCTTTAATTTTCTCACGCTCCATGCCCGTTAAACGTTGTAATCTCAATTCCAATATGGCTTTCGCTTGTATATCAGAAATGCCCCAGCCTGCAGTCATCAAACTTTCTTTAGCTGCTTCTGGATTCGCTGAACTACGAATTAAACGAATGACTTCATCTAAATGGTCTAAGGCAATTAAATATCCTTCTAAAATATGCGCACGCTCCTGTGCTTTTCTTAATTCAAATTTTGCACGACGAATAACCACTTCCATTCTAAACTCAATAAATTCGCTCGTTAAATCGCGTAAGTTTAAAATTTTAGGACGGCCCTTACTTAAGGCTACATTGTTAATACCGTAGCTTGTTTGTAATTCTGTGTACTTAAATAATTGATTAATGATTACTTGCGCCACTGCATCCTTGCGAAGTTCAATAACAATACGTGTTCCTTCACGCTTATTACTTTCGTTGTTTACATGCGTGATACCATCAATGGTTTTATCCACTACTAACTGTCCAATACGGTCTGTTAAATTATCTCTATTAACTTGGTAAGGAATTTCGTTGATGACTATTAATTCACGACCATTTGCTTTCGTTTCAACATTACATTTTCCACGCAGCACTACTCTACCACGACCTGTCATTAAACCTTGTTTCACACCTTCCATTCCGTATATCACACCACCAGTTGGAAAATCGGGTGCTTTCACAAACTGCATTAATTCTTCTACTGTAATATCTCTATTATCAATATAGGCAATACAACCATCTACTACTTCACATAAATTATGAGGAAGCATATTGGTGGCCATACCTACCGCAATACCTGAAGAACCATTTACTAATAATTGAGGAATACGTGATGGTAATACAGAAGGCTCAGATAAACTATCGTCAAAATTTAATTGAAAATCGACGGTGTCTTTTTCTAAATCGTCCAACATGGCTTCTGAAATCTTCTGTAATCTTGCTTCTGTATATCGCATAGCAGCTGGTGGGTCACCATCTTGGTTTCCGAAGTTACCCTGGCCATCTACTAAAGTGTAACGCATAGTCCACTCCTGTGCCATACGAACAAGTGTATCGTAAATGGCAGTATCACCGTGTGGGTGAAACTTACCCATTACTTCTCCCACTATACGCGCCGATTTTTTATACGCTTTATTGCTATTGTTGCCCAATTCACTCATCGCATACAAAACCCTGCGGTGAACCGGTTTAAAACCATCTCTGACATCAGGTAATGCACGACCTACAATTACCGACATAGAATAGTCGATGTAAGAGGTTTTCATTTGCTCTTCGATATTTATCCTTATGACACGGTCATTATCTTGGGTGGCTTCTGTACCTAAATTTTCATTGATATTATCTTCCATAATGTTTATTTCTTTTAAGCAAAAATGAGTGGTTTTTTAAGCCCATTTTAAGTGTAAACGAAGATAACTTTTCAAGGCCTTTTTTGCTATTTTTAACCCTTAAATTTTGCGTTCTTTTATCCACAGTTGTGGGTAAGAATTACTAACTTTAAAGCTCGGATTTTTAATGACTTATACGCGCTAAAATGAACCCTGAAATTCTTGTAATTGGAGCTGGTAAATCGGCCACTGTTTTAATACAGTATTTGCAAACAAAGGCAGTTGAAAACAACTGGTATATTGTCTTAGCAGATGGGAATGCAGCTGTGGCTAATTCTAAGTGGAATAATGCCCCTAATGGTCATGCTGTAGGAATTGATATAGAAAACAAAGAAAACAGGGCTGCCTTGATCGAGAAAGCCACTGTGGTGGTGTCCATGTTACCTCCTAGTTTACATTTTTTGGTGGCACAAGATTGCGTGCAATATGGCAAACCCCTTTTTACAGCTTCTTATGTAGACGATAATATGAAATCAATGGCTGCTGTCATTGAGCAGAAGCAAATTTTAGTTTTATGTGAAATGGGCTTAGATCCTGGTATTGACCATATGAGTGCCATGGAACTCATTCATTCCATTCAAGATAAAGGAGGAAAAATTACTGGGTTTAAATCGCATTGTGGTGGCTTAATTGCCCCTGAAAGCGATAACAACCCTTGGCATTATAAAATTAGCTGGAATGCGAATAATATTATTCTAGCTGGAAAATCTGGTGCCTTGTATATGGAGCATGGACAAGAAAAAAAACTTGGCTATGATAATTTATTTGAAAATGCACCTAGTGTCGAACTGCCTAGTTTAGGGGAGCTTTCCTACTACCCCAATAGAAATTCATTGTCTTACATTGATACCTATAGTTTAGATAAAGTGCAGAATTTTATCAGAACTACATTAAGACATCCTCATTTTTTTCTGGGATGGAATGCCATTGTGCAATTAGGTTTAACAGATGAATCTGTAATTCATTTAAAAGAAAACACAAGTATTAAAGATTGGATACAAAATCATTTACAAACGCATTCATTAGAAAATAAATACGCTGCTTTTTTAAGTAATGATATTATTAAAACTCAATTTGAGTATATAGGTTTTAATAGCGAAACCCCTATTCCTGCTCAGTATAAGACCAGTGCAGCTATTTTGCAATGGATACTTGAAAATAAATGGAAATTAGCACCTACCGATAAAGATATGGTGGTCATGATGCACGAAATTGAATACGCATTAGATGCTAAAAAATATTTAGTGCAAAGTTCAATGGTGCAAAAAGGAAAAAATGCAACAGAAACCGCCATGGCTACTACGGTGGGATTACCCTTAGCCATGGGAGTTTGTGCTTATTTAAAAGGTGAAATTAAAATTACAGGATTACATATTCCTATCCACCCTTCTATTTATAAACCTATTTTGAAAAGTTTAAAAGAAGAAGGTATTGTCTTTGAAGAAATAACAACAGAAATTAAATAGTAGAACTTTCGGCTGCTTTGGTTTGATCCCACTCATAGTCTAATTGTCTTTTCTCTAAACTAGCGGCTACGACTTTAATAGTGACTTTATCACCCATATTAAATTTGCGACCCGATCTCATACCCACTAAGGCATAATCCGATTCCACTAATCTGAAGTCGTCGAATTTAGATAAAGAAACTACACTTACTAGTCCCTCACATTTATGTTCAATGGTTTCTACCCAGAATCCAAAGCTTGATACACCACTAATGATGCCCTCAAAACTATGTCCTAAATAATCACGCATAAATTCAACCTGCTTGTATTTATTAGCTGCTCTTTCCGATTCCATAGCGGCACGCTCTCTTTCACTGCAATGCACACATTTTTGTTCTAGTTCTGCATCGTTAATGGGACGCTCTACTAAAACTGATTGTACAATACGGTGTACTAAAATATCTGGATACCTTCTAATAGGTGAAGTAAAATGACAATAGTATTCAAAACCCAAACCATAGTGTCCAATATTATCACTAGTATACACCGCCTTGGCCATGGTTCTAATACCTAATTGCTCTAGTACATGCTGTTCTGGTTTTCCTTTGGCAGCAATCATTAAAGCATTGAAGCTATGTGCAATTTGGGTGGGCGTAGAAATATCAAAAGGATAGCCGTGCTTTTTTGCAAATACTATAAAAGGCGATAATTTTTCTTCATTGGGTTGATCATGCACACGATAAGGGAAAGGCAGGGTTTCTTTTTTAATCTTTACCTGACCCATTTTTTGTGCAATGAGTTGATTTGCTTTTAACATCAACTCCTCAATTAATTGATGCGACTCTTTACTTTCTTTAATAGTAATACCGGTAGGCTTTCCTTTTTCATCTAAAGTAAAGCGAACTTCTTGTGAAGAGAAATTAATAGCACCATTATCAAATCTTGCTTTTCTTAATTTTTGTGTCCAATCTAATAACCATAAAATTTCATTAGAATGATCCCCTATTTTAGTATCAATAATTTCTTGTACTTGCTCGTAAGTAAATCTTCTATCAGAATGTATAATGGTTTTACCAAACCAAGTATTCACTATTTTTCCTTGCGCATCTACTTCAAAGCAGGCAGAGAAAGTAAGTTTGTCTTCGTTTGGTCTTAAAGAACATAGTTCGTTGGATATACGTTCAGGAAGCATTGGATACACTCTGTCTGGCAAATACACCGAAGTAGCTCTTTCATAAGCTTCTTTATCAACGGCTGTACCTGGTTGTACAAAATGACTTACATCGGCAATATGCACTCCAATTTCTAAATTGCCATTGGCTAATGTTTGATAAGAAATAGCGTCATCAAAATCCTTGGCGTCAACGGGGTCAATGGTAAATGTGAGTACTTTTCTATAGTCTTTTCTTTTAGCAAGTTCTGTAGCATCAATTTTATCTGATAAGGATCTTGCAAAGGCATTTACTTCATCGCTGAAGGATAAAGCAAAACCTGCTTCCGCCACAATAGATTGCATGGCTAAATCATTCTCTTGTTCTGGAGTAAATATTCTTAAGACTTCTCCTTCTGGTTTTCTAGAGGCTTTTTCCCATTTCGTTAATTGAACAATAACCCTGTCTTTATCCTTTGCCCCATTTAATTTTCCCATAGGAATAAAAATATCTGGCATAGGTGTTACCGTACTTGGAATAAAAAAAGCAATTTTTTCTTTTACCTGCATAGTGCCTGCAAAGGATACTTGTTTTCTTTTAAGTACTTCTAATATTTTACCTTCTTTCTTTCCTGAAGATTGTCTAATTTTTGTTATTTTAACACTTACTTCATCGCCTTTTAAGGCGGTGTTAAAATCGTTTGGATAAACCAATATATCGTTTTCCAAACCTGATACCATCACAAAACCCATACCCGATTTAGCAATATCTAGCACCCCCTTATAAGAGGTAACGATATGCGTATGTTTCGTCGTTGTTTTTTTTGTTTTCTTGTCGTTCTTTCTAGTTCCCATTTATTTTTTTGTAAAATTGTGCAACATAATTTTTAACGAGTTCATTAAAAATATTCTCCGCTTCAAATAAAAATTTTGGCTTTATAGGTAATACATATAATGGAAGGGAATGTAGCTCTTCCGTATATTTTACCAGTCTTACAGCATCTTTTTCTGTTGTTAATATTAGTTTGCTTTTTGATTGAATATCATCTAATTTTTCTTTTATTTCTTGTAAGTCTTCAATAGAGAAAATATGATGATCGTTATAACTTAATTGATAATACGTATTGGTGTTTTCGTGTAAATAATTTTTTAAAGGTAAGGGGTTGGCTATTCCACATACCAGTAAAACTTCGTCCCTTAAAGTTAAAACCCATTGATCGGAAGGGTTATAAATATGATAAGGTGTTCCATAAGCAATGGTGGTAAAAAACAAACTCTGGTGTAAAGCAGGGTCTATTTTTTCTGTAATTTCTTCTTTTTCCTCCAAACTTAAGTTCGCTGGACATTTGGTAACAATAATAATATCTGCTCTTCCAGCCGATTTTCTATCGTCTCTTAAATCTCCTGTAGGAATAAAAAAGTCGTCACAAAACAAATTGTCATACTCGGTAAGCAAAATATTAAATCCTGCATTAATTTCTCGGTGTTGAAAAGCATCGTCCAAAATAATGGCCTCTACTTTTGGTACATCTTGAATTAACTGTGCCATTGCCTCTATGCGTCTTTCTCCTACCGATACGGCTACATTTGGAAATTTTAAATGAAACTGCATCGGTTCATCTCCAATTTCTAATGCGGTCGAAGCATCGTTGGCTAAGGCATAACCCTTTGTTTTTCTTTTATACCCTCTACTTAAAGTAGCTATTTTATAGTCTTCGGATAGGATGGAAAGCAGATGTTCTACCATCGGCGATTTACCCGTCCCTCCCATAGATAAATTACCAATGCAAATGAGGGGAACATTAAATGAAGTTGATTTGAGATACTGATTAGCATACATCCAATTCCTTACAAAAACAATCCAACCATAGATAAGTGCAAATGGTAAAAGTAAAACTCTAAAGGATTTTAAAAATACATTGTTAAAATTCATAACTATTCCAAGGCGTAATACAATGGGTCAAAGGTACATCAAATTCATGGGTATCCTCAATATTTGAAAGAGGCTCAAAATAGCAAACCCCTATTCTAGGCCTTTGTTTAGGGTAGTTTTCAAAGTATTTGTCATAAAAGCCTTTCCCATAACCAATGCGGTGCCCTCTAAGATCAAAGCCAATTAAGGGCACAATGACTGCATCAATGGAAGATGGCTCTACCATTTCATTACTAGTAGGTTCTGCAATACCCCAATCATTGAATTGAATTTCTTCTGATTCTTTATAAAAGTTAATGTTTGCACTAAGGGAATTAACCACTGGGTAAACCATTTGTATACCCGGAATCATCAGTTTTAAATAACGCGTAAATAATAAACTATTGGGCTCGTTATGATTTTCAAGTGGATAAAAATTAGCCACTGTATGTGCATTCGAAAAGTCTAGTTTTTGAAATTGTATAAGTAGTAAGTCATCCCATTTAAGACATTCACTTGCCGTCAAATTTTTTCTTTTGGCTAATAATTCTTTTCTAGCAACTGACTTTAACATAGAATTCGTTTTAACTATTCGAAAAAACTAAATACCGTAGCCCCATAATTACGTTGGAAACTAAACCCTGCAAAACTTTCATAATTATTACGAGGCGTATGCTCTAATATAAAATACCCTTCTGGAGAAATTAATTTTCGCTCTACAATTATCCTAGGCAAATCGTCGATAGTGGTTAAGGCATAAGGCGGGCCTGCAAAAATAAAATCGAATTGCTGAGTGCATGTATTTAAATATTGAAATACATCCATACGCAGTAATTGCGCATTTTCTATTTTAAATTGTTCTATATTTTTTTTAATAAAGTCAAGCATTTGATTGTCCTTCTCCACAATAGTTAAAGCACTTGCCCCTCTTGAAGCTAATTCATAACTAATGCAACCCGTGCCCCCAAATAAATCTAACGTACTAGCCCCGTCTAAATTAATTCTGCTTTGTAAAATATTAAATAGCCCTTCTTTTGCTACATCGGTGGTAGGCCTTGTATGAGGCATATTAGTCGGAGGACTAATTCTTCTACCTCCATATTTGCCTGAAATAATTCTCATTAAAAAATAAAATAGGATGAATAAGCATTAGGTACTTGCTCAATCTGAATGATTTGCTTGGCTGCAAAATACGGCACTGCCTTTGTAATGAAGTTATGCTTTCCTTCTTCATAGCCCCAAACTTTGAGTAAAAAAGTATTGGTATCAATACCTGCATTGATACAGCTATTGAGTAAAGTATATATATTCTGATCTTCGCCTTCTAATGTATAATAATTCAAAAGCTTGGTAATACCTTTTTCTATAATGTATATAATGAAACAGTCTTCAAAAATTCTTACCTGCACTTCAGTATCAAGCACATTTCCCAAGAAATAACTAGTATAATGCTGCCATTTACCTGAAGGGAAATACCTATTTAGTATTGCAGATAACTCATCGGCTATACCATAAATTAAAAAATGCTTATCTCCTACCGAGCTTGTATAAATTTCTTCATCAAATTTATGACCATGAATTAATTCCAATTCATGTGACGCTGATAGTAGGTTGTCTTTAGTATCGGTTTGAGAAAGTATGAGCCTATTACTATTAATGACAAGAAATATATTTTTATAGTAATTCTGAATTAGACTTGAATTATTTTGCAAATAAGCTAATAAAGGGCTCCAACTAGTAGCCTCTTCGGTTTGTTCAAAATGCTCAATAGATACAAACTCATTTTTTACAATATTCTTTACAACAAAAACAATGCTAGTATTATTGACTACGATATATAAATTCTCTACCTTATTATTAGCAGTGCTTTCTAATTTCCCATAAAACCCTATTTTCTTGTTGGCCATAGTGCTAATTCTTATGCAATGATATAAAAAAAGAGGCAGTTCTTTGCTAAAACTAATTGTAGATTTGCAAATATATGAGCATGAGTCCAACTACCCCTTCCTTACAAGTTACCGTTAGTAGTAAGCAAATTCTGTCTATTTCTTTGCCCATTGCTTTAGCCATTATGGTGCCTCAAGTGAACTTCGTCATTAATAATATTTTCTTAGGGGCTTTAAGTTCAGAGGCATTGGCCATTGGAGGTATTATTGGTGTCTATTATTTAATTTTTGGGGTAATGGGCCAGGGTTTGAACAATGGTTTACAAGCCCTTATTTCACGCAGGGCGGGTGAAAATAGAATTGATGAAATTGGAGTCTTATTTTCTCAAGGAGTTATTATCTCCTTATTCTTATCAGTGGTAGGTATCTTATTTACTTATTTTGTTGCCCCTAGTATATTTCATAGTGTATTAAACGATACACAAAGAGCCGATAAAGTGATTGAATTTTTAAAAATTAGAATTTGGGGTATCCCCTTTCTATTTATTTATCAAATGCGTAATGCACTTCTTGTAGGCACTAATCAAAGTAAATTTTTAATTATAGGAACTGCCACTGAAGCAATTTTTAATATCTTTTTTGATTACAGTTTAATATTTGGTCATTTTGGTTTTGCCGCCATGGGTTTAAATGGAGCAGCCTACGCATCCATTATATCTGAAGTAATGGGCTTATTTGTGATATACTTAGTTATTCACTATCAAAAAATTGGTGCGCGTTTTGAACTATTCAAAAGCTTTTCAGTACAATGGGACTATATTAAATTAATATTAGTGCAGTCTTCTCCCATTATGATGCAGTATATGATTAGCATTATTAGCTGGGAGTTCTTTTATATTTTAATTGAACATAGAGGCGAACAGGCTTTAGCGGTATCCAATGCCATGCGTAATATATTCGGATTTTTTGGAAGCTTTACCTGGGCTTTTGCTGCTACTGCTAATACCATGGTGAGTAATATTATTGGACAAGGTTTACAGGACGAAGTCATTCCTTTAATTAATAAAATAGTTAAATGGAGTATAGGTTTTGCTTTATTGGTATGTTTACTATTAAATGTATTTGCAGAACCTTTTTTATCTATTTATGGGCAGGGAGAAGGTTTTATGCAAGAAGGTATTCCCGTTTTAAGAGTAGTATCTTTTGCCTTAGTACTTATGTCTATTGCTACTATTTGGTTGAACGCGGTTACTGGAACTGGGCAATCTAAAATTAATTTAGCAATTGAATTTTTGGCTATTATAATTTATATTATTTACGCTTACTTAACTATTGAGTATTATCAATTGCCCATTACGATTGGCTGGGTATGTGAAATTATTTATTGGATTTCTTTACTCGTACCTTCTTATTTATATATACATTCCATGAGGTGGAAGAATAAGAAAATATAATTACGAAAAAAATTAGCCTCTCGATTTTTCTATTAAAACCGAAGCAGTTCCTTCAAATTCAGCAATAGGTAAATGCTGTTTGGTAATTTTAACCATTACTTTTTCGGCTAGTACTTCTGTATTTAAAATATCATCGGCCATATTACCCACCAAGGTTTCTAATAAAGGGGTTGGTATGGCCATCCATTTTTTGATGAGTGCATACACCTGCACATAGTCAATGGTTTGTTCTAAATGGTTAATACTTGATTGCTTCGGTGTGAAATCAATAAGTACATCTATGATGTAAGTGTTACCTAATTTTTTTTCTTCTGCATACAATCCATGATAGCCAAAGAATACTAATTTGTCTAAACTAATGCGCATATGAGTGGCGCTAGACATTAATGTCCTTTTGAAGTTAAATAACGCTCAGCATCTAAGGCGGCCATACAACCACTACCCGCTGCAGTAACTGCTTGACGGTAGTTTTTATCTTGTACATCGCCCGATGCAAATACACCTTCCACATTGGTTTTAGTAGTACCAGGTTCTGTAAGAATATAACCTGTTTCATCCATGGTAACATAGTCTTTGAAAATACCGCTATTAGGTGTGTGCCCAATAGCTACGAAAAAGGCACTCACTGGAATATCTTGTTTCGTATTTGTTTTGGTATTTAAAATACGCACGCCTTCTACTTTCTTCTCTCCTAAAATTTCATCGGTCTCAGTATTAAAATAGATTTTAATATTCGGTGTGTTCATCACTCTATCCTGCATTACTTTAGAAGCACGCATAGCTTCCTTACGCACAAACATATGCACGGTAGTACACATCTTTGATAAATAATGTGCTTCTTCTGCTGCTGTATCTCCGGCTCCTACAATGGCAACTTCTTTACCTTTGAAAAAGAATCCATCACAAACGGCACAAGCACTTACTCCAAAACCATTTAATCTTTCTTCACTAGGAATGCCTAACCATTTTGCACTGGCACCTGTTGATATAATCACCGCGTCGGCTTCAATTAATTTTTCATCATCAATCCATACTTTTTTTACGTCTCCGCTAAAATCTACTTTAGTGGCTAAACCATAACGAATGTCTGTACCCATACGAGCCGCTTGCTTTTCAAAATGCACCATCATTTCAGGGCCTTGAATACCATCTGGATAACCAGGATAGTTTTCTACTTCAGTGGTAATAGTTAATTGACCCCCTGGTTGAATACCTTGGTATAATAGTGGTTTCATGTTGGCACGCGCTGCATAAATAGCCGCCGTGTAGCCTGCAGGTCCTGAACCTATAATTAAAATGCTTACTTTTTCTGTTTCCATAACTTGTTTATTATCTTCTGTATTACTTATTCAAATTTCTATTTTATCCTATTCAATCCTTTTACTTTCATCATTATCAAATCATCATCAAAATCTTGGCTAAAAAAAAGCCCCATCAAATCCTTAGACTGAAGGGGCTTAATAATATGTTATACTACTAGCCCAAATAAGCCTTTAGTGCGTTGCTATATCTTGCTTTTTGTAAACGTTTAATAGCACGCTCTTTAATTTGTCTTATTCTTTCCTTCGTTAAATCGTATTTAATACCAATTTGCTCAATAGTAACGCCGTTCTCTCCATCTAAACCAAAATACGCGTTAACTATCTCTGCCTCTCTAGGACTCAATGACTTAAGTACGCGACGAATTTCCTCTCTTAAAGAATCTTTCATTACGTCTTCGTCGGTTTCATCTCCCCCTTTTAATAAATCTCCCATGGCTACATCCTCTGCTTCGTGCACAGGTGCATCTAAAGAAGTATGACGAGTATTTGATTGGAAGATATTATTGATTTCGGTCTCAGACATTTCCAAGATACCTGCTAATTCCTCGGTAGATGGCTCACGCTCATGTTCTTGCTCAAAAGCCATATAGGCTTTGTTGGCTTTATTATAAGTACCAATTTTGTTCTGTGGTAAACGCACTAAACGACCTTGCTCCGCTAAAGCTTGCAAAATAGATTGACGTATCCACCAAACAGCATAAGAGATAAATTTAAAACCCTTGGTTTCATCAAAACGCTGTGCTGCCTTGATTAAGCCTAAGTTTCCTTCATTGATTAAATCAGATAAAGACAAACCTTGGTGTTGGTATTGTTTGGCAACAGATACTACGAAACGTAAGTTGGCTTGAACTAATTTGTCCAAAGCGCGTTGATCACCCATTTTAATGCGTTGCGCTAAAGTGGTTTCCTCTTCAGGATTGATCATTGAAATCTTAGAAATCTCTTGTAAGTACTTTTCAACCGCTTGAGAATCTCTGTTGGTAATCTGTGTAGCAATTTTAAGCTGCCTCATGCAAAGAATTTATTTAAATGTATAACGTTGAAATGTCTAAAAAAGTTGTGCTAGACAAAAGTTAATATAAGGATAATTAAACGATTGTCAGTCGGCAAAGGTAGGTTTTTGGGATTAATTTTGCAAATATTGATTATAAAGCATTTATGCACATTTTTTAGGCCAAAATGGGGTCAATTTGGCAAAATTTATGAGGATAATCACCCCTCGAGATTTATCTTCGCAACATGATTGATTTTAGATCCGATACCGTAACCCTTCCCACTCCTGCTATGTTAGCCTATATGCAAGCAGCTCCAGTGGGTGATGATGTATTCGGCGAAGACCCTAGTATCAATGCCTTGGAAGCTAAAACAGCTGGCCTATTTGGGATGGAAGCAGGTCTATTCTGCCCAAGCGGCACGATGACCAATCAACTAGCTATTAAAACCCATACCCAGGCGGGCGACGAGGTCATTTGTGAGGAATTATCCCATATTTATCAATACGAAGGCGGAGGCATTGCTTCTAATTCAGGGGCATCGGTTAAATTACTGCGCGGAAACCGAGGCAGAATTACAGCCGAACAGGTTTTAGCCGCCATTCACCCAGAAGATGTCCACAAGCCTATTTCTAAACTAGTGAGCTTAGAAAATACCTGCAACCGAGGTGGAGGCGCTTGTTATGATTTCTCCGAAATAGAAGCCATTCAAAAAGTAGCTAAGTCGAATGGCTTAGGCTTACACCTAGATGGTGCGAGAATATTCAATGCCTTAGTGCATAAAAAAGAAGACCCTACACAATATGGAAAGGTATTTGATTCTATTTCTATTTGTTTAAGCAAAGGCTTAGGTGCCCCTGTAGGAAGTGTATTACTGGGCTCTACCCCCTTTATAAAAAAAGCAAGACGTTGGCGTAAAGTATTTGGAGGTGGAATGCGTCAAGCAGGTTCTTTAGCGGCAGCGGGTATTTATGCATTAGATAATCATGTTGAAAGATTAAAAGAAGATCATGCAAAGGCTTTAGAAATTAAAACCGCTTTGTTGAAGAAAGATTTTGTAAAAGAAATTTTTGAAGTAGAAACTAATATAGTGATTGCACATATTGAAGGAAAATATAATGCTACTCAATTGGCTGCTGTTTTAAAAGAAAAAAATATTTTAGTTATAGCCATGACACCCGCACTTATTCGTTTTGTAGTTCATTTAGATATTTCGAATGAGATGCTAGCAAGCACATTAGAAACAATAGAGAAATTATAAACATGTTAGAAAGAATAAACCCAACATCCACACAGGCCTGGTTCGTATTAAAAAAGCATTTTGAGGAAGAGATGAACCGCAAGCAAATGAAAGATTTATTTGCAGCGGATCCAACAAGATTTGATCAATACTCTATTTCCACACCTGATCTTTTATTTGATTATTCAAAAAATATTATCACAGAAAAAACAGTACAACTTCTTTTACAGTTGGCTAAAGAATGTGGTTTAGAAAATGCTATTAAAGCACAGTTTGAAGGCAATGCTATTAATGAAACAGAGAACAGAGCGGTATTACATACAGCACTTCGCAATTTTACGGATACAAGTATTTTAGTGGATGGGAAAAATATTGTTCCTGAAATTAAAAAAGTACAAAAGCAAATGAAAACTTTTTGTGCTGCCATTCATAGTGGTGAGCATAAAGGATACACAGGAAAGAAAATAAAAACCATTGTTAATATTGGTATTGGCGGATCTGACCTTGGTCCTGTAATGGTAACAGAAGCTTTAAAGCCTTACTGGGTAGATGGCATACAAGTTTATTTTGTAAGCAATGTGGATGGTACGCATATAGCAGAGACATTGAAAAAACTAAACGCAGAAGAAACTTTGTTTTTAATTGCTTCTAAAACATTTACCACCCAAGAGACCATGACCAATGCCCATACGGCAAGAACTTGGTTTGTAGAAAAGTCAGGAGATGAAAAACATATTGCAACCCATTTTGTGGCATTAAGTACGAATGAAAAATTAGTAAATGCATTTGGTATTTCTAGTAAAAATATGTTTGAGTTCTGGGATTGGGTAGGAGGAAGATATTCTTTATGGAGTGCCATTGGATTATCTATTGCCTTAACTATTGGCTATGATAATTTCGAAGCTTTATTAAAAGGAGCACATGATGCCGATAACCATTTTAAAACAGAAAAATTCGAAAATAATATTCCTGTGGTGATGGCTTTACTTGGCATTTGGTATACGAATTTCTTTGGCGCACAATCGGAAGCCATACTACCCTATGACCAATACTTGCACCGCTTTGCAGCTTATTTCCAACAAGGCAATATGGAAAGTAATGGTAAATATATTGACCGCAATGGAACGGCTGTAAACTATAGCACAGGCCCTGTGATTTGGGGAGAACCAGGAACCAATGGTCAACATGCATTTTATCAATTAATACATCAGGGCACTTTAGTGATTCCATGTGATTTTATAGCGCCTGCTATAAGCCACAATCCTATAGGCGACCATCACGATAAATTATTAAGTAATTATTTTGCTCAAACAGAAGCCTTGTTAAATGGAAAAACAAATGCGGAAGTAGTAGCAGAATTAACTGCTAGTAAAAAAACAGAAAAAGAAATCGAATTTCTAACTCCTTTTAAAGTTTTTGCAGGCAATAAACCTACCAATTCTTTTTTAGTGAAGAAAATGACCCCTTCTACATTAGGTTTTTTAATTGCTATGTATGAACATAAAATTTTCACACAAGGGGTTATTTGGAATATATTTAGTTATGACCAATGGGGTGTTGAATTAGGTAAGCAACTTGCCAATAAAATTTTACCTGAATTAGAAAATAACGAAGCTATTAATAGCCACGATAGTTCTACCAACGGATTAATGAACCAATATAAAAATTGGAAAAAACAAGCTTAATGTCAGAAGCCATTCAAATAAGAAATATTGAGCCTAGCGATAATGTGGCCATTGCTGCAGTGATAAGAGCAGCGCTTACAGAGTTTGGTGCCAATAAACCAGGCACTGTTTATTTCGATCCTACTACCGATCATTTATTTGAATTATTTAAAGCCCCTGGTTCTGTTTATTATGTAGCAGAACAAAATGGTAACATTTTGGGAGGCTGCGGTATTTTCCCCACAGAAGCCTTACCAGAAAAAACTTGCGAGCTTGTAAAATTATATTTAGATAAAAATGCAAGAGGCACAGGACTTGGCAAAAAATTACTTTTAAAAGCAATGGACTGGGCCAAAGCAAATGGATATGATCAGGTATATTTAGAATCGATGCCTGAGCTTTCTAAAGCTGTAAGTATTTATGAAAAGGTGGGCTTTGAAAAATTAAACCAAGCCTTAGGCAATAGCGGCCACTGTGGCTGTGATATCTGGATGCTTAAAAAATTATAAGTGGTTCGGTAAATTCTATCTTACCATTTATCTACTTCTTCCCCACTTAAATTATCTCCTTCACTTGCTTTAGTATCTCTAGCTTCTAAAGGTTTTTTCTCGGTAATTTCTATTGGGTCTTTATCGTCTGGAGTTTCTTGTGAAGACGTTTCAGTATTAATAGGTAAAGGAGCTGTTACTCTTGCCTCAGATGTATTCGCTTGAACTATTTGTTCTTGAGAAGGAGCTGCATCTCTATCATTAGACGTAGAAGGTATTCCTCTATCATCACGCGCTGAAGGTGTTACTCTTGCATCAGACGCATTCGCGTCTTCTGGATTATATGGTTCGTCGTGATTAAACGCATCAAAATCAAAGTCGGGCATTAATTCTGTTTTTACAAAATCAATAGCTTCGTTGATTGCTTTGATAAATTTATTAAAATCTTCTTTATAAATAAATACTTTATGGCGGTCATAACCATTATTATCAAAACGCTTTCTGCTTTCTGTAATGGTTAAAAAATAATCGTTACTACGCGTAGCTCTTACATCAAAGAAATAAGTTCTTCTCTTGCCAGCACGCACTCGGGTACTATAGACACTCTCAATTTTTCGGTCGTTGTTATTTTCGTAATTTTCCTGTTCCATATTTCTTTACTATTATTGTTCTTAAAAATATAAAATGTTATTGAAAAAGTAAAATTTTCAGGTTAAATTAATGTTGCTCTTGGGTTTGTTGAACCTTGTATAATTCGGCATAAAGACCATTTTTAGCTAATAAACTATCGTGGGTGCCCATTTCAGCAATTTTGCCATCTTCTAGGTAAATAATTAGGTCGAATTGGAAACTATAAAAAATGCGGTGCGTAATAAAAAGGGCCGTTTTGTTTTGAATATAGCTTTTTAAGTTAGACAAAATAATTTGTTCTGTGTTGGCATCCACCGCACTTAAGCAATCATCAAAAATATAAATATTAGGTTTCTTTAATAAGGCACGCGCAATGGCTACTCTTTGTTTTTGTCCTCCACTTAAAGTGGTACCCCTTTCTCCTACTAGGGTTTCAAATTTATTCGGCAGGCTATTAATTTCATTTAATACATGTGCTGTTTGTGTGGCAAGCATTAAATCTTCTTTCGTAAAACTTGCATCTACTCCAAAACGAATATTATTTTCAATAGAATCGCTGAATAAAAAAACATCTTGCTGCACATAGCCAATTTCTTTTCTCAGTTGTTGGGTATTGATATTATTTACATTCACTCCATCAATACTAATACTACCTGTATTAGTTTCATACATTCTAGTAATTAATTGAGCAAAAGATGTTTTTCCTGAACCTGTTTTACCCAATATTAAAACCTTCTGCCCTGCTTTAATTTTTAAATCAAAATTGTTTAAAGCGTGAATACCTGAATGCGGATAAACAAATCCAACATTATTAAATTCAATATTTCCTTCTAAAGGAGGCACTATGCTCGTGTGCTTTGTAGAAATTACAGGCACTATGGATAAAAATTCATTTAATCTTTTTTGAGAAGCCGCTGCGCGTTGTATCATACTGGCTGTCCAACCTATAGCACTTACTGGGAAAGTAAGCATGTTAATATAAATCACAAACTCAATAACTGTGCCAACTTTTCTTGGGTCTTTCAATGCTTCTAAGCCTCCTAAATAAATAGTTAATAAAGTACTAATGCCTATCATCAAGGCCATGGTAGGAGCATAAAAGGCTTCCACTTTTGCAAGACTTACTGCATTTTTTCGGTAGAGCTCACTATTGGTTTTAAAGAAACCCAACATGGCTTTTTCTTGCACAAAAGATTTTATCACTCTAATACCGGAATAAGATTCTTGAGCATTGGTGGTTAAATCGGAAAGTTGCCCCTGAATTTCTTCACTCTTCTTATTAATAATACTATTGACAAAATAAATAGTAATAGCAAGTATTGGAAGAGGTGCAAGTACATATAAACTAAGGCGAACATCTTTACTAAACATATTATATAAGCAAAAGCCAATCAAAGACACCAAGTTTATCAAATACATTATTGAAGGGCCTGTGTACATTCTTACCCTACTTACATCTTCAGTAATACGGCTCATTAAATCGCCAGTGCTATGGGTCTTATAAAATTCAGTATCTAATTTTTGATAATGCGCATACACTTGATTTTTTTGATCAAATTCAATATGCCTACTCATTACAATAATGGTTTGACGCATAAAGAACATAAATACGCTTCTTACAATGGCTAAAACAAGTATGGTAACACTACAAAAGGTAATTAACCAAGCAAAACTAAAATTATAGCTAGTACTTAAACCACTAATCCAATTCACAATAAATTCATTGTATAAGGAAGGGGCTGGTTTACCACCAGGAAGTTTAGCTTGTACGAGACCTACCACATATCCGGTAATTTGGGGGGCCAAAACGGCAAGATAATTGGTCGCAATGACTAGTAGAATTCCGGTAAAAAACCGAAACCTATACTTCCAAAAAAACACATTCAGTGCCGACAATTCTTTCACCTAGACCATTTTTGTAAAGATACATGGTAGTCAATAAATTAGCGCATTTGTTTAAGCCCAATTAATGCAAGTATTTTTTGCATAATTGGGTTTCCCTTCCTACATTTGCCGCGGAGAGTTGGCAGAGCGGTCGAATGCGGCAGTCTTGAAAACTGTTGACTGTAACAGGTCCTGGGGTTCGAATCCC